>Ga0075026_100000116_pt1 | contig 26965 bp, 24 predicted proteins | sample Str012_2_FD_71392 | JGI IMG/M metagenome (GOLD analysis project Ga0075026, IMG submission 71392) | Freshwater sediment microbial communities in response to fracking from Pennsylvania, USA - Straight Creek_MetaG_SC_2012 | ecosystem: Environmental > Aquatic > Freshwater > Creek > Sediment... | reverse complement strand
TTGTACTTATAAAATTACAACTATGTGGTCAAAAACTTATTCTGTTATTACAAAAGCGGTAAGCAAAGAACAAATCTGGAAGCTTTTTGCAGATGTAAACAATTGGCATACCTGGGATGAAAGTGTAGCATTTGCCAGGCTGGAAGGCCGGTTTGAAAAGGGCAATCATTTTATGTTTCAACCAAAAGGGGCACCCAAACTAAAAATTGGAATTGTGGAAGCCATCGAAAATCAAAAATTTACGGACCTGACCAAATTTCCATTGGCAAAGATGTATGGCGAGCATACATTTGAAGAAACGCCTGAAGGATTAAAACTTACCATTACCATGAAAGTGGAAGGCGTCCTGGGTTTTTTATGGCGGAAAATAGTAGCGCAGAAAATTGTTGACGGCCTGCCTAAGGATGTGGAAAAGCAAATTGAAGCCGCCGGCAAACTTTGAATATTTTAATTTTACAAAATGAAAAAACCGGATAAGGCTTTTGGCGTAAAAACTGCGGAAGATAGTTCAGGCTTTTTACTCTGGCAAGTTACCACATGCTGGCAGCGGGGCATAAAGAAAGCGCTGGATGGTATTGATATTACCCATCCGCAGTTTGTTTTACTTGCCAGCCTGCTATGGCTGTCCGGAAAACGGGAAACGGTTACGCAAATTGATTTGTCGCTGCATAGTAAAATAGACCCCATGACCACGTCTACGGTTATAAGGACATTGCAAAAAAAGCAATTGATAAAAAGACAGGAACACCCAACAGATACAAGAGCAAAAACAATAACACTCACTGAAAACGGGTTAAAAACTACCAGACAGGCGGTTAAAATAATTGAGAAATTTGACAGCGGTTTTTTTCTGCAGCTGGGCGTAAAAACGCGGGGGTTTAATTTGGAATTACTTTTATTGCTGCAATCAAACCAGTTATAAACTGGAAAGCTTCTTAGCTCCTTGTCGATTCCCGCACCATTAATGTTCCTTCCAGGCTAATGTGTTTTATTGGGGTGTTGTTATCGGCTATATTTTCAAGCAACATTTTTACAGCAAGTTCTCCCATTGCTTTTATGGGTTGTTTTATACAGGTGAGCGGTGCATAGAACAAATCAAATGCATCCGATTCGTCAAAACAGGCCAGTGCCACGTCTGCCGGTATTTTATATTGTTGGCGGTTGATGAATTTTACCGCATGCATGGCAATCACATTAGAGCCAAACAAGATGGCGTCTGCGGTTTTTTTATGCTGTAAAAGATGGTCCACTGCTTTTTCTGTTTCTTCTTTTAATGTTTCCTTGTTTACCTGCTGTAAATAATCTGACGTAAATGCAATTTTGTTTTTTGTAAGTGCCGCCAGGTAGCCACGGGTCCGTTCCGCCAGGTGAAAAAGGGAAGAAGCATAATTTATCATGCCGATTCTTTTGTGCCCGCAATCCACCAGGTGCTGGGTGGCTTCATAGGCTGCTTTATAATTATCCAGCACTACATAATTGGTTTCTATATCCGGGAAATAGCGGTCGATCAGCACAAAAGGGATGGCCTGTTGCTGCAAGCCGGTAATTTGCGGCTCTGCATGTTCAGGCGGCGAAAGTATCAACCCATCGGCTTGCCGGTTTACCAGGGCATCCAGTATTTTTTTGTATTTCTCCGGGTTCTCATCAGAACTGCCGAAGATGACAGTGTAATTGTATTTATCCGCTTCGTCTTCTATCACACGGGCAAGGGCAGCCGAAAATGGATTGGAGATATCGGCCAGTATCAGGCCAATGGTATTTGTTTTGTTTGTCTTAAGGCTCCTGGCAATCTGGTTGGTGCGGTAGTTCATGGCCAGCGCCGTGGCCCTTATTTTTTCGGCCACCTGCTTATTGATCCGGCCCTCTTTTTTGTTGTTGAGTACATAAGAAACCAAGGCCGTAGAAACGCCTACCGCAGTCGCAATGTCCTTTAGTGAAACTTTTTTATTCATGGTGCTGCTATCAGGCCACTTAATAAATAACAAACTGGTAATGAAGCCAAAGTGACAGGATAAGTTATTGAATAATAGTTATTTAAAAGATGAATAGCCGAAAAATGCCCTGCGGGTTACCTAAAAATTAGTTAAGAACGAAGATAATAAACTATTTGTTTAAACGTTTAAACAAAAATGCTTATTTTTGTATCCTGCATTGTAATTCTTTTGCCATTGGCCTGCCGGCCCTAACCATTGTAAGCAGTTCATAACAAGAACGATTTGTTTTGAAACTTGCCCGCCAGAAGCATGATTGTGTTGCCCGCCAACTTTGGCGCCTGAAAAAAATCGAAAATACCAACGCGGCTTGCCAAACATTATTTAACGCATTGTCTGTTATTGAAAACGGCGCTCATCCGGCTGTTATTTAAAACTATAAAAAACGTGAGTATGATTAACAACAGAAAAATGAATGTAAAAAAGCGCATTGCCTTTGTGGCAAGCGACAACAACCGTAAATCATTAATTGAATGGTCTTATTATAACCAGGAAATTTTAAAGGAACATGAACTGATAGCTACCGGCGCCATGGCCGATATACTGGAAGGCACCATTGCTGTACCCGTTACAAGGTTGCACGATGGTGCTGCCGCTGCCAACCAGCAACTGGCATCCATGATAACCGGTCAGAAAATAGACATCCTGATTTTCTTCTGGGATCCTGTGCAGCCACCACCGTACGAAAACGGCATCCGTGCCCTGCACGACCTGGCGGTTACCAACAATATTATCATTGCCTGTAACCTGGCCACCGCAGACTTTGTGCTGTCGTCCGAACTAATGAAAAAAGCGCATTCCGTACCGGTATTGCCCGATTTTTATTATGCAGGAAAGTCAAGGGGCCATTTCAATGCCGGGGAATCAAGACAGGTTGTTTTAAAAGTAAATACCATTCACTAAAAGCTTATTTTATGAATATATCCATTTCTGCAGGTAAACCAAGGATCTACCGGATAGCAGTAAGTGCTTTTTTCTTTATTGCGGGTTTAACCTTTGCCACATGGGCAAGCCGTATCCCTGATATAAAAACGCAGTTGCAGCTAAGCAATGCCCGGCTGGGTGCCGTGTTGTTTGCACTGCCTGCGGGCCTCATGACCAGCCTGTTGTTTGCGGGATGGCTGGTATCGCGGTTTGGCAGCCGCAGGGTGATGATAGCTGCCGCATTGCTTTACCCGGCCATGCTGGTGCTGCTGGGGCTGAGTAACAATGTATGGCAACTGGCTTTTGTATTGTTCCTTTTTGGGCTGAGCTCGAACCTGGTAAACATTGCCATGAATACGCAGGCCGTGGACGTTGAATCCATGTATGGCAGATCCGTTATGGCTTCTTTTCATGGCCTCTGGAGCATTGCCGGATTTACCGGTGCAGCCATCGGTACACTGCTGGTCTCTGCAGGCGTTGCGCCCTGGATGCATTTTCTGATCATTATGGTGGTGGCTGGGATGCTGGTGTACTTTTTTTATAAATACACATTGCCTACTGATACAGCCCCCGCAGAAAAACAACCCTTTTTTGTAAAGCCAGACCGCTATATTTTAATACTGGGGCTGATAGCATTTTGCAGTATGCTTTGCGAAGGCGCGATGGCCGACTGGAGCGGGGTGTATTTTCAAAACATCATCAAAGCACCCGCAGCTTTTATCACCCTGGGCTATGTGGCTTTTACGGCTTCCATGGCTACCGGCCGTTTTTTGGGCGATAGTATGGTGACAAAACTGGGTATCAAAAAAGTGCTGCAACTGAGTGCTACCCTTATCTCTACCGGTCTTTTTGTATCCATATTGTTTCCTTACATGGCCACGGCCGTGATTGGTTTTTTACTGGTGGGACTGGGCGTATCTTCGGTAGTGCCGCTTGTGTACAGCCTGGCAGGCAAATCGGGCAGCATGAAGCCAGGGCTGGCCCTCGCTGCAGTTTCATCCATTTCTTTTCTCGGTTTTTTAATAGGACCGCCATTGATAGGATTTATTGCCGAAGCCGCCGGTTTGCGTCTGTCTTTTGCCGTTATAGCCGTAGTGGGTTTGTTTCCGGCGATACTGGCCAGCAAGGTGAAAGAACAATAATACAAACTATGCGCTGTGAGCCAGCACAAAATATTTTTTCGTTTTAATAAATGCCCCCGCTAAACCAGGGGCATTTATATTTTTTTGAATAAGCACTCCAATGATTTAATTTAGGAACGCAATCAACCAACTACTACCATGCAAAGGATATTCTATTTTATTGCTGTAATTATTGTTACTTCTTTTTTATTTGGCTGGATGGGTTTTAAAAATCCTGAAAAATCGCCGGTCCGCATCGCCGGGTTAAAACCGAGCCTTGCGGACAGTGCCCAATTGAACTACCAGAATTTTTGCGGTGGTTGCCATGGTGAAAAAATGGATGCATTTGTGGATCGCAAATGGAAACACGGCAGCAGCAAAGCCGAAATGTACAAAGCCATTAAGTTTGGGTATGCAGATGAAGGCATGCCGGCTTTCCAGGCGGCTTTTACCGACAAAGCTGTTAATGATTTGGCAGACTATATTGTTGCCGGTGTTGAAAATGTAAAGCGCTATGATTTAAACGCCATCGTTATAAAAGAAAATTATTTTCCTTCCGAATCATTGGCCATAAAACTGGATACCATCCTGCGAGACGCAAAACTGCCCTGGGGCATTGCATTCCTGCCCGGTGGTGGTTTGCTGGTAACCGATCGTTCCGGTAAGCTGTATAAAAAAACAGGCAGAAACAATGTGGATACCATTGCAGGCTTGCCGCCCGTACTGGCAGAAGGACAGGGTGGTTTACTTGATATAGTACTGCATCCGCAGTTTGCAAAAAACAAATTCATCTATCTGTCTTATTCGGCCTTTAAAAAAACGGATTCAGGTGTAGTAGCTACCACGGCCATTATGCGTGCAGCGCTTGAAGGCAATCACCTGGCCAATCAGAAAATAATTTTTGAGGCATTGCCGTACTCAAAGACCCGGCATCACTACGGTTCACGAATGCTGTTTGGCCGGGATGGTAAACTTTACTTTTCTGTGGGTGAACGTGGCAACGAAAAACAAAATCCGCAGACTACTACCAATGACCTGGGCAAGATCCATCGCATCAATGATGACGGCAGCATTCCGCAGGACAATCCATTTGTACATACGGCAGGGGCGAAACCCTCCATTTATTCTTACGGCCACCGCAACCCGCAGGGATTGCTGTTGTATCCACCAACCGGTGCAATCTGGGAAACTGAACACGGTCCCAGGGGTGGCGATGAACTGAACCTGGTAAAAAAAGGGGCCAACTATGGCTGGCCGGTCATTACCTATGGCATTAATTACGATGGAAGGATTATGTCAAAAATTTCTGCTGCCCCCGGTATGGAGCAACCGCTCACTTACTGGATACCTTCGATAGCGCCCAGCGGAATGGCGTTTGTAAGCGGCGACAGATACCCGCAATGGAAAGGCAACCTGCTGGTGGGTTCGCTGCGTTTTAAATACCTCAACCGCTGCGTATTGAAAGGCAACAAAGTTGTTCACCAGGAAATGCTGCTCAAAAATATTGGCCGCCTCCGCGATGTAAGAATGGGGCCGGATGGTTATATCTATGTGGCGGTGGAAGGAGGCTATGTTTTCAGGCTGGTGCCGGTGGCAAAGAAATGAATTAATAATTACTAATTGACGGTCGTATCTTCGCATACTCCATGAAGCACCTGAAGGCCATTAACAAATATTTCATCAAGTACCGCTGGCGATTGTTGCTTGGTATTGTTTTTATCACACTATCCAACTATTTCCGCATTCTTAGTCCGCAGTTGTCGAAATATGTGGTCGACAAAGTTGAGCAATCTGTACGCGGTGCAGTAGAGAAAGTGCATCCTGCTGGCGGTTCGGCCAATTATGACTTCCTGGTGCAGCAGATGATTGCATGGCTGGATAGTCATACCAGCAGTTTTTCCAGTCAGATTATTGTATGCGGCATTACCCTGCTGGTACTGGCTTTGCTGGGTGGATTTTTTATGTTCCTGATGCGGCAAACTGTGATAGTGATGAGCCGCCTGATTGAATATGATCAGAAAAATGAAGTATACCGGCATTACCAGCAACTGGATTCCGCTTTTTACAAACGCAACAGTACGGGCGATTTAATGAACCGCATAACAGAAGATGTAAGCCGTGTAAGAATGTATACCGGCCCGGCGATGATGTATTTTATCAACCTGGCAGTAACCATTGGTTTCTGTGTTTTTTTTATGTACCGCGAAAATAAAATGCTGACATTGTATGTTCTCTCGCCATTGCCCATACTGGCCATTACCATTTACTATGTCAATACCATCATTCATAAAAAAAGCGAGCGGATACAGGCCCTGTTGTCTGACTTAACCACGACGGCGCAGGAATCTTATTCCGGCATTCGGGTGATTAAATCGTTTGTGCAGGAAAAAGCGATGATGGGCTTTTTCAACAAAAACAGCGAAGATTACAAAAACAACGCCATCGGATTGTCGAAAGTGGAGTCTGTGTATTTTCCCGCCATGGGCCTGCTGATTGGACTGAGTACCCTGCTCACTATAATGATTGGCGGATTGTATGCATTGCATGGCCATGCCGATGTAACCACGGGCACCATTACCGAGTTTGTAATGTATGTAAACATGCTAACGTTTCCGGTAAGTGCCATTGGGTGGACGGCCAGCATGATACAAAGGGCAGCAGCATCGCAAAAAAGACTGAACGAGTTCCTGGACACGGAACCGGATATAAAAGATGCGCCCGGCGCGGGTGAACCGGTTTTGCAGGGCGATATCGTGTTCAGCAAAGTCAGTTTTACCTATCCCGATACCGGCATCCAGGCCATCCGCGATTTTTCATTTCACATAAAAAAAGGGCAAAAAATTGCTGTAATTGGCAGAACCGGCAGTGGCAAATCTACCCTGGCGCAATTGCTGCTGCGCATGTACAATGCCGGCAGCGGAAGCATCTTTTTTGATGGCTTCAATATCAACAGCATTGCACTCAAATCGCTGCGGCAACAGATCAGTTATACACCCCAGGATGTTTTTCTTTTCAGCGACACGGTAACCGGCAATATTACTTTCGGACTGGGAAATGCGCCTTTTGAAAAAGTGGAACAGGCGGCTGCAGATGCGAGTGTAGACAAAGAGATAAAGGGCTTTGCACAGCAATACAAAACCATGATTGGAGAAAGGGGCGTAACCCTCAGCGGCGGACAGAAACAGCGTATCTCCATTGCGCGGGCCCTGGTAAAAGACCCACAGATAGTGGTTTTCGACGACTGCCTGAGCGCTGTAGATGCTAAAACAGAAAATGAAATCATCGGCAACCTCTACCGCTTTCTGCAGCACAAAACAGCCATCATTATTACCCACCGTATTTTTTCCCTTTTCGATTTCGACAATATCCTGGTGCTGGACGATGGTAAAATTATTGAGCAAGGAAGGCACCAGGATCTGTTGGCACGCAACGGCTATTACCGGCAATTGTACGATGAGCAGCAAAAGCAGGAGCATGGCAACGGTAAAGCGCTTGTATAAACGCAGTTTTTACTGCTCCGGCCCGCGCCGCAAACCAGCAGGCAAAGGCATAAAACCGCAAAATGGCGGCCGTGCCCGGATAATCCCCAAAATGAAGGCAGGAAAAGGGTTTCAAATTTTGCCAGTTCTAAAACAATATTATATTTGTAAGACATTCTCAAACCAACATTTCGATTAACTGAAAATTATTACAACTGTGGCGTACGAAAACAACAACGAAAAACGGATGGAAAGCGTTTACAGCAAACGCATAAGGGCTGGAAAAAGAAGGACGTATTTTTTTGATGTAAGGGCAACCCGCAGTAACGATTATTATCTTACCATCACAGAAAGCCGTAAGAAATTTGAAGGTGAGGGATATGACAGGCATAAGATATTTTTGTACAAAGAAGACTTCAATAAATTTATAAAAGGACTGGTAGAAGCGGTAGACTATGTAAAAACCGATTTGATGCCGGATTTTGATTTTGATGCTTTCAACCACGACCAGCCAGTGGGAGAAGAGGGAGAAGAAATCAGCACAAATATCGCGGTAGTTGCCACAGCTCCCGAAGTAGCACCAGAAGAAACGCCGGTTGTTGTACCCGAAGTAAGCAGCATCGTTCCCAATACAAGCGCCACAGAAGAAGTAGACAAATGGTGATAAATCACTGAAACTGAACAATAATATAAAAACAGCTTATAAAAGCCCCTCAATTAGAGGGGCTTTTTGATGTGTGCTAAATAAATCTAATATTTATGCGTTATTAGATTTCCAATATATACCTATGTTTATAAAAAGATGGCTGCTTACCCTGTCTGTTCTGTCCTTTTTATTGGTTGAAATACCAGCTTTTGCACAGCCAATATGTGGTTTTGACGCAACACACGCAAAACTGATGAAGGATGACCCCAACTACCGGAAAAACGTTCTGGCAACTGATGCGGGCCTCCGCCAATACATTGCGGCACATAAAAACCAACTGGAAGCAAGGGTAGACGGCACCACGGCCACTCTCTACTATATTCCCGTAGTTGTACATGTAGTGCATACCGGCGGAGCCATCGGCACTGCCTACAATCCAACCGATGCACAAATCGTTTCGGTCATCAACTATTTAAACCAGGTTTACAATGGTACCTACCCCGGAACCGTTGGTGTTGGCGATTTACAAATTCAGTTCGTACTGGCCCAGCGGGATCCCAATTGCAACCCCACCAATGGTATCAATAGAGTAAATGGATCTAGCCTGAGTAACTATGTGGCCGGTGGCGTAAACCTGAGTACCACGCTTGGCACCAATGAAGCCAACGTTAAAAACCTGGTCCGGTGGCCTACAACGAGTTATTACAATATCTGGCTGGTTAATAAAATTGATGGCAATGATGGTACTTCCGGACAGTTTGTTGCCGGCTATGCCCAATACCCGGGCGGCAATCCAAATACGGATGGCACTGTTATGCTGGCCACGCAAATGATTGTGCCAAGTAAAACACTACCACATGAAATTGGACATGCATTCAATTTATACCACCCTTTTCAAGGTTCTCCCGATAAAACAACCTGCCAGATCAATACCTCCTGCTCGGTAGACGGCGACCAGGTTTGCGATACAGACCCGATGACCTATAACCAGACCGCTGGGGTAGTAGATTTTACCTGCAGAACAGGTCAGGTCAACTCCTGCTCTGGCAGCAGTGGCACATATAATATCAACACGGAAAGCAATTACATGAATTATACCAGTTGCTTTACGCTTTTCACCGCCGGACAAAAAGCAAGGATGCTGGCTTCGGCTGTGAGTGTAAACCGCTCCAGCTTAACCACCTCACTGGGCGGAACGGCCACCACCGATCCTACCAATCCCTGCGCACCTAAAATTGATTTTGAATTTACGGACGACCAGCAAACAGAAGCTACTACTGTAACAACCGGTTGCAGGTCTTACAAAGACTATACCTATAACATGGTCATTGGTAACAATCCAAGTGTTACTGCTACAGCTACATTAGCAATAAGTGCCGGCACTGCTGTTGAGGGCGTGGATTTTGATATTACCAGCAATGGAAATTTTGCAGCACCCAGTAAAATACTTTCTTTTCCGGCGGGCAGCCACGGCAACCAATCCTTTACCATCAGGGTATATGATGATGCCATTGTGGAATCTGCGGAAACGCTGCAACTTGATTTTACGGTAAACAATGGCGGCGGAACTGCCCTGAAAGGTGATAGCCGCATCAGTTTTGTTTTAACCATCAACGACAATGACAGTGCGCCAACAGGGCCGGTAACTACCAACAAATCAATTGGCGGCTATACAACCAATATTGACGGCCCTTTTTCCGGAACGGTGGCCAAACAGAAATCTGAACTTTTATACCGGGCATCTGAACTGATCGCAGCAGGCGCTGTTAAAGCCGGCAATATAACAGGACTGTCATTTAATATTCTGAAGAGTACTGCAGCCGGTTTTGTTTACCAGGGCTTAACCATAAAGATGGGGCTTACCGCTATCAACGGTTTTGCGCCACAGAGTGATGCCGGTTATACAACGGTATACAGCAACAATTACTCAACAGTCAACGGGCTGAACAATTTTACTTTTTCTACCCCATTTGCCTGGGATGGCACTTCCAATATTGTAGTGGTAATATGTTACGACAATGGTGTTACCACCAGCCCTTCAGATGATGCTTGCCAGGGTTTTTCAGACGGCGGAAGCGGATTTACGCACATCGTTCAGGGGGGCATAAATTGTGCGGCCAGTTATACTGCGCCGGGAGCATACCCCGTAGGTATAAAACCCAATATTCAATTTGCCTATACCGATCCGGGCACGCAGGTTCAAACGGTGCTCAACAGTTCAAGACAAGAATACCTGGGGCCCAACGCAGATGTATACTTCTATGACCAGGCTACCGGCAAACTGATGGTGCGCATCAGCAACAGCACCAGCTTTGATTACGGATGCACGCAGGTAACGGTAGACCGCAGCAATGCCAGTGCCGGCACCAATTCCGTGGCATTCTGGAACAATACAACGGCCAACTATTTGCTTAGTAAAACATTTAAAGTAACGCCCACTACCAATAATCCTGCCGGCAGTTACCAAATCTCATTATACTATACACAGGCCGAAGTAAATGCCTGGCAAACGGCTACCGGGCAAAACATCAGCAGTGCCCAGGTAATTAAAGTGAGCAGCCAGGTTTCTGATGTAACTCCGGCCAGTCCATCGGGTGGAGGTACTGTAACCATTGCCACACCGGTAGTAACTGGTGTAAGCACCAATACCGTACTTACCGCATCTTTTGCCAATGGTTTCTCAGGATTTGGCGCTGGTATTGCCGGTAGCTCCATACTGCCTGTGCACCTGCTCGATTTTAAGGGAAGCCTGCATACCAGTGCGGTTTTACTGGAATGGAATACTTCTTCGGAAATCAACAGCCGTTCTTTTGATATTGAACGTTCTTCCGATGGCGCTGCCTTCAGCAAAATCGGCACGGTAAACGCTGCCGGAAACAGCAGCATCGCCCGGTACTATTCTTTTACCGATGCGTTTGCACAGGAACACAATTATTACCGCCTGAAGCAAATAGATGCAGATGGTAAATTTGAATACAGCAAAGTAATCCTGATTGACAATAAAAACTTCAATACACATTTCAGGATCATCAACAATCCGTTTACAGATGTGCTTGACATTGATTTTGGAAAAACACAATCGGGCAAAACAGACATCAGATTGCTGGACGTAACAGGTCAGGAAATTTACCATGCAGCAAATGATGTTACGGGACAGTCGAGATTGCGGATAAACCTGGCGGGCAGAAATATCAGCGCTGGTATTTACCTCCTGCAGGTAACCACCGGACAGGAACAGTTTATTGAAAGAGTGATGAAGAAATAAGCAGACTAACCCATAAAAAAATCCCGGTCCATTGTATGGTCCGGGATTTTTTTATGGGTGTATTAAACTGTTTATTTTTTTTGCATTGGCTTTTTGGGCTGCAATGGATTGGGCATATTGTTTGGCAGGGCCTGACTGTAAACAGGGTTGCTGCCCGGCATTTTTTCAATGGACCGCATATCGGGTACCAGTACGGCCATATTATCTGACGGCATATTATAAATGGAACCTCTTTTTGTTTGGTTGATAAAAGTTACGCCGGGATTAAGCGACTCAAATCTTTTTGGGTTTTCTGCCGGTATATGATCCGGAAATGAATACCCCTCTGGTACCGGTAACGCAAATGGTTGGTTTAATCCGGGCAACCGGTTGAAGAGCGAATCAAGCCGTTCTTTATTGTAAGGCAATGGCCCGGATTGTTTTTGCGCAAATACCCCGGTGGCTGCACAAAATAACAATACAGAAATGATAGTGGCTTTTTTCATGGCATTCCGTTTTGCTGATTAAAGGTACATTATATCCGGATTTTCTTGAAGGCATTGATAAGGCCATTGGTAGAGCTGTCGTGACTGTTTATTACGACATCATTTTCCAGCTCGGGTAATATTTTACCTGCCAGTTGTTTGCCCAGTTCAACGCCCCATTGGTCGAAACTGAAGATATTCCAGATAATGCCCTGCACAAATATTTTGTGTTCATACAAGGCTATCAGCTGGCCCAGCGTAAACGGCGTTATCTCTTTTACCAGGAATGAATTGGTGGGCCTGTTGCCTTCAAACACTTTGTGGGGCAATAGTTTTTCAATAGCATCGGCGGCCATGCCTGTTTTTACCAGTTCTGCCCTTGCTTCTTCGGGTGTTTTGCCATTCATCAATGCCTGTGTTTGCGCAAAGAAATTAGAAAGCAGTTTTGTATGGTGATCGCCAATGGGGTTGTGACTGATGGCGGGTGCTATAAAGTCGCAGGGAATCAACACCGTGCCCTGGTGAATGAGCTGGTAAAAGGCATGCTGGCCGTTGGTACCCGGCTCTCCCCAGATAACGGAACCGGTTTGGTGATCCACACGTTCATTGTTTCTTGATACATACTTACCATTGCTTTCCATATTGCCCTGCTGAAAATAAGCGGCGAAGCGGTGCATGTATTGATCGTAGGGCAGAATGGCTTCACTTTGTGCGCCAAAAAAATTGCTGTACCACACGCCCAGCAGGGCCATTAGTATGGGAATGTTTTTTTCAGGTGCGGTATCTTTAAAATGATTGTCTGTTTCATGAGCGCCTCTCAGCAGCGCTTCAAAATTATCGTAGCCAATTGTTAGTGCAATGGAAAGACCAATGGCACTCCACAAAGAATAACGGCCGCCTACCCAGTCCCAGAACTCAAACATATTTGCTTTGTCGATGCCAAATTTTACCACGTCTTTTTCATTGGTAGAAAGCGCCGCAAAATGTTTGGCAATATGTTTTTCGTCTTTGGCAGTTTTCAGGAACCATTCCCTGGCGGTATTGGCATTGGTCATGGTTTCCTGGGTGGTAAATGTTTTGGATGCCACCAGGAAAAGCGTCTCTTCGGGGTTTACTTTTTTAAGTGTTTCTGCAATGTGCGTGGCATCTACGTTGGATACAAAATAAGGCTGAATGTTTTCGACCCAATATGGTTTCAGCGCTTCAGTTACCATTACGGGGCCCAAATCGCTGCCGCCAATGCCAATGTTTACAATATAACGGATGGGCTTACCTGTATATCCTTTCCATTTGCCGCTGTGTACGCCTGCACAAAAACTTTTCATTTGTGCCAGTACCTTTTTTACGGCTGGCATTACGTCTTTGCCATCGCTGGGCATGGGACCTCCGGATAAATTTCTCAATGCTACGTGCAATACACTCCTGTTCTCCGTTTCATTTATTTTTTCGCCGCTGTACATGGCATGGATGGCTTCGGGCAGCCTGCATTCTGTTGCCAGTTGCTGCAGCAATTGCAGGGTCTTATCTGTCACCATGTTTTTGGAATAGTCAAACAACAGATCGCCAAACTGTACCGCATATTTGTTAAACCGATCTGCATCTGCCGCAAACAACTGCCGTAACTGCGTTTTATTCATTTCGCTGTTATAGTGATCCTGCAATTGCTGCCATGCTTTGGTGCTGGTGGGGCTGATTCTTGGAAACATAAACGTTTAATAATTTGTAGGGCGAATGTAATGAAAAATCCCCTCACCACTGACCCCTCTTCATTCCGCATTGGCGGCAGCAAGGGTGCTTCTCCGCCAGGGCCTTTATAGAAAATAGCCAGGGGTTCTGAAATGATAGAAAGAATGATAAGGCATTAAATATTTCGGCACTTGAGATAATTTCCGGGGTAAGTAGCTAAAGTGGTATGGAACAATTGGGACGGAGTACGAAAGCTTCTTTTGTACAAAAGAGGAAGTGATTGCGACGCAACGATGATGCCATGAAAACCACTGCTGGTATCGTAAAAGAAAACAGCAAACTCACCCCCTGCCAATCACAAGCGAAGCAAGAGAAGGGCAGGGGCTGTGGTTTACTTCAATAGCTTTACCGCCTCAATTATTTTTGGCACTACTTCAAAGGCATCACCCACTATGCCATAATCGGCAGCTTTGAAAAAAGGTGCTTCGGGGTCTTTATTAATGACAACAATTACTTTACTTCTGTTAACACCCGCCAGGTGCTGAATGGCACCGGAAATGCCAATGGCAATGTACAGGTTGGGCGCAATGGCAAGGCCGGTTTGTCCCACATGCTCGTGATGCGGACGCCAGCCAATGTCGGCAACGGGCCTGCTGCAGGCTGTAGCCGCGTGTAATAGTTTCGCCAGCTCTTCAATCATGCCCCAGTTTTCGGGGCCTTTCAATCCGCGGCCGCCACTCACTACAATTTCTGCTTCCGCCAAAGAGATTTCTCCGCTTACTTTATTTACCGCGGTCACTTTTACTTTGCCTGCATCAACTGTTGCATTCAGTGCGGCCACTTCGGCGCTGCCTTCGGTTGCCACGGTCTTATACGCATTGGGGCTTAGCGCAATAATTTTTACGGGCGTTGTCAGCGAAATATTGGCGAAGGCTTTTCCGCTGAATACATTTTTCTTTACGGTGAAGCCATTGCTGGTATCGGGCAATGCCACGGCACCTGCTACCAGTCCGGCTTTGAGGCGGGCCGACAAACGCGGGGCAATGGCTTTACCATCTGCATTATTGGAAAAAACAACAACAGCTGCACCGCTGGCTTCTACCGCCTGTGCAATCACTTTGGTATACAGCTGCGCATCAAACTGATCCAATGCATTGTTATTAACGTGGTGGATTTTCTTAACGCCGTATTTGCCCAATGCAGGCAGGTCTTCCTTGCAGCTACCCAGTACAACGCCTTCGGCCGTGGTATTCAATTGTGCTGCGATGGCCGCACCATAGGTAATGGCTTCCAGCGATGCTTTTTTTACATGGCCTTCTGTTTGATCTATAAATATTAGTACACTCATATTTAATGATTTGAATTTTCCGGATGATTAATAATGGGGTGAATCTGCTAATGTGGATATGTGCTAATTCTTTTGCGGGAAATGCCTGGCTAATCAAATAATTACTACCCGGGCAAAAGCATTTTCACATTCATCACATTTTCCACATTTGGTTTAAATCGCTTTTGCTTCTTCGTGCAGCAGTCTTACCAGTTCCGCCGGGTCATCGGCCGGTACCAGTTTTACACCGGCTTTGGCAGGGGGCAATCCAAAATCTGCAACGGTAGTCAGGGCATCCGCTGCTACCGGTTCTATTACTTTCAATGGTTTGGTACGGGCGCCCATAATACCTTTCATATTGGGGATGCGTTGCTCGGCCATTCCTTTCTGGCAACTAACGGTAAGGGGCAGGCTCACTTCGCAAACTTCTTCGCCGCCTTCAATCTCGCGGGTAACGGTGGCCGTAGTGCCGCTGATTTCAAATTTGGTAGCCAGCGATACATAAGGCAGATCCAGCAGTTCTGCTACCATGCCGCCAATAGATGAACCGTTGTAATCGATGGTTTCTTTACCGGTAAAAATTAAATCGTAGCCGCCTTCTTTTGCTACTGCGGCAATTTGTACGGCAATTACAAAACTATCGTGGCTGCTGGTATTTACGCGGATGGCTTCGTCGCCGCCCAGGGCAAGTGCCTTGCGGATGATGGGCTCGGCATCGGCGGCACCTGCGGTTACCAGGTGAATAACGATGGAAGGATCCTTCTCTTTCAGCTCAATGGCACGCACCAGCGCATACCATTCATCGTATGGATTGATGATCCACTGCACGCCGGCTTCAGCGAATTTCGTATTGTTATCTGTGAAGGCTATTTTTGCCGTGGTGTCCGGCGTTTTGCTGATACAGACCAGTATCTTCATGGGAGCAATTTTTTGAATTAGTAAAAAGGCAGAAAAGTTGTTTATGCAACTAAAACAAAGGTAAGGCAGTGGCACTATATTTCAAACAGTCGGAAAAAAATAATTTGGCCGCAGATGGACAGGATAGCAAGGTTACAGGAATTTTTGAAGACCAGTCCGGCAGACCCTTTTTTGCAGCATGCGCTGGCGCTGGAATTCATTAAGGCCGGCAATGACGCGGACGCCAGGCAGGTTTTTGAAAATATACTGGCACAGGATCCCGGTTATGTGGGGTCTTATTACCACCTGGGCAAATTGCTGGAACGGACTGGTGAAATCAAACTGGCTATTGAATGGTATGAAAAAGGAATGGCCGCTGCCAGGACAGCGGGCGATAACCATAGTTACAATGAGTTACGGGCTGTGTACGAGGATTTGGTGGATTGATCGATTGTAATTGATAGAGCCTGGTTCGGAAGCTCGTTTGCTTTGCCTATATAAGATTTCGCCATTGTTGGGTAAAATACAAATAGCGGTGTTCGGTTTTCAACAAAGCGCTTATTTATTTAGTGTGATTGGTATTGTATTGCTGATGATTGGCAGGAAAATGGCTTTTGATTACCTGCATGGCAATTGAATTATTTCAAATGAGTTTACTACAAGAGTTTCGTGTATTTATACAGCAGGAAAATCTTTTTTCTGCAAATGATCGGCTGCTGCTGGCCGTTAGCGGTGGCGTGGATTCTGTGGTGCTGTGCGAACTCTGCCGTCAGGCGGGTTATGATTTTGTCATCGCCCATTGTAATTTTCAGTTACGCGGTACCGAGAGTGAACGCGACGAAGCATTTGTACGCGGCCTTGCTGAAAAATACGGGACACCCATACTGGTTAAAAAGTTTGAGACGGAGCAATATGCTTTGACCCAAAAGATTTCCATACAGGTAGCAGCCAGGGAACTAAGGTACGCATGGTTTGATCTTGAAACGTCAGGCCTGAGTCGTGAGCCGTCTCACATTGTAACGGCCCATCACCTCGGTGACAACATTGAAACCATGCTGATGAATTTTTTTAAAGGTACAGGCATTGCCGGCTTGCGCGGTATTTTGCCCAGGCAGGGAAAAATTGTGCGGCCTTTATTGTTTGCAAAAAAGGAGCAGCTGCAACAGTTTGCGGAGGAACATCAGCTGGTTTGGGCAGAGGATAGTTCTAACCAATCCGACAAGTATGCAAGGAATTATTTCCGCCACCAAATTATACCACTGATTATAAAATTGTATCCCGAAGCGGAGAACAACCTGGCGGCTAACCTGCAACGGTTTAAAGATATTGAGTTGTTATACCATCAGTCTATCGGCCAGCATAAAAAAAAATTGCTGGAGTACAAAGGCAATGAAGTGCATATACCGGTACTGAAACTGCGGAAAGCTGTTCCGCTGGATTCAATAGTTTATGAAATCATCAAAAGCCATTCTTTTACGGCCGACCAGGTGAATGAAGTGATTGCATTACTGGATAGCGAAACCGGCCGGTATGTGCAGTCATCCACGCACCGCATCATTAAAAACCGCAACTGGCTTATCATTGCCCCCGTTCAAAATAAAGAGGCTGCCAATATTTTGATTGAACAAACTGGCAAGCTGGAATTTGGTTCTGAAGGATTGGGAGGATACTTGGAATTGGGACTTTTGTTAAATCCACCTGCACAAATTTCAGTTTCTTCCAATGTGGCGCTTCTGGATGCTTCCACAATAAAATTCCCGTTGCTGCTGCGCAAATGGAAGACCGGCGATTATTTCTATCCGCTGGGCATGAAAAAGAAAAAGAAACTGGCCCGTTTCTTTATTGACCAGAAATTGTCGAAGACCGACAAGGAAAAAGTATGGGTGCTTGAAATGGATAAAAGGATCATCTGGGTAGTGGGTCTCCGTATAGATGATCGGTTTAAAATTACAGCTTCCACCAAACAATGGCTTCGCATACAATCAGAAGCTGTGAATGTATGAGCTAACCTGCCGTGCAAAAGATTCAAACAAATTATACCGGGCTAAAAAACTACCGGTGACCGCAAGAAACGCCACACCATACAATGCACCCCAGATATGCGCGGAGTGGTTGATATTGCCGCCTCCTCTTTTGTCAAATATGGAGGAAATGATGAGGTAAAGAAAACCAAAAATAAAACCGGGTATCATTACCGGAATAAAGATGATGCCAATTCTACGCAAAGGCTCCAGGAAAATAAACGCAAATACCACGGCTGAAACAGCACCGGAAGCACCCAGGCTGCGGTAATTGTAATTGTCTTTGTTTTTATGGTAAGTGGGCAGCAGGCAGGCGTAGAGCGACGAAACATACATCAGCAGGTAAAGCCATTTGCCCATGGGGCCAAACACATCTGTAAACTGGTTTTCCACGTACTCGCCAAACATGTAGAGGGAGTACATGTTAAAAAACAAGTGGCCATAGTTGGCATGTATGAATCCGCAGGTAAAAAAACGGTACACCTGGTTTTGTTTGGAAATAGCCGGTGGATAAAAAATCAGTTCATCAAAAAGTTTGTCGCTGTTAAATGCCGCCAGCGATACAATACAAGTAACTACAATAATAATAAGGGTGATGCTAATGGTCATGCCTGGTAAAATTTTATAAACGTTCTGTTGTTGTTTGGTTCGTATTATTGGTGATGGTATTTTTCATTTCTGTTGATGCTGCAGGCCCGGTATACCTGCTCGGCTAAAATTAATCTTACCAGCTGGTGCGGAAAAGTTAAAAGCGATAAAGACCATTTGTGCCCGGCCCTTTGCAAAACGCTTTCGTGCAAACCGTACGCTCCGCCAATTAAAAAAACAAGTTGCTTTGTGCTGGCATTGGCCCTGGTTTGTATAAATGCGGCCAGTTGTGCAGAGGTAAATGCTTTGCCCCTTTCGTCCAGCGCTACCAGGTAATCGTCTTTCTGCAGGGCATTCAGTATCATTTCAGCTTCTTTTTTTTTCTGGTCGGCTTCGCTCAGCAAGCCTGCGTTTTTAGGCGGGGCCATAATGTTCCATTCTACCGGGAAATAATTAGAGATGCGCTGCGTAAAGGTTTCCACACCGGGTTTAATGTATGGTTCGTGCATTTTGCCCAGCGACCAGAAAGAGAATTTCATCCGGCAAATTAATAACTAAAGTTGAGTAATTGCAAGCCCTGGGGGATTTGGGTTCTTGCCTATGCTTTAAAATCGTCGTCTTCAAAACACAGTTCACCGGCATATACTTTTTTGATGCAGTTCACAATGGCATCCAGCGGTGCAGTTTTTACGATGTAACCCCGGCCACCCAGGTGGTGTAATGCTTCAGAATCTGCATTTGACCATGCATTTGACAAACCCAGGATTTTTGCATCGGGATGCTGTTTCAATATGTTTTTGGTGGTTTCCAAACCGGTTACCGGTTTCATATAAATGTCCATCACCACCACATCGGGAAGCACTTCTTCGTATAATTTTTCCGCCTCAGGCCCCGAACTGGCAGTGCCCGCAACCTTTATACTGCTGTCGTGCGGCAATAAAGATTTCAATGCATTCAGCATCATGGAATGATCGTCTACTATTAATATGGATATGGTCCGGCTCAAAGGCAAATGTATAAAGTTGATGTAGTGGGCAGGATAGGTTGAGATAAGGATGCTTCAGGCGCCGTAATCAGAGATAGTGTTGCCTTACTAAGTTAATAGTTTTTATGCGATACTATAGAAATATTAATCAAAATAAATATGATTTTCGATAAATGGTACAATGGATTAGCAACCTGGATAGAAAGCAAAGTTTGCGGTAAGGTCTGTTAGCGTAGTTGTACGTGTTAATAAGATAGCGGGAGACAAGCGGATGCTGCTGAAATTTGTTGCTGCAAGATTGTTTTTTATTAGATTGCATGTCCTATTATTCAGTATTAAAACACCCTTGTATTTTGATTCATCTTACGCAAACCATGCGCTGGTTCGGTCCAAATGACCCCGTTAGTCTCAGCGATATCCGCCAGGCGGGCTGTACTGGAGTGGTAACCGCTCTGCACCAGGTTCCGGTGGGCGATGTGTGGACGATGGAGGAAATCAATATCCGTAAAAACATGATAGACCAGGCCGGGCTTGAATGGAAAGTGATTGAAAGCCTGCCGGTACATGAAGACATTAAGAAGCAATCGGGCGATTATCGAAAATACATTGAGCAATACAAGCAAAGCCTGCGCAATGTAGGTGCCTGCGGTTTGCAGGTGGTTACCTATAATTTTATGCCGGTGCTGGATTGGCTGCGCACCAACCTGTCGTACACCCTGGCCGATGGCAGTAAAGCATTGTATTTTGAAAGAGCGGCCTTTATTGCCTTCGATCTTTTTTTATTGAAAAGGCCGGGTGCCGAAAAGGACTATGCAGCAGCAGACATCGCCATTGGAAGAGCAAGGTTTGAAGGGATGAATGAAAGTGAAAAAGAACAGTTGTGTAGAAACACCATGCTGGGCTTGCCTGGCAGCGACGAGGCATTTACTCCCGAAAACGTATTGGCAGCACTGCAAACTTATAAAGGCATTGATGCCGCATTGCTGAAACAGCACCTTTTTTATTTTTTGCAGCAAGTGGTGCCGGTAGCCGAAGCGGCGGGCCTGCAAATGGCCATTCACCCGGACGATCCGCCCTACCCGGTGCTGGGTTTGCCCAGGGTGATGAGTACCCAAAAAGATGTGGAAGATTTATTGAAGGCCATTCCTTCCAAAGCAAACGGACTTTGTTTTTGTACCGGATCTTTTGGGGCCAGGGCCGACAATGATTTGATTGGCATGCTGCAAAAATTTGGCGACCATATCCATTTTTTACATTTACGCAATACCAAACGTGATGCTGCCGGTAATTTTTATGAAGCGCAGCACCTCGGTGGCGACGCGGATATGTATGGCATTGTAAAAGAAGCCCTGCTGCTGATGCAAAGAAGACAGGTTTCTATTCCGATGCGGCCCGACCATGGCCACCAGATGCTGGACGATTTGCAAAAGAAAACCTACCCCGGGTATTCGGGCATTGGCCGTTTAAAAGCATTGGCCGAGTTAAGGGGACTTGAACTGGGCATCAGCAGGAGCATTTTTAGTGAGACGTGAGGAGTGAGGCGTGAGACCTGCAACCCGAAGCAAAACAATGTAAGACGGATTTCTTTTGGAGCCATTTACGATTTACGACGGAAGATTGACGTCTCACGACGAAGGCCAAAGGTAAAATCGAACAATATTATGGTATCAAAACTGCAGTCATTTCCCCTATTTTTGAACGTTATTAAAAAGATATGACAACACTAACACCTGCCATGCGCTGGTATGGGCCCAATGACCCGGTAAGCTTGAGCGATATTCTGCAGGCGGGCTGTACCGGCGTGGTAACGGCCCTGCACCATATTCCTAACGGCGCCGTATGGACGATGGAGGAAATCAAAAAGCGAAAAGAGCTGGTGAAGGCGGCCGGTCTCGATTGGAAAGTGGTGGAAAGTGTGCCCGTACACGAAGACATTAAAACGCAGCGTGAAAATTTTCATGCGTACATCGATAATTATAAAGAAAGCATCCGCCACCTGGGGGCTAACGGCATTGAAGTGATTACGTACAATTTTATGCCGGTGCTAGACTGGACAAGAACAGATTTGTCTTATGAAGTGGCGGATGGCTCCAAAGCCCTTCGTTTTGAAAAAGCCGCGCTGGTGGCTTTTGATGTATTTATGCTGAAAAGAAAAAATGCGGAGAAAGACTATACCCAAGAAGCGCTGGCCAGTGGGGAAGAACGCTTCAAAAAAATGAGCGACGACGAAAAAAAATTATTACAAAAGAATATTATAGCAGGCCTGCCGGGCAGTGAGGAATCATTTACGGTAGCCCAGTTTCAGGAGGCGCTCGATAAATACGAGGGCATTGATGAAGACAAATTGCGGAACCATTTGATTTACTTTCTGCAGCAAATTGTACCCGTAGCAGAAGCCGCCGGTATTAAGATGGCCATCCACCCGGATGATCCGCCTTTTGCAATATTTGGTTTGCCCAGGGTGGTAAAAACCAGTGCCGATGTAAATAAGTTAATCGCAGGTGTACCTTCTGTTAGCAATGGCCTTTGTTTTTGTACCGGGTCATATGGTGTGCGGCCCGACAATGATTTGCCTGCCATGGTAAAATCATTTGGCGAAAGGATTCATTTTCTGCACCTGCGCTCTACCCGCCGCAATGCTGCCGGTGATTTTTATGAAGACAACCATCTTGAAGGAGATGTGGACATGTATGCCGTGATGAAAGAAGTGGTATTGCTTATGCAGCAGCAAAAAATCAGTATCCCTATGCGGCCCGACCATGGCCACCAGATGCTGGACGATCTGAAAAAGAAAACCAATCCCGGTTACTCGGCCATTGGCAGGTTGCGCGGACTGGCCGAACTGCGCGGACTGGAACTGGGAATCGCGAAATCATTGTTTATTTAATCATCTAACGATACATACTTATGGCCTTGCCTTCCAATGTTACTGCTGTACAATCTGCCGCTGGTTCTCCTGGTAAAAAAGGAAATTTTTTATTTCCTTTTATTATGGTTACAAGTCTTTTCTTTTTCTGGGGTTTTATACACAATGTAGACGGTGTTCTGATAGCTCATTTGCGCAGGGGCTTTAGTTTAAATACAGTAAAAGCATCGCTGGTAGATTCTGCCGTTTACCTGGGTTATTTTATCATGGCCATACCCGCAGGTATTATCATGAAAAAATATGGTTATAAAACTGGTATTCTTATTGGGCTGGCTTTATTTGCGGGTGGTTGCTTTCTGTTTATACCGGCCGCCAATACCATGCAGTACGCTTTGTTCCTTGGCGCATTATTTATACTGGCCTGCGGACTTGCTATTCTGGAAACAGCAGCCAATCCATATGCTACTATCCTGGGTAAACCAGAAACCGCTACACAGCGGTTAAATTTTGCCCAATCTTTTAATGGTCTTGCCGCCTTTCTTGCGCCACTGATAGGTGCTAAACTCATTCTTTCGAGCAAGCCAGTAGATGATGCAACACTTGCTGCCATGACAGACCAGGTCCGCACCGCCTACCTGCACCAGGAAACTTCAACGGTAAAATTGCCCTACCTGATTTTGGGGATTGCATTGGTATTGGTTTTTCTGGTTTTCTTGTTTACAAAACTGCCCGACATAAAAGACACGGAACAAAAAGAAAAGAAAGGTATTTTTCACGCTTTTCGCCATCGTCATTTAACAATGTCGGTAATAGCTGAGTTTTGTTATGTAGGTGCACAGGTTTGCATCTTTAATTTTATTATTTTATTTGCATCGAACGTTGTTCACATAACGGATCAGCAAGCAGCAATTTACGCGATGCTTACTGGTCTTGCCTTCATGATAGGCAGGTTTGCAGGAACGTTTTTTATGCGTTATATACAACCGTCAAAGCTGCTGTCGCTATACGCAGTTGCCAGCATCCTGCTTTGCCTGGTAATTATGTGGGGCTCGGGGATAATTACGTTGTATGCTACAATAGCGGTAGCGTTTTTTATGTCGATCATGTTCCCCACAATTTTTGCCCTGGGCATTCATGATATTGGCGACGATACAAAATCTGGTTCAACCTTACTGATTATGTCTATCGTGGGCGGAGCCATTCTTCCGAGAATACTCGCCCTGATTTCTGGTTCAGAAGCCAGGAATTTTCAGCGGGGTTATATAATACCATTACTGTGCTTTGCTGTAATACTTTATTTTGGTTTAAAAGGGTATAAACATACTGAAAGAGCGGTTGAAGAGCTGCATTAAGATATAAAGGTATTTAGTATAGAGACGAGGCGGCCGTATTGCGTCTGAATACCCAATACTGAATCGTACAAATTAAATTATGTATACAACATGAAGCGTTATTGTCTTGCTTTGGATTTACACAACGATGAAAAATTAATTGCGGAATATGAAACCTGGCACAAAGATGTTTGGCCCGAAATAAAAAAAAGTATCCATGACGCAGGCATCAGCAATATGGAAATATACCGCACCGGCAACCGGCTCTTTATGATCATGGAGGCCGCAGATGATTTCAGCTTTGAAAAAAAAGCAGCCATGGACAAAGGCAATCCAAAAGTGCAGGAGTGGGAACAACTGATGTGGAAATTTCAAAGTTCATTGCCCTGGGCCAAAGAAGGCGAGAAATGGATTTTGATGAAAAATATTTTTGAACTGAATGCTTAAAGCCACCTGAATGAACGGGAGCGATGCAAACAACGGGTTAAGCGGTGCAATAGATGCACACCAGCATTTTTGGTACTACCATCCTTTGCAACACGGCTGGATCAATGATGAGATGGCCGTTATCCGGAAAGATTTTTTACCAAAAGATCTGCAACCGGTGCTGCAGGAAAACGGGGTGGCAGGCTGTGTGGCCGTACAAGCCGATCAAACAGAAAAGGAAACGGATTTTTTATTGCAACTGTCTGCAGACAATAATTTTATCAAAGGCGTAGTGGGTTGGGTTGATCTGAGAGCTACCAACCTGCAGCAAAGGCTGGAACATTATAAGCAATTCGGAAAACTAAAAGGCTTCCGGCACATTTTACAGGGAGAAGAACCTGCATTTATGCTGCAACCCGCTTTTCTGAAAGGCATTGGTTTATTGAGGCAGTTTAATTTCACGTACGATATTCTCATCTTTCCAAAGCATTTGCCGGCGGCATTGCAGCTGGTAAAGCAATTTCCGGATCAGCCCTTCGTGATTGATCATATCGCCAAACCATACCTAAAAGATGGTTTATTGGATGAATGGGAAAAAGATCTTCGGGCAATAGCAGCCTATCCAAATGTGCATTGTAAAATCAGTGGCATGGTAACGGAAGCGGACATGCGCAACTGGCAGCCGGCTGATTTTACACCCTGTCTCGATAAGGTTACAGTGGCATTTGGCATCAACCGTATCCTGTATGGGTCCGACTGGCCGGTTTGCCTAGCGGCGGGATCGTACCAAAGAGTAATGGGCATAGTGAAAGACTATTTTTCTTCTTTTTCTGCTGATGAACAACAGGCCTTCTTCAGCAAAAACGCAACTGCATTTTATCACCTAACATAAAGCACATGGACTTGCATTTGAATAACAAAATTATTATTGTAACCGGTGGGGCAAAAGGCATTGGAGAGGGCATTGTGAAAGTACTGGCAAATGAAGGCGCAGTGCCGGTAATCATTGGCAGAAATGAAAAAGACAACCTGGCTACGGTGGCATCCGTGGGTGGAAAGGCGGCGCAGGTGACAGCAGAATTATCCGATCCGGTTGCGTGTGAGAAAGCGGTAAAGCAGGTGATAGAAAAATTTGGAAGAATAGACGGCGTGGTAAACAATGCCGGCGCCAATGATGGTGTTGGTCTGGAGAATGGCAATTATGAAGCATTCATGGCATCGTTACATAAAAACATGGTGCATTATTATTTGATTGTACACCATGCATTGCCAGAGTTGAAAAAATCAAAAGGCGCCATTGTAAACATCACTTCTAAAACAGCGGAGACTGGCCAGGGGGGTACTTCTGCCTACGCCGCAGCCAATGGCGGCCGCAATGCGCTCACCCGCGAGTGGGCCGTTGAGTTATTGAAATATGGCATCCGTGTAAATGCAATAGTAGTGGCGGAATGCTTCACGCCTTTGTATGCCCGCTGGATTGAGACACTGCCCAACCCGCAGGAGAAATTGAAATCCATTGAAGCTACCATACCATTGGGCAACCGGATGACAACGGCAGAAGAACTGGGCAATGCCACCGCTTTTTTGTTGTCAGATTGTTCGAGTCATACCACCGGCCAGCTGTTTCATGTAGACGGTGGTTATGTTCATTTGGACAGGGCTTTGGCAAATGCCTGATAGTTTTTAGTTCGTCGTACATAGTTCAGGGCGTTCAAAGTTTAATGGTTCCAGGTCCGAAAGTTTTAAAAACCCGGCATTTAAAATAAGTCGTAAAGGCAATGGGGGGGGATTTTAGCTGTAGCTGGTGTTTTCGCCAATAACAAAAATGAAAAGTAATAATTATTACATGAGAGCATTAGTTTGCACCACACCAGGAAAGTTTGAATACAAAGAAATGGCCGCACCGGTTTTAAGCGAAGGCAATACCTTGTTGCGCATTAAGCGCATAGGCATCTGCGGTACAGACCTGCATGCATTTGAAGGCACACAGCCTTTTTTCAGCTATCCCAGGATACTGGGGCATGAGCTGGCGGCGGAGATAGTAGAAAGCAGCGATGCCGGTTTTTCAAAAGGAGAAGTGGTTACATTTATTCCCTATTTTAATTGCGGGTTCTGTATTGCTTGCCGCAGGGGCAAGCCCAATTGCTGTACCAGCCTGCAGGTAAGCGGCGTGCACATTGACGGGGGCATGGTTGACTATTTGGTAGTGCCCTCTTATTCGTTGGTGCATGGTGACGGTTTGGGCTATGATGAACTGGCGCTGGTAGAACCACTGGCCATTGGTGCACATGCTGTAAGCCGGGCTGGTATTGCAGATAATGAATTTGTACTGGTGGTGGGTGCGGGTCCCATTGGACTGGGCACCATGGCGTTTGCAAATATTGCAGGCGGTAAGGTAATTGCAATGGACCTCAACGACGGACGGCTGCGGTTTTGTAAAGACAAATTACAGGTAGCCGGCACCGTTAACCCGGCCAAAGGGGATGCCATGGAAAGGTTGATGTCCATCACGAATGGTGATATGCCCACGGTGGTGATAGATGCCACTGGCAGTTTAAACGCCATCAATAATGCGTTTCATTACCTGGCACATGGTGGCAGGTATGTGCTGGTAGGATTGCAAAAAGGAGATATCAGTTTTAGCCACCCCGAATTTCACAAACGGGAAGGAACGCTGATGAGCAGCCGCAATGCCACCCGCGCCGATTTTGAACACGTAATTGCTTGTATAAAAAAGGGGCTCGTAAATCCAACGCATTATATTACACACCGTGTAGGTTTTGATAAGGTAAAAGATGAATTTGCCGGCTGGCTGAATCCGGCCAATGGGGTTATCAAAGCAATGGTAGCGTTATGATGCTGGTGTCGTGGGTGCTCACGTCATTGCGAGCGTAGCGAAGCAATCTGTGAGTAGATGTTTCGGGGGACTGATTGAATGCTGGGTTTGC
>Ga0075026_100000115_pt1 | contig 27055 bp, 28 predicted proteins | sample Str012_2_FD_71392 | JGI IMG/M metagenome (GOLD analysis project Ga0075026, IMG submission 71392) | Freshwater sediment microbial communities in response to fracking from Pennsylvania, USA - Straight Creek_MetaG_SC_2012 | ecosystem: Environmental > Aquatic > Freshwater > Creek > Sediment... | reverse complement strand
ATCTTATAGACCAGGTTGCCGGCACCGTTGGGGCCCTGGTTGGTAATTTTCTTGGTACCGGTCAGCTGGTTGTCGTTTACAAAATAATTACTGAAAGAAATATTGATAATGGTTCCGGATTCTTTGTAGCGGCCGGTATAGCTGAGTATGATTTTACCGCGGCGGTTGCGGCCATCATTACAAAGACAATTGGCGCTGCCAAAATCAATCGTAATGATATGGGGTGTGCTTACCGTGTCAAATGTAACAGAAGCGCAACCAGAACCCAGTGAACCATCTTCGCGGCTTGCGGAAGCATCAGCAGCAACACGCATGTTTACACTACCACCCAATGCTGCCTGGTCGGAAATGGTGGTAACGTCGTTAAAACTTGATTCTGCCAGTGCATTGTTTTCTGCAGCTTCTGTATCGGCATCTTTTGCGGTGCTGTCTTTTTTACAAGACGTAAATAAAAGAGAAGAACATATTACCGAAGCGGCAATAAAAATGGAAATTTTCTTAGCGTACATGGGTAAATTTTTTTAGTGAATAAGGCCTTTAAGACGCACAATGAAAGAGCAGGTTTAAAATCTGATTAAAATTATTTTAAGACATTATAGTGTTGAACCTTTGTCTGTAAAAACCGGATTGTGTCTTATTAAAAGACGATTGCCTGTACTAATTGCCGCTGTTTAAAAGCATAAGCAATTATTCGTCAAAATGAGAGTTGACAAACAGCAATGTGTGCCATACAAATAAAAAAGCCGGTAAAATTTACCGGCCTTTCGCTGTTATTTTTAAAACTGTCCCAATGCTGGAATCAGTCTGCCTGCAATTCTTTTTCTTTCAACCACATTTCTTTGCCATAACCCGCTATCACATGTCTTTCGCTGTGGTAAGAAGAACGCACCAGCGGGCCGCTCTCTACATAGTCCAGTCCCAGGCCGTAACCAATCTCCCGCAATTCTGCAAATTCGTCGGGGTGTACAAAGCGGTGCACGGGCAGGTGCTTTTTGGTAGGCTGCAGGTATTGTCCGATGGTCACTACATCGCAACCATTTTCTGCAAGGTCTTTCAATGTTTGTATTACTTCTTCTTTTTCCTCGCCCAGGCCCAGCATGATGCCACTCTTGGTGCGCATGCCGCCAGATTTTAATGTCCGAATCACTTCCATGCTGCGCCAGTATTTGGCTTGTATGCGCACCTGGCGGGTAAGTCTTTCCACTGTTTCAATATTATGAGACACCACTTCTGGTGCTGCTTCAATGATGCGTTGAATGTTTTCTTTTTCGCCCTTGAAATCGGGTATCAGGGTTTCCAGCGTAGTACCGGGGTTTAACTGTTTTACGGCATGGATGGTATTGTACCAGATGATAGAGCCGCCGTCTTTTACTTCGTCGCGGTCAACCGAAGTAATAACAGCATGTTTCACCTTCATCAGGTAAATGGCTTCGGCTACGCGTTGGGGTTCATCCCAATCAATGGCATCGGGCCGCCCGGTAGCCACAGCACAAAAGCCGCAGCTGCGGGTGCAGGTATTGCCAAGAATCATAAAAGTGGCGGTGCCGGCTCCCCAGCATTCGCCCATATTGGGACAATTACCGCTTTCGCAGATGGTATGCAGTTTATGGGTATCCACCAGGTTGCGCACATGTCGGTAGCTTTCGCCTGTTGGCAGTTTCACCCTCAACCAGTTGGGCTTTTTTATTTTTGATTCACTTTCGGGTATATTGGAAACAATGGGTAATTCCTGCATAATAAAATTGGGTTAATGAACATCGGAATATGGCCACTCAAAGCGGAACTTTCATGGCAAACTTATAACGATACTGCACAAAAATAGTTCAGGATGGTTGAATTACCGCTACCAGCATAGAATTTGTGCCAATTGGGCTAACCGGTGAGATTGCAGGCGCTACTTACGCCGTCCGAACATGATGGTAATGTACGCGTTGAAGAAGAAGTTTTTGGGTTTGTTGTAGAGCAACTGCTGTACTTCGCTGAAATAATATTCGGCATTCAGCCCCGCTTCAATGGCAGAGACTGTTTCATTAAAACGGCCATAGTCGAACCGCATGGCAATTTTTGCATGCAGACCGGGCTTTATTTTCACTTCGTTCCAGCCATAGGTAAACCCGGATGCGCCAAGTACCAGGCCACCCGTGGTATCAGTAAATTTCTTGCGTACCACCGGAGAATTCTGGTTGCTCGGATTCTCTACCACGTTGATAAGATAAGGCTTTGCCATGCCAATGGAAACACCTCCCGCATAAATGGCCGATACCGAAACACCACTTTTATTGGCCTTACCGCCAATCAGGAATTGCTGCCCCAAACCCATCTTAAACTGGTAAAAATTATTGACCTTGCCCCAAACAACAGAATTGGACTGACCGATGATATTTTGAGGACCGGTAGCTGTTTTTTCTTCCTTCCGGTTTTTCTTTTCATTTAATTCAAACTGAAACAAAAGGGTTTTGCGGGGTGTTTTATACTTGCCCTTTTCATAAGAAAGACCATAACCATCGGTCGACAATTTGATTCCGAAAATGCTTTGCTTTTTAAATGCGGGGTCCCCTTCTTCTTCCAGCTTCAGCAATGCATTGATGCGTTGCCTTTTTTCTGATTTGCGATCGTCCTTACTGGCAGGTGGACGCGAGGAAGGATTGTTCTGCGCCTGTATGGTAATTGCAATGATGGAAAAGGTAGCAACGATAAATATTTTCTTCACAACTTTGTCGTTTAATCTATTAACGTAAATTTAGACAAAAATAATCCATCAACGGGTTATTTAACATTTTAATCAGCATGACAGCAACAATTATTTATACCGGCCAGCTACGATGCAGCGCCACACATAACCAGAGCGGAACCGTAATTGAAACAGATGCACCAACCGATAACCGTGGCAAGGGCGAACGGTTTTCTCCTACGGATTTGCTTTGTGTATCGTTGGGTACCTGCATCATCACTACCATGGGCATTAAGGCAAGCGATATGGGCATTGATTTAACCGGGGCCACCCTGCAGGTACAAAAACACATGCTGTCCGAACCGCGCCGCGTTGGTAAAATTGAAGTATTGCTCAGCTTTCCGCCCACCTTACAACTGGATGAAAAGAATAAAATTGTTTTACAAAGAACCGGCGACAACTGCCCGGTAATGAAAAGTATCCACCCCAACCTGGAGACGGTAGTGATTTACAACTGGGGTTAATATCGATGAACCCCGCATAAAAAAACTATAGTGAAAGGGCGGCCCGGGCAATGACTAAGTCTTAATGGCCAATTGTTCATTACTAATTTCTTTCAGGAACTCGTCCCGCACCTGTTTGGCTGTTTTATGTTCGCCAGTATGGCTCCAGCCGGGTGGCATAACAATGTATAGCAATTTGTTTTTAATACCCGGCGCATTCCATACATCCTTGCACAGTGCTGCCAGTTCGCCAAAATATACATCTCCAAAATGCTGCGGGTTCATTTTGCGGGTGATGCCATAAATGGGCGGTTCTGTCATTTGCTCGTATTGAAAGGTTTTAAATACGCGGTCCCAGATATTAAGCAGGTTGCAGAAATTGGTATCCATGTACAACGGGTTCTTTGCATGGTGTACGCGGTGGTGCGATGGCGTAAGAATAATTTTATTGAGAAAGCCCAGTCTTCCGTCTTTCATGATATTTTCTCCCACATGTATAAAAGCGCCCCAGGTGCCGTCTACAAACATAATCAAACCCAGCAGCAGCGGATTGATGCCCATTAAAATGCAGATGGTCGTTCTGATAACATCGGCATAAGGCCCCTCCAGGAAAAAATGCGCAAAGCTAACAGAAAGGTTCATTTGTTCGGGGGCATGGTGCGTAGAATGCAGGCACCAGAACAACCTTACTTTATGTCCAAAATAATGATACACAAAATGAGCAAACTCCCATACAATATAACCGTAGATAAACCAGTACCAGGTAAAACTGGTTGTAAGAATGGCAAAGGGGCTGAAAATTTTTATACAGAAAAGCACCGCCGCAATGGAAATAAACCTGGAGATTACCCGGTTAAAAACAAAAATCAGGAAAGTGACTTTATAGTCTTCGATTTTAAACTTTTTGTACAGCAATGCCCGTACAATTTCTATCACCAGTATCAGCGGAATCAATGGACCGATGGCACCACGGATGCCATCGAGCGTAAACAAACTGCTGTAATCATTGGTTTGGTACATCTTCAGCCAATGATTGATGCCAAAGAAACCGGTGAGCTCATCCCTTAAAATGTCGAGTATATTCATAGTGCAAGCTGCTTATGGGCAACCCAATAAAAGTACACATTTTATGATTTGCTGCCGCGAAAACAGCAAAGACCGCTTAAATTAGCAGCCACAAATCAAACTATGACTGATAGCACCATTTCTATTGCCGGAATACCGGATATTTCTGCCCTGAACACTTTGGTAAACAGTGCCTATCGCGGCGAAGGATCAAAACAGGGATGGACCACCGAAGCCGATTTACTGGAAGGCATCCGTACCAGCGAAAAAGGATTGGCCGGCCTTATCAACCAGCCTGGTGCCAGCATTCTGCTTGCCCGCAATGAAGCAGGTATTATTAACGGTTGCGTATACCTGCAAAAACAATCGGATACCGTCTACCTGGGCATGCTCACTGTGTCGCCCGCATTGCAGGGAGCCGGTATCGGCAAACAATTGTTGAAAGCCGCAGAAGCATTTGCAAAAAATGAAAACATTCCGTCCATTTCAATGACGGTAATTTCTGTGCGTTCAGAATTGATTGCCTGGTACGAGCGGCATGGATATGCCAGGACCGGTGAAACAAAACCCTTTCCCACAGATCCGGCATTTGGCATTCCCAAACAACCATTGGAATTTGTAGTGATGAAAAAAATGCTGTAACCATCACCGGTAGTGCCGCAAACCGGCAACCGCTCAATACATCAAACAGATCGCTTCAGCAGTGCGTTGCCCACGGCACAGTCCAGGCATTTTTTATGATCGCAATACTGCGTTTTTAACTCAATCAGCGCCTGGCTATGGCAGGCATCCTTATTGCTGATGCCCATTTGCTGCCACCCATTTGTGATATTGTTTTTTTCGGGAGCGGTTTGGGCCAGCCATTGCAGGGCTTTTTCTTTCATAGATTGTTCTTTGTGGTACAGGCCATAGGCAAACAACAGCGGCGCCACTGTATTAATCACAATATTATTGACCATGCTGCTGCCCAGTTTTTTTATTTTATAGCCGGCAGGCGTATCCAGCTGGTAATGATAATGCCAGTAATCATTGGCGGTTACATTCAATTGTTTCATTACCTGCTTTACAGCGCTGGATTCTTTTATGCTGGCAAACAAATGAACCGACTGGTGTACCAGTATGGCCAGTTGTGCCAGGCGGATGCCCGGAAAAGCGGCCGGCCGCATGCGCAGAGAATAAACTGACACTGCAGGTTTTGCCAGCTTGTATTTGTGCTGGTGGAACCGGTATTCTCTTTGCAATAATTTTGGATAGGCTTCTGTAAATTGTCCCTCCAGCAAACCCGCCTGCCCCATCAGCAAGGCTTCCAGTACAATTGGCTGGTGTTTGTGTTTTGCCAGCAACGATACAGGCAAAGAACAGGCGATGTTTTCAAAAGCCTCTGCATTTACAGACATCCCGAAATTTTTTGCCAATAATTGCCAGCAGGTTTCTTCCCAATGGTATTGGTTACGCTGCAATAACAGTAATACATGGTTGCTTTTGCGCTGCAATCTTTCGGCCAGCAACCTTTCTCTCCATGCCAGCCATACCAGTTCATTTACGGCTGTTACAGCGGGCGCACAGGGCACAAAAGACGATTGCTGCATCCAGTCTTCATATTGGTTTAGCAGCAGCGAAGAAACACGGTGTTCCAAATCGAGCAGGGGCACGGTCGCCGGCTGCGGACCGTCATCGTGCCGCCAAACCACATGCAGGATCACATTTTTATAATTGCGATCGGTATGGTGGCCGTGTTTGTGCCAGTCGGAAGTATTGATGTGCAATTCTATATTACCAACCAGTGTGGTGTTGTCAATTTTAATACTGGCTTCCAAAAAATCGGGGCCCTGGTTGGTATTGTATTTACCCGGGTGAAGGATCTGGAGCACAGCGCCATCGTTCACAATCAAATCGTGCCGGTTGAAATACTGAAACTGCCAGATAAACTGGAGAAGGCGTTCAGTCATGGAGAAAGATTTAGTAAGCCTTTTGCAATGCGCAGCAGGCCCTGGCCAATAAAAGATCGCAATCTATTGGCGCGGCAGCACAAAAAAGAATTTAAAATATCGTACTATATTAATTCCCTTTTATCACCGTAAAACACTCTGTAAAAAAAGATAGAAGCTGGTTAGCTGATGCTGAGGCCATTCAATTCCTGTACAACGCGGCTTACGGGAAGACCCATTACATTGTAGAAATCGCCCCTGACGGCTTTGATACCGGTTACGCCAATCCATTCCTGGATGGCATAGGCGCCCGCTTTGTCGTAGGGTTTGTATTTATCGATATAAAAAATGATTTGCCCGGTAGTAAGATCGTGAAACCACACTTCTGTAATGTCTGCAAAAGAAATTTCTATTTCGGGTGCAAGTATCACCACGCCTGTAATAACCAGGTGGCGCTGACCGGATAGCGACTGTAATATGTCGATGGCATTGTTGCGGTCTTTTGGCTTGCCGATGATCTGCTCATTAAGCACCACTACGGTATCTGCGGCCAGTATGATGCGGTCGTGGCTCAGTTCCTGTTTTACCGCCAGCGCCTTGTTGCGGGCAATGTATACCGGCACTTCTTCTACGGCCAAATCGGCCGGGTACAATTCATCCGTCTCTTTAATCACCACATCAAACGGTACTTCTGCCCATTCCAGCAATTGTTTTCTGCGGGGCGATTGCGATGCAAGTACAATTCTTTCCATTATAGGTGCCATTTAAAAAATACCATAGAAACAATACCCGTAAGCATCACCAGTTTTATCCAGGTGCTGATGGCATGAAATTGTGCTGTAGTTATGGCCGCGTACAATTTTTGCAAAATCATAACCAGGGGCAGTACAACCAGTAACAAAACAAAAGCCGCGGCCACCCACCAGCCCAGCAGTATGGCGTATACAAACAATACCAGCACGGCCAGTATTAATACTAGCAGCCAAACGCCTGCAAATACTTTGGAAGCCGGTATGCCCCAAACAATGGGCATGGTATGGCAGCCGAATTTCTCATCGCCCTGCATGTCTTCCATGTCTTTTATCACTTCGCGGATAAGCGAAATAACAAAGGCAAAGCCACTGTACAGTACCGTTAGTTTAAATATTTTAGTCATGGCCAGCTGATAATTCATTTCGCGGGTAAAAACTACCAGGTCCAGCTCGCTGAAGTACAATACAAATACCACCCAGGCCGTGAGCAGTGAAATAATAATATTGCCGATGAGAATTTTTTTCTTGAACGTAGTAGAGTAAAACAGCAGCAGGAATACCGATGCCAGGTTGGCCGGCCCGATAACCCAGTTGCCGATTTTCCAGCTCACTATAAATGTAATGACCAGGCCTGCAAATGAAAGGCCGAGGTGCCAGAAGATGGCCCAGCGCCGTTTTATAATTTTTTGTACGATAATATTATCCGGTTTGTTAACCTGGTCTATGTCGAGGTCAAAATAATCGTTGATGATATAACCTGCTGCAGCAATGAGAACAGAAGCCGCCACCAGTGCCCAGAACAGGGGCCACGATAAAAACCAGGCATTTTGAATGTTTAACCTGCTGTATGCCGGAAGCATAATACAACTGTAGAAAAGAAATTGGGTAAGTACAATAAAGAAAAGGTTGGGCCAGCGTATCAAACGGAAAAATGCGGCGGTTAATTTCATGTAAGCAATGATTCGTTGCACAAGATACTTATAGATTGCCAGACTAAGAAAAGCGGTTCTTACCTGCTGGTTACATCCGTGTCAAGATCCCATTGCCCGTTTAGCTTCAGCACTTTTTCAATTACTTCCCTTACGCAGCCTTTACCCCCCGGCATTGCCGCAATATATTTCGAAATACTTTTTATCTCCGGTACAGCGTCTGAAGGACAGCAGGGAAGCCCCACTTCCTGCATTGCGGGATAGTCGGGTATATCATCTCCCATAAACAAAACATCCTTTGGCGCAATGTTTTTTGCCAGCAAAAATGCATTCAGCACTTGTTTTTTATTGCCTGCCTGGAAATGTACTTCGGTAATGCCCAGCTTGTTCAGCCGCTTTTTTGCCCCCTCTGCACCACCGCCCGAAATAACAATCACCGCATATCCTTTTTTAACGGCCAGCTGCAGCGCATAACCGTCTTTTGTATTCATGGAGCGAATCATCTGTCCGTCGTCGGGCAACCACACCGTGCCATCGGTTAAAACGCCATCTACATCAAAAGCAAAACATTTTACCTGCTTAAACTGGTTGAGCAAACTCATTATAATGGTTGTTGATTTTGGCTGCAGGCCATGCCTGTAACCGGTAGCAGCGAAGATACCCTTTCAACGGCTAAAAATGCAGCTGCTCCTCTATAAGTTTTTTGAAAGCAGGGCGCTGTTACAATACCAGTTCCATTTTTACATCGGCTGTTACAAATGGAGAATCTGTAACGGGAATGTCTTTGAAACCAAACTGCCGGTATAAATGAAGTGCTGTTTGCAGCTGGTGGTTGGAAAACAACATCAGTTTTTTTGCGCCAAGGCTTCTTGCTTCCTGCAGGCAGCGGTTGAGCAATAATTTGCTGATGCCCTTGCCGCGGAATGTTGGATCCACGCTCATTTTAGCCAGTTCGTACACAGCGTCATTTTCTTTCATCAATGCGGCTGTGCCTGCAATGGTGTCATTTTCTTTTGCCAGGAATATACAACCGCCCCTGTTGATGATAGTGCCACGCGGATCGTTCACTACCTGCAGGTCGTGGCTTTCTGCAAGGTTGTATTTGTACAACCATTCCAGGTTCAGTTGTTTAAAATCTTCCGCATACTGGTCTTCGTAATAAATAATTTCCATAGCCGTCCTCCTGTACCCGCAAGGGAGATTTGTGTTTTTAAATGATGTGCAATATTACAGAAAATGTATGCGCCAATGGGTGCTTAAAAAAAAAGGCAGGTTTTGCAGGAGCCGGCAGTTGACTGATGCGTTGCAACTGAACGGAGCGTCGCAACAACGTTGCCCAAAAAACCCGTGCCGGTATCCCCCTATTACATCACAAAATCTTTGTCCTGCGTGGTATAGCTTTCCAGTTCTTCCATCATCTGCTTGCTTCCAATAAACAAGGGCGAACGCTGGTGCAGGGAGGTGGGCTGAATATCCAGAATCCGCTCTTTGCCATTGGTGGCTTTACCGCCGGCCACTTCTGCAATAAAAGCAAAGGGGTTGCACTCGTACATCAGGCGCAGCTTCCCTTTGGGCTTGTCTACCGTGCCGGGATACATAAAAATGCCGCCCTTGAGGAGGTTGCGGTGCACATCGGACACCATGCTGCCAATATACCTTTGCGTGTAGGGGCCACCGGTAGCCGCTTCTTTTTTCTGGCAGGCGTTGATATATTGCTGAACGCCCTTGTGGTAACGGAAAAAATTACCGTGGTTGACGGAATATATTTTGCCCGATGGCGGGCATTGAATATTGGGATGGCTCATGCAGTATTCGCCAATGGAAGGATCGAGTGTAAAACCGTTTACGCCCCTGCGGGTGGCATACACCAGCATGGTGGAAGACCCATATACCACATAGCCTGCAGCCACCTGGCTTTGGCCGGGTTGTAAAAAATCGGCCATGGTAACCGGCGTACCCTTGGGCGATACACGGCGGTAAACACCGAAGATGGTACCAATGGAAATATTGACATCAATATTGCCGCTGCCATCCAGGGGATCAAACATGCAAACGTATTTTGAATTGTTGCTGATATCATCATCAAACGCCACAAAATCATCCAGCTCTTCGCTGGCAATGCCCGCGCAGCTGATGCCCTGCTGCAATACGCGGATAAACTGGTTGTTGGCAAAAATATCCAGCTTCTTCACTTCTTCGCCCTGCACATTTACGGCGCCGGCATCGCCCAGTATGTCTACCAGGCCGGCTTTGTTTACTTCTACATTTACTCTTTTGGCGGCAAGGCCAATATTGCGCAGCAGGCCGCTCAGCTCGCCGGTTGCATTGGGAAATTCTCTTAATTGCTGAATGGTAAATTCGTCGAGGGTGACTACGGTTCGGTTGGTATTGCTCATAAGGCTGGTTTTAGTGTGATAGGCTTATCAAAAATAAGTATTTAAACACAGCTTTTTTTACAGGACGGAACAGGACGGCACCGCATTCAATGTCCTGCCATTGGTTTACATTACATTTGCAGTAAACAACTGCATTTGAATACAACGAATCATTACACGATTATTATTATTGGCGGCGGCCCCATTGGACTGGCTTGTGCACTGGAAGCAAAAAAAGCAGGACTTGATTATATGATACTGGAGAAAGGCAGCCTGGTGAACTCTTTGTACAACTACCCCAGCAACATGACTTTCTTTTCTACTTCTGAAAGGCTGGAAATTGGTGGCGTGCCCTTTGTTTCCAACAATCCCAAACCAACCCGTGCAGAAGCATTGGAATACTACCGGCGGGTAACCACTTCGTACCAGCTGAACATTCATTTGTTTGAAGCCGTAAAATCAGTAACGCCTGGCACAACAGCTACCAACCCTGTATTTACCGTTACTACCCCTAAACAGGCTTATACTGCAAACAATATCATTATTGCTACCGGCTTTTATGATATCCCTTATTTGCTAAACGTGCCGGGAGAAGACCTGCCAAAAGTGACGCATTATTACAAGGAGCCCCACCCCTATGCTTTTCAGCAGGTGCTGATAGTGGGCGCCCAGAATTCATCGGTAGATGCAGCGCTTGAAACATGGCGCAAAGGCGCAACAGTAACAATGGTGGTAAGAAAAGAAGACATTGGCGCAAGGGTAAAATACTGGGTAAGGCCCGATATCATGAACCGCATCCAGGAAGGTTCCATTAAAGCCTATTACAATTCAACAGTTAAAGAAATCAGGGAGCATGAAGTAGATATACAGACCCCGGAAGGCCTGGTAACCCTGGCCAATGATTGGGTGATAGCCACTACCGGTTACCAGCCCAACCTGCAATTTCTGCGCAGCATGGGCATACAATTGTCTGATGACGAAGTGCTGTGCCCCAACATTGATGAAGCAACGCATGAGACCAATATAAAAAACGTTTTCCTGGCCGGCGTTATTTGCGGCGGCATGAACACCCACCGCCTGTTTATAGAAAACTCACGGGAACATGCCGTAAAAATCATCAGCAAGATAAAGAAGAGATAAGAGCAGATTAAATGGAGATAATAAAAATTCGTTTCAGCTGAGCGATCATTGTAATTTCATTGTATGGAAGTTCGTGAACCCTGTGGCTACAACCCTTTCATTTGGAAATTCTGCTGGAGGCCATTTACGATGGCACCGATTTACAACAAAGCCAGTAAGATTAGATTGACTTCTTCATCAGCCAGTCGGTTTGCACATCATCGCCCAGCACAAAGTCGTGTTCGCCAAATTTCTCAAACCCAAATTTTGTATAAAACGCAATGGCCCGCTGGTTGTGCTCCCATACACCCAGCCATAATAGCATCCTGCTTTTTTCCTTCGCAATGCGGATACATTCCTGCATCAGCAATTTGCCTACGCCCTGGCCAATCGTTTTTTGGGCCGCATAGAGCCTTCCCAATTCAATGGCTGGGGTATCGCCCAGTTCCGGTGGGTTTTTAGTTTCCGTCATTTTTGCATAACCCACCAGTTCTTCGTCCATAAAAGCAGCCAGGAAAATATGTTCCGGCAATGCACATTCGGCCAGCAGTTGTTCTGTACTAAAGGGGCCAGTCATAAACTTGTCCATGTCTTCTTTGGTATTCACTTCTGCAAACGTATCGTAAAATGTTTGCCGGCTTAATTCTGCAATGTTTTGCGCATCTGCCGTGCTTGCATACCTGATAATAATACCCATGCCGCAAGCTACCCATTTGCCGGTATAAAATAAAAAACGTCCGCCAAACGGCGGACGCTTTTATGATAAACCAATATAACTGCTCAGATTAATGACGGTGGTTCTGCCTGGCTATCTGGCGGTCTGCACGACGTACCGGATGTTTAACGCCATCTGCTTTTGCATCTTTGGCGTCGGCTTTAATGTCTTTCTTGTCTGAACGGATATCCTTCCTGTCTGCTTTGATATCTTTTGTTTCGGCCCTGGCAGCTGCCTTATCGCCTTCTTTAACATCTTCCCTTCTTTCTGCTTTGTCTTTTTTCAGGTCGCGCTTGTCGGCACGTTCATCGCGGATGTCCTTGCGGATATCTTTCATGTCGGCTTTCTTATCAGTAGTAGCCGGGGTAGTAGCAGGCGTTTGTGCAAAAGCACCTGCAGTTAACAATGCGCCAAGTACGAACAATGTAATCTTTTTCATGATGGTGATTTTTTTAATGTAATTATAATGGATTCAATAACAGAAATAAGAGCCGATTTAGTATGCTTCGTTTAAACGGGCCATACCGGTTAACAGGTCGTTAACAAAAGCCGCAAACGGCAACAATGCGTTATTTACAAATTCCGTTTTAGAACGATGTGCCACAAAGCCCGGATCGTAATTTTACTGCTTAAAATACGATGCCGCTAACGGCACGCCCTACCTAAAATGGATCATTCGCTTAGAAAATTCCGGTATATAAAAGCAGCCCCTCTCTTTACCGGGAGCTCCGTTAAAAATTAAACGCAGCGCCCCCGCCGAAAATATTGGCCTGGCTGTTGCCGATGCCTTTCATATACTGCAGCCTTACTTCAATATTGTGCGAGCCATTGCCAACGGCAAAACGGATGCCCGCATTGCCAACGGGGCCAAATGTATTTAGCCTGGTGGCGGTGTATTCTCCATTGCCGGTATTCAACGCATCCGACAAATTAAACGTGCCGTAATGGTAACCAAAACCAGCACCCACAAAATAGCCAAAACGGCTTTCCGCATTTTTGCCAGAACCCGCGCCCATGTTCAGGTTGATGAGCAGCGGTGCATTCAGCATAAGGCTGACTGAACTGCTGCTGTTGCTGCCACTATAACTATTGTAGCTGGCATTGTAATCAAACGATGCGCCGATTGTTAGTGGAAGGCCCACCGATACAGACATATTGCTTTCTTCTATAAAATTGAAACGCGGGTTGTAGGTAAATCCTTCATTAACGGCCGCTTTGCCACCGGGTGCGGTAGCTACCATAATATTAAGCCCGGCACCGTGCATAAAACTTTGTGCAAACAGGGAATGACCGGCACACAATACAGCCGAGAGTACAAACAGGTATTTTTTCATTATAGAGACATTGGGTTTACAATGGTTTGGAGCCAAATATAAAAGCCTCCCTTAAAACCTGCAAGCAATTGCGACCTTGTTTTTTATTGCACGGCAGCAGCATTAAATTTTACTTTTATGGTGGGCGAACAGCGATCAAACACAAACACTAACCAGCCGCCGCTGACCCCTCGTATACCGCCTTCCCGCTGCTTCAAAACAGTCCGCAAGGAGATTAAAGCAGCATTAAAATAAATTTGTTTATCAATATTAAATATCCGTACCTTCAAAGTGCAACTAACCGGGTAGTGCAATTGCAATTGATTGTTCACTTACCTCTTACCAAAACCCGGTCAGTCCTCCTCTTTCGCATACTTAAGGCTGGTTATTACTGTGTCAAATTTTATCTTATGAGCAGGTGCAGGGCGCACCCGGAATGGCATCTTTAAGGGCCCAAACACTTCCGCACCCCCATTTTATGGCAGCACACTTTTGCCTCGTTGAAAAAACAGTTTTCAACGATATTGAAATCATATGGGCATCCACAAAGGCTTTTACCTATCACGCATCATTTCTGTCACTACTATTGTTAACCTTTCAACCATTTACTGATGAGAACAACTTACAAGTTTGCCGCAAAATTTGCTACAGGCATTTTTGCCATCATTTTTTTGCTGCTGCTGCAGCAGAAAACCGCCGCGCAGGCGCCTCCCGGCACTGTTACTGCTTACCAGTACCGGCATGTTCCGGACGATAAGGTAGATGAATTCATTCGACGCGAAACCACTTACTGGAGCAAAGTGGCCCAAAAAGCTGTGGACAACAAAAAGATGACTTTCTGGGCACTGCTTGAAAAAGTAGGCGGTTATGATTTGCCCAATTCTTCCAATTTTCTTTTCGTCAACACCTTCCCCGACATTGACGCCGTGTACCGTGGTGAAGTATTCAACCCATCGGCCGTTTTTCCAAATGTAGACATGAGTGTAATGGAAACCAATTCTATGAGCACTACCACCAGCATGTTCTTTCTGCACGATGAAGCATGGGAACAGGCCGCCAAAGCCAACCCGGAAAAAGATTTCAATTTCATTGTGATGTATTACCACAATTCATCGCGCCCCGACAGTTTTATTTCAATTGAAAAAAAATACTGGGGGCCATTTATTAAAGCTGCTATGGACAAAGGCGAGACCAAACAACTGGGATGGGGCAATGCCGCCGTACTGGCACCCGCTGGCGATAATATTAAATTCAACAGCGTTTCTTACGATCTCTTCCCCACCCTGCAGGCAGCACTCACCACACCCTGGGATCCTAAAACCGTGTTTCCGGTAAAAGGCATTGAAATGCTGAATAAAATAAGGCTGAACCGAAGCGGCACCGCAGTCTACCGGATTGTCAAAGTGGTCGCGTCAAACTAAAAATATGCGCAAATACCTTTTCGTTACAACAATAATATTTAACCTGAACGCCTAAAACAATTGCAATATGAAAAAGATCTTTCTGCTCTGGCTGCTGTTGCCCCTGCTGGGCATTGGCCAGAATAAAAATGTTATCAATGTAAGCCGCGTATTTCCCAAACCTGAAAAAGTGCCTGAATTTGAAAAAGGCCTGGCCGCCCACGCACAGAAATACCATACCGGCGACTGGAAATGGCGTGTCTTTACCATCGAAACGGGCCCGGATGCCGGCGGCTACCACATTACCGAAGGCCCCAATACCTGGGAGGCGCTCGACAAACGGGGAGACCTTGGCGCAGAACATATGGCCGACTGGGCGAAGAACGTGGCCGCGTATACTACCAGTGCCGGCTCGCAATCTTATTCTGTATTTGAAGCCAACCTGAGCACGGTACAACTGACCGACTATGCCGATAAGATTCAGATCACCCGCTATTTCCCAAAACCTGGTATGACCGGCGGCATGATTGACATGATAAAAAAACTAAAGAAAGTATGGCAGGCTGGCAACCAGAGTATCGCAGTGTATACAGCCGCCGCTTCCGGCCCACCCCAATATATATTGGTAAACCGGATGAAGAATGGTTTAAAAGAGCTGGATGCGTCTTACCTGAAATCGATGCCCGAACGTTTTAACGATGTGTATGGCGCCGGCACCTGGGATTATTTTGCCGCAGAATATGCCAAAAACCTGGAAAGCCGCTGGAGCGAATTGCTTTTCTTACGCGCCGATCTGAGTTCGAAGTAATGCCCGCTACCCCCGAACCCCTGAAGTGGAGAAGGTTTGTGTGAATTAAAATGGCTGACTATTAAAGAAAATCCCACTCCATTTTGTGAGTGGGATTTTTATTATGAGATCAATAAGGCTAAGAATAAAATCTTTCCAACTAAATCACCGCCACTACGCAAAGCAAGGGCTGTGCGGTGGGTCTCTCCCTTTTTGGTGGGAGCCGGAGGAGCCCGTAAGTTCAACTTATTCTACATACTCTCAATCACCATGGCGCTCGCTCCTCCGCCACCGTTGCAAATACCGGCAGCGCCATATTTGGCTTTATTGGCTTTTAGTACATGGATAAGCGTTACAATGATGCGGGCGCCACTGGCACCCAATGGATGTCCAAGGCTTACTGCGCCGCCATGCACATTTACTTTTGCAGGATCCAGTTTCATGCGGCGGCTGTTTTCGATGCCCACCACGGCAAATGCTTCGTTCAGTTCCCAGTATTCAATGTCGCTCATTTTTAAACCCGCTTTGGCCACCGCTTTTGGTACGGCAATGCTGGGCGTGGTGGTAAACCATTCCGGCGCCTGTTCTGCATCTGCGTACGAAAGTATTTTGGCAATGGGTGTAAGGCCCAGTTCATTCGCTTTTTCTTTGCTCATCAGCACCAGGGCCGCGGCACCATCGTTTAGCGTGGAAGCATTGGCGGCAGTAACCGTACCGTTTTTATCAAACGCCGGGGCCAGGCTGGCTATCTTATCAAACTTTACATTATAGGGTTCTTCGTCTCTGGCAAAAACCAACGGATCGCCTTTGCGCTGTGGAATCTCTACGGGTACTACTTCCTGGGCAAACAAACCTTTTTCCCAGGCGGACTGGCTGCGCTGGTAGCTGGCAATGGCAAAAGCATCCTGTTCTTCGCGGGTAATGCCGCAATCCCGGGCACAAAGTTCACCGGCAAAACCCATTGCCTTGCCATCGTATACATCGGTAAGGCCATCGCGTACCAGGCCATCTACCAGGGTAGTATTACCGTACTTATTGCCCCAGCGCAGGGTTTCGGTATAAAAAGGAATATTGCTCATGCTCTCCATGCCACCGGCCACTACTATACCGGCATCGCCCAGCAGGATACTTTGCGCGGCTTGCGCAACGGCCTTCATGCCGCTGGCGCATACTTTGTTGATGGTGGTACAGTTTACTTCATTGGGCAAGCCGGCATATTTGGCCGCCTGCCTTGCCGGCGCCTGACCCAGGTTGGCCTGTATAACACAACCCATCAGCACATCCTGCACCAATGCGGGTGCAAGGCCCGCTTTGGCCAGCGCCCCTTTAATGGCCGCCGCGCCCAATTGCGTTGCAGACAAGGCTTTCAGCGATCCGCCGAAACTTCCAATAGGCGTTCTTACCGCAGCAATAATATACACTTCCTTCATATGGTTAAAATTGAGGGGCAAAGATAGTAAAGAAAGCGGTTTGCTAATAGCTGTTAGTTTTTGCTGGCCAGGCAGATAGGTACTCATTAAATATTGTTGCGCCTGCCCCGCCTCTTGGTTTGTGTGAAAGGAGGGCGGGGCCACTCAGCAACAGCCGCACAATTTTTGAACAATAAATATTTTATGACGCAACTGTCTGGGAGGGTAAATCATTTACTTTTGCCTAAGCGTCTGCCCTTCTGCTATCCACTTTGTTTCCTTTTTGCGCCGCACTGCTATTTAACTAACTTACAATAGATAAAAGAAATGAACATGGTTTACGCACGGCATTTTCGGCTATTACTTCTGCTAAACATTTTCACAAACGCTAGCTATGCGCAAACTGTACAATTATCCATGCTGAACATTGGCGACGCAGCCCCGCCACTACAGGTTCGTGAATGGATAAAGGGTGAACCGGTTCAGGAATTTGAAAAAGGACGGGTGTATGTGGTGGAGTTCTGGGCAACATGGTGTGCACCCTGCAAAGCGGCAATGCCACATCTTTCTACACTGGCAAGTAAATACAAGGACAGCATTACCGTTTTAGGTATCGACATCATGGAACTGAAAACCACTTCTTTTAAAAGAGTAAAAGCTGTGGTAGACAGCCTGGGAGACAGGATGAATTATCGTGTGGCGGCAGAAGACAGCAACTTTATGGAGACTGGCTGGCTAGAAGCTTCCGGCGAGCGGAATAAAGGCATCCCCAGTTCTTTTGTGGTGAATGCAGAAGGAAGACTGGCCTGGATTGGACATCCCAAAGACCTCGATATTGTTTTGCCTAAGATAGTGAACAATACTTGGGATATAAAAGAAGCATTGGCAAAACGCAATTCAGACAAGCACCTGGCAGCGCTGGACGATTCAGTAAATTATGAATTGATGAATTATGCAGGAAATGCTTACAAGCACGATTTTATTGGCAAGCCGGATTCAGCTCTTTTGGCGATCGATGAAATAATCAGAATCGAACCAACCCTTAAATATGCTCCCTTTGTCGCTTTTAATACCTTTTCTGCTCTACTCAAAACAAACCCACACAAGGCCTGCGAATATGGCAAAGTGGTAATGGTAACAGCTACCTACGAGGCCCCGGCCTGTAATGCCATTATTGATGCCATCGAGTGGAATGATGGCAAATTGAACCTTGACCCGGAAATATATCAGCTGGGTGCCCAGGCATACCAAATTCAAATTAATCAGATTGCCTATCCGGAAATTGTTAATATGCACAAGCTTTATCACAAAATGGCAGCCTGGTATTGGCTTGCTGCGGATAAACCAAGAGCCATTGAAGCTGAGCAAAAAGCCATTGAATCGCTGAACGGCAAAAAAGATTTTTCAAAAATCGATATGGCGGCTTATCAATCGCAACTTGAACGATACAAAAAATAACTTACTATCGAAATATCATTGCTATTGGGAACAATCTGAATTGGGCTTTACAGCAAACAACATCGCATGGCCGTTAGCCGGGCAGGAAGCTGAACGAATCAAATGAAAATCTCTATCTAGTTATGAGTATTTGTCAACCATAAAACAATTAACGATCTATGATATTCCACACCAAACTCCTCACCTGCCTGCTTTTCAGCCTTACACTCCTGCCCGTTTGCCAGGCGCAACAAGCCGTTTCGCTTTTGCCGGCAGTAGAGCGGCAGTTCAATAAAATTGAGGGCGATATTTTGTCAAGTGCAGAAGCCATGCCCGAAGACCGTTATTATTTTACCCCCGACAGCCTGTACATCGGCAAGAGCAATTTTACCGGGGCCCGAACTTTTGCGGGGCAAATCATGCACCTGGCCACCGACAATATCCTTATTTGGAGCGCCATTACGGGAGATTCCGTTCGGGCAGACATTGAAGATGTAAACGGGCCACGCAACATAAAAGCCAAAGCAGCCATTATACAATACCTGAAAACTTCTTTTGTCATAGGGCGCAAAGCCATTGCCAGCCTTTCCAACCAAAACGCCATGGACATGATTGCGTTCCGTTGGAGAAAATTGCCCCGGCTCGACCTGGCATTTTATGCACTCACCCATGCCAATGAACATTACGGGCAAATGGCACTCTACCTGCGTATGTGCGGAATTGTACCGCCGCCTACTGTTAACGAGAAATAAGAATTACATTTATCAGTACCGCTACATAACAATCAATATCTTCAATTACACTAACCAACCATCCCTTCCTTCCACCCCGCATTGACTTTTCTTATTAACTTGTAAGGCCGTTACAATAGCGTTGCGATGGCGGAACAAGCAATACAGCATCCATTCTTTAACCCGGAAATTATTTTCTACTGATTATGAAGCTTTCCACTTTTTTACTGGTGACCGCTGTTTTATCGTTTGCATTTGGCGCCATGATGTTTTTTGCCCCCGGCTTTGCGGCCGGCTTCCTGGGCATTAATACCAGCCCGCAAACCATTTCGGTGTTAAGGGGTATGGGTGGCCTGATCATTGGCAGCGGCGCCATCAATTATTTTTTGCCCCAGCAAACCAATACAGACATTCTTAAAGGCCTTTTGCTTACCAATACCATTACCCATGTGCTGGCTTGCTGGCCGATGTATGGGGCATTGCCGATGGCGCCCTTATCATTACCAAAATGGCGCCGGTAGAAGCCATCCATCTTTTTGTGGCCATCGGCTCTTTGCTTTACCTGCTGCGGCTGAACCATGCCGGCAAATAACCCGCCGCAAAACAATGGGTGAAAGCCCGTTCCCCACTGTCATTTTACGAAGCAATTTCAATATCTTAACTGTATTAAACCTTATAAATAACCTGCAATGGAAAACACAACTATCCCTACACTTTACGAATGGGCGGGCGATATGGAAACTTTTGAAAAACTATTTACGGCATTTTACAAAAAGGTACTGGCCGATCCCCTTTTGGGTGAAGTGTTCAAAAACATGTCGGCCGGCCATATCACCCATGTGTCTCATTTTGTAGCCGAAGTTTTCGGCGGCCCGCATCTCTACACTACAAAAGACAATGGCAGTCATGCAACGATGATTGGACACCATATCGGGAAAATGTTAACCGAACAAAAACGGAAACGCTGGGTGGAACTGCTATTGGAAACGGCCGATGATATTGGCCTGAAAAGTGATCCGGAATTTCGATCCGCATTTGTTGGCTACCTGGAATGGGGAACAAGAATAGCGGTGATCAATTCTCAGCTAACTGAAAACCCTCTAACAAAAACGGCAGCAATGCCCAGGTGGGGTTGGGGAGAAACGGGCGGCCCCTATATTCCGGAACAAAAGAAATAGTCCGTAAATTTCCAATTAATCCAGCAACGCAGAATGTGCCAGAGGAATAAACCAACCCGTGGCAGTAATGCAAAAAAGCTGCAGACAACTTAAAACACGATTAGCATATGGAAGAAAATAATGAAATCCAGGAGCCTCCGGCACCAGCTGTAGTCACCCACACCGAAAAAGTTCATGTTTTTGCTGAAAGAAACTGGAAGGAGTATATCGGCGAGTCGTTGCTCATTGTTTTTAGTGTGTTGCTGGCGCTGTTTACCACAGAATTTATCAACAAGCAGCATGAAAAGGAAAACACGCGGGCCATTTTGGAGAGCATCGTCAACGAGCTTACACACAACAAACAGCACATACAGGAAATGCAGGCGTATAATTTAAAAGTACTTGCCAATATTGATTCAGCATTGATCAGTAAAAACTTGCAAAATGAGCTGGTTTCAAATGATGAATTCCATTTGAAAATCATTGCCCCGGAGGGTGTACTGTACCGTTACCTCGACAATGAAGCATGGACAATTGCCAGGAACAATAATATCATGTCAAAGATTGATGTACAAACGGCTTCTGTGTTATCCAGGCTGTACGAAAACCAGGACAGGATTGGCAAGGTGGAAAACGAAGTGGCGAAGATCATTTTTGACCGCGCATCGAGGGATCCGCTGAAAACACACGGCACCTTAATTTTGATCCGGGATGTATACCATGGCTGGGCGGTAGACAGGGTGCCGGCACTCCTTCCCGAAATTGACAGCGCCATACAAAAAATTGAAGAAAGTAAATAGCAGCACAAATCCGGCGGCGTTGGCATTTATCGTTGCAAGTATTAACCATTTCAAAAACAAAACCATGTCCGACCTAAGAACCCGTTTTCTTAAAACCAGCAGATGGTTTGTATTGCTTTTTGCGGCGCTGTTTCTGTTCCGTATAATATCTGGATACGCATCAGCTGATTCCGGCATCAGCCAGAACCCTGACCAGGATTTTTTTAGCAATATCGGCAACCTGCGGAAAAATTATGCCTCCGAGAAGTTTCAAATACAAGGCAACAATGCCACGGGGTCTGCTTTTAACAGCAATCAAAAATTCGAAAAAACGGCAACGATTAAAAGCAAATCACCGGAGTTTGAAACAGACGAAAAGTTGATCAAACAAAAGACAAAATCTTTCAACGGTGTTATACAGTATGAACAAAACCTGGGGCGCAAAGGAAACCGCGAAATACATCTTTTGATAGGCATTACTCCGGATGCATTTGACAGCTTCTACAACGAAATTCAGCAAATAGGAAAGCTTTCTGCCAAGGAGATAACAAAAGTTGACAAAACCACCGAGTACCGTGAACTGAATGCAAAAAAGACCTCCATCGAGAAAGCGCTTAATTCGCTAAACGAGTTAAAAACAAAAGCTGGCCAACTCTCCGACTTTGTAGCACTAAACGACAAAATTCTTGAGATTGAGCAAAAGCTCCAGGAGCTGGGCGTGGAGTTGGGAAATTTTGCCGCAGAAAATGAATTTTGCACCGTCAGGATTTCGCTGTACGAAGGCGCAACAGAAAGAAAAATTACCTTGTTATCAAGAATTAAAGTCTCGTTAGAATGGACCATTAAGTACTTTGCACTTATTGTAACCGGAATTTTTGCAGCCAGCCTTTCCATCTTCTTACTGCTGCTGATTGCAGACAAGTTAAAAATATTAAACGCTTTAATCAATAAAAATGGCTAGTGCTGCTACAAACAGTTGCAAAGAACAAATGAAGCACTTCGAGTAGAGAATTAAAGCTAAGATCAACACGCTTCGCTAGCTCAAAGCCGCCAACATTCACGGTCACGTAGTCCTGAAAAGTCACAATTACACATCAAATGAAACCCAAATTGTTCAACTATTTTTTCAGCGGCTTTGCCATACTCTTCTTTGCTTTGTCTTTGCAAACAACCGCGCAGGAAACAGAGAAATACAAACATTTATCCAGCGATCTGGTTACTATCTTTTCCAAAACATTACAGGAAGAACGTAAAATTTATATTCACTGCCCCAGGCCCGACAGTACAAATCGCAACAAAAAATACCCGGTTTTATACCTGATGGATGGCGAAAGTCATTTTGATATGCTTTGTCAGTATACAGAATACCTGAGCAGGTGGGATGTAGACAAGATGCCTGAAATGATTGTGGTTGGCATTACAAACACCAAACGTACACGGGATCTTACGCCAACAGAAAGCAACCTCAATTACTTTGGAAAGCCCGATACCAGCCGGGTTTCGTGGATGAAGCCAAGCGGCGGAAACGAAAAGTTTTTACAATTTATTAAGAACGAACTGGTGCCCTATATTGAGCACCACTATAAAACACAGCCCTATAAGATTTTGGCAGGGCATTCCTTTGGTGGCCTTTCTGCCATCAATTGTATGCTTACCCATCCGGAACTGTTTGATGCTTATATCGCTGTAAGTCCTTCGTTTTGGTGGGACAATGACTACCTGCTTACGCTGGCCAAAAGAAAGCTGCCGCAAATACCGCTGACAAATAAAACATTGTTTTACAGCGATGCCAGCGAAGGCATATCTGATTCAAGTTCTTTTCATACCAATTTATTAAAGTTTGATTCGCTATTGACCAACAGCGCTCCGGCGAAACTTAATCATCTGTATAAATATTACCCAACAGAAACCCACATGACAGAGCCGCTGCTGGCTTATCACGATGCCTTAAGATTTATCTACAAAGACTGGAAAAAAAATGACAAAGGGCATTAAAGGTTTCAAAACAACCGGCAGTTTAAACCGGATGGTCGTGGGGCTGGTATCCTTATGAACTTCTAACCGTTACGCCCCACCCCACGCATCTGTTCCGCCACACTAATTTTGGTACCCAGGTCAATATGCCTTATTTTTAAATTGACCACACCCATACAAATTTTGCGCAGCATTTATAACCACATTCACTTTGTCAACAAAAACAATGCGCCACGAGAATACTGATATTTTTGAAAGAATGCTTTCGGGCGGGCTAATTGAAAACAGCGACCCGCAAATGAATAAAGTTTGGGAAGTTGTTGCCCAAACAATAAAACTCGTCTCTGCACTCAACACCTCTTCAACCATTGAAGAAATAAGAGAACGATTAAGGGAAATAACCGGCAACGAGATTGACAAAAGCAGCACCCTCTTTGTTCCCTTTTATACAAACTTTGGAAAGCACATAAAAATCGGGAAAAACGTATTTATCAATCACGCATGCAGTTTCCTGGATTTAGGCGGCATTACCATTGAAGACGATGTGCTGATAGGCCCCAGGGTCAACCTCATTACAGAAAATCATCCGGTACCCCCATCACAGCGAAAGTCACTTGTGCTCAGCCCCATTCACATAAAAAGAAATGCATGGATTGGAGCAGGCGCAACTATATTACCGGGTATAACAATTGGAGAAAATGCAATTATTGCCGCTGGCGCCGTCGTTAATAAAGATGTTCCCGCCAATACAATTGTTGGCGGAATTCCGGCAAAAATCATTAAATCTATTATTGAAGCAGGCTAAAAAAGACTGCCTGCGACACAAACTATTAAAACACGGCATGTCTTACTTTTAAATTTAAAAGGCTCGCACAAATTTTGCAGATACACTTCAACAATAAGTTTCTTTTCAGCCCATTTTTGTAGCGCTGCCGCAAGTAGAAAACCCTGGGGTATTGCTGCAGACTTTAAAACTGCAATAAAAAAGAAGTGCCCTCGCCGTCGGTGCTTTGTACCTGCATGGTGCCCTTGTGCAGCATCATAATCTGTTTGCAAAGGCTGAGGCCAATACCGCTGCCGTGTTTTTTGGTGCTGAAAAATGGAATAAAGATTTTGTCCAGCACTTCTTCCGTCATGCCGGTACCATTATCGGTTACTTTTACAATGGTTTTTTTGTTATTGGCCGTATAGGCGGATAAAATGATGCGCGGTTCCGATCTTTCTTTCACGGCTTCAATGGCATTTACCAACAGGTTGATCAGTACTTGTTCCAGCAGGTTGATATCGGCTTCCAGCTGCAGGTCGGTGTCTTTCAAAATAATTTCAAGCTCAATGTTTTTTTGCTCCAGGGTTGGCTGCATCAGGTGGTGCAGGTTTTCAAAAAGGTTGCGCACATACACTTTCTTCAGGTTCAGCGTGGTAATCTTGTTGAGGTTGCGGTAAGTCTCTGCAAATTTCAACAGCCCTTCGCTCCGCCGCTTGATGGTATCGATGCCCAGTTCCAAATCGTCTACCGCGCCGGTTTCATTGTTCAGCAGGTTGACCGATTGTTTCAGCCGGCTCTTCAGGGTTTCCGCCAGTGAAGAAATGGGTGCAATAGAATTCATGATCTCGTGCGTCATTACACTCAGCAGTTTTTGCCAGGCCCTGGATTCCGTTTCGTCCAGCGCCTCGTTTACATTCTGAAAAGCAATGAGCTTGTATTTTTTTCCTTCGGTCTGAAATGCGGTGCCCGATAGCAATATTTTAAAAGAAGATTTATCGTGGTGGGCCGTTGCAATTTTTGCTTCGCCAGGTTTTAATGCAAGGATGCTGTTGTACAGCTGGCCATCTCTTTTCTCCAGCGAATGGATGGTTTTGAGATAGGGCAATTGCAGCAGGTTTTTCAGCGCTTCATTCATCCACACCACTTCCCCGCTCTCTTCCTGGTACGATAAAATGCCAGTATCTACCAGCTCCAGAATTTTTTGCACATACTGGTACTGGGTTTCTTTTTCTTTGCTGATGACTTTAAAAGTAGAATTGATTTCGTTGAAGCCCTGGCGAAGGGGCTGCAAATCCACCGGCGCATGTTTTACATCAAAATACCGGGAGAAATCACGGTAATGCACAGACTCCACAAACTGTTCAAGTTCATCGTGTGCTTTTTTCTGAAAACGGTAAAAATCGGTGAGCTGGTAAACAATAACAGGCGCAAGAATGATGAGGTATACATACAATCCTTTGACAAGCAGGAATGCGGCTGCACTCAGTACCACGAACAATAAGATCACCCGTATAAAAATGCGCCACTCGGTCGTTTTGAAGAACATCATGGGAGAAAATTAAAAAGTAAACAGTAAAAAAATAGAAGCAAAAAAAACTTATTGCCAGCAGATTCACCGAACCGATGAACGTGATGGCAACCGGTTTTGAATTTTCACTTTTGACTTTTACTTAAATATCGTACTTGCTCAGTCTCCTGTACAATGCAGTACGCGTTAAACCCAGCTCTTTCGCTGCCTTGGAAATATTGCCATTGTTTTTTTCGATAACCCGCAGGATGGTGTTTTTCTCGATGGCGCTCAGTTTTGATTCGGCTGGTTCTTCATCCTGTATGCCGGCGCTTTCGATGGGTGAGAAAATAATGTCTTTGGCTTCCAGTACATTGCCCTCGCTCATAATCACGGCTCTTTCTATGCTGTACTGCAGCTCACGAATATTGCCCGGGTAATGGTAATGCAATAGTTTGTCCAGCGCCTTTTCGTCAAACTCCAATACGGGTTTCAGGTATTTGTTGCTGTATACTTTACTGAAATGTTTCGCCAGCAGTACAATGTCTTCTCCGCGTTTGCGCAAAGGCGGTACTACAATTTCAACGGTATTGATGCGGTATACCAGGTCTTTCCGGAAACGGCTTTCATTGGCCAGTTCGGTAAGCGGTACATTGGTGGCGCATATGAGGCGGATGTCTACCGGTACTGACTCGTTGGAGCCCAGCCGGGTTATCTGCCGGTTTTGTAATACACTTAATAATTTGGCCTGCTGCTGCAGGGTGATATTGCCAATTTCATCCAGGAATAAGGTGCCGCTGCTGGCCGATTCAAACCGCCCTACCCTGTCCTCACGGGCATCTGTAAACGCCCCTTTTTTGTGGCCAAACAGCTCGCTCTCAAAAAGGGTTTCGGTAAGCGCTCCCACATCCACTTTTACAAAGGGCTTGTCGGACCGCATGGAATGCTGAAAGATGGCTTTGGCAATCAGGTCCTTGCCGGTGCCGTTTTCGCCCAGTATTAATATATTGGCATCCGTGGGGGCTATCTTTTCTACTTTGTACAGAATCTCGCGGATCACATCGCTCTCGCCTATCAATTCTTTGCCCGACAATGATTCTGTTTTGGGTGCCGCGGGTGAACTGCTTTTGGAAGTATTTCTTTTGAGGCAGTCTTTAATGGTTTCAATCAGCTTCTCATTGTGCCAGGGCTTTACCACAAAATCTGCGGCGCCTTCTTTGAGTGAACGAACGGCCAGGTCAATATCACCATAAGCCGTAATCATTATCACCGCTGCGTTTGAACGGAACTCGCCCCTTATTTTGCGCAGCCAGAAAAGGCCTTCATTGCCGGTATTGATGGAACTGTTGAAATTCATGTCCAGCAATATCAGGTCGTAGTTTTGTTTGGCAAGCTGCGCCCGGATGTTTTCGGGATTCTTCTCGGTGATTACTTCACGGGCTTCTGTTTTCAACAAGAGACGTACGGCCGTTAGCACATCTGTATCATCGTCAATTACCAGTATCGAGGCGTTTTTCAGGTTCAAAATAATATCAGTTTAAGGAATAAAGTATTGTTACATGAAATGTTTTAAGCTGTGAGCAAATAAGCTGCAGCGATGAGCAAAAAACGACCGATATCGACATAAGAGGCGCTCAGCTTGTGGCTTTCTTACTCACCGCTTCCCTTTTCTACAATTATACCATAAATGCAAACGCATGATAAACAATTTTTAATAATTAACTGGATAATTTAAGAT
>Ga0075026_100000114_pt1 | contig 27137 bp, 25 predicted proteins | sample Str012_2_FD_71392 | JGI IMG/M metagenome (GOLD analysis project Ga0075026, IMG submission 71392) | Freshwater sediment microbial communities in response to fracking from Pennsylvania, USA - Straight Creek_MetaG_SC_2012 | ecosystem: Environmental > Aquatic > Freshwater > Creek > Sediment... | reverse complement strand
AAGTACCGGCACCGCCAGTACCAGCTGCGCACGCTCCATGACCTGATCGCCGGCGCCACCAAGCCGGTGATCGTCGCCGGCGACTTCAATGCCTTCTGGGGCACACACGAGATTTACCTGTTCATGCACGCCTCCGGACTGCGCAGCGCCAATACCCTCGGCCTGCCCTCCTACCCGTCGCGGCGCCCGCGCGTCGAGCTCGATTTCATCCTGGTGAGCGCCGGCATCGAGGTCACGGGATTTCGCATCCCGGAAGTGCGCTTCTCCGACCATCGTCCGCTGATCTGCGACTTTGAAATCAAACGCGAAGGTGCGACATGAGCGAACCGGCCGCCTGGCAACTGACGCGCGCTGCCGATGGCATCGCCACGCTGACTCTCGATCGCCCCGGCGCCTCGGCCAATTCGCTGGCCCGCGCCGTGATGCAGGAGCTCGGCGCCCATCTCACCGCGCTGCAGGTTGAGCCGCCACGCGGCCTGATCGTGCGCTCGGGCAAGAGTTCCGGGTTCATCGCCGGCGCTGACATCCGCGAGTTCACCGAACTGCGCACGCAAGCTGAAGCACTGCAGCTGATTCGCGCCGGCCAGCAGGTGTGCGATCGGCTCGCGGCCCTGCCCTGCCCGACCGTGGCGGCCATCCAGGGCTTTGCGCTGGGCGGCGGGCTGGAGATCGCACTCGCCTGCCGCTACCGCATCGGCGTCGACGACGGCCGGCTGTCGCTCGGGCTCCCGGAAGTACAGCTCGGCATTCATCCGGGATTCGGCGGCACGGTGCGCAGCGTGCAGCAGCTGGGCATGCGTGCCGCCATGGAACTGATGCTGACCGGCAAACCGGTGCGCGCCGACCGCGCGCTGGCCATTGGCCTGGTGGACCGACTGGTCGCCGCTAGCGAGCTGGACGGTGCCGCGCGCCGCCTGATTGCCGAGGCACCGGCGCGGCAGCACGCGCCATTCGCCGACCGCCTGCTGAACCTGCCGGGCATCCGGCAGCTGATGCGCAGTGCGCTCGAAGCGAAGGTGGCCCGCCAGGCGCGCCGCGCGCACTACCCGGCGCCCTATGCGATCGTCGACCTGTGGGTGAAATACGGCGCACATGGCCGCGCTGCCTACGACGCCGAGGCCGAGTCCATTGCCAGGCTGTTCACGACCACGACCGCGCGCAGCCTGGTACGTGTGTTCCTGCTGCAGGATCGGCTCAAGGCACTGGGCGGGAAACCCGCGACGCCCATACGCCGGGTGCACGTCATTGGCGCCGGCGTAATGGGCGGCGATATCGCCGCCTGGTGCGCGCTGCGCGGCCTGGAGGTCACGCTGCAGGATCGCGAACAGCGCTTCATCGATCCGGCGCTGCAGCGCGCCGCGACGCTGTTCGACAAGCGCCTGAAGGATGCGGGCGAGCGCGCCCAGGCGCGCGACCGCCTGCGGGCCGATGTGGCGGGCAACGGCGTCCCCGGCGCCGACGTGGTGATCGAGGCCATTTTCGAGGACCCGGATGCCAAGCGCGCGCTGTATGCCCAGGCCGAACCGCGCATGCCGGCCACGGCGGTACTGGCCACCAATACCTCGAGTATCACGCTGGAGATTCTGGCCGAGAAACTGCCGGACCCGGGCCGCCTGGTGGGCCTGCACTTCTTCAACCCAGTGCCGCAGATGCCGCTGGTGGAAGTCATCCACGCCGAACATACGCATGCGGCGCCACTGGCCGCCGCCATGGCCTTTGCGCGGCGCATCGACAAGTTGCCACTCCCGTGCCGCAGCGGCCCGGGATTCCTGGTCAACCGCATCCTGTTTCCGTATCTGCACGAAGCGCTGTACGCCGCCGGCGAAGGGGTGCCGCTGGCGCTGATCGATCAGGTCGCGGTCGATTTCGGCATGCCCATGGGACCGATTGAGTTGTCCGACGTCGTCGGCCTCGATGTGTGCATGCACGTCGGTGATATCATCACGCGTGAACTCGGGCGCGAGCTGCCGCCGTTCGCCGCACGCATGCGCGAGCTGGTGGCCGCCAAACATCTCGGCCGCAAGAACGGCCAGGGCTTCTACCTGTGGAAGGACGGCAAACCGCAGCGCGCGCCGCTCACCGCCACGGCGGCCGAAGATCTCGCCGACCGCCTGATATTGCCCATGCTCAACGAGAGCGCGGCCTGCCTGCGCGAGCACGTGGTGGCCGACGCCGAGCTGCTCGACGCCGGCATCGTCTTCGGCATTGGCTTCGCACCCTTCCGTGGCGGACCGGTGCAGTACGCGCGCGATCGCGGCATTGCGAACATCGTCACGCGCCTGGGCGAACTCGAAGCGAGGCATGGTTCACGCTTTCGGCCGGACCCCTATTGGGCTTCGCTGTCCTAGCGCCGCGCTGAGCAGCGCGCCGCGGCCGCAACCGCGCAGCAGCCCACACAGTTGCCGCGGGGCGCTGTGCTACCATCCGACGCTGATTCGGGCTCCCCGGGGTTGGCAATGAGCGAAGGTCGATCCGCCGACGTGGCATTGCTGCGCAAGCTCTCGCCGCTGGACGGAATGAAGAACGATAACCTGGCGGCGCTGGCCCGCAAGGTCTCGATTCGCGAGTTGCCTGCCAATCGCATGCTCTTCAAAGAGGGCGATACCGAGCGGCGCACCTACTGGCTGATTTCCGGCATGGTCGAACTGCGCGAGGGTGAGCGCACTGTCGCGATGATCCGCGGCGGCACGCCCGAGGCGCGCGTGCCGCTGGCGCCGAAGATGCCGCGCCGCCAGGCGGCGCGCGCCGTCGACACGATTGAATACCTGGTGGTCGACGCCGATCTGCTCGACATGATGATCACCTGGGACCAGACCGGCACCTACGAGGTGGGCGAACTGCAGGCGCAGTTCGGCTCTGGCACCGCCGGCGACGACTGGATGACCACGCTGCTGCAGACCAAGGCCTTTCACCGCATTCCGCCGGCGAATATCCAGGCCATCTTCATGCGCATGCAGCGCGTCGCCTGCCGGACCGGCGAGGTGATCATTCAGCAGGGCACCGAAGGCGACTACTTCTACGCCATCGTCAGCGGCAAATGCGTGGTCACGCGCGAGACGCCGCTGAACCGCGAAGGCATCCGCCTGGCCGAACTGACCGTGGGCGACACCTTCGGCGAAGAGGCGCTGATCTCCGAGGCCAAGCGCAACGCCACCATCACCATGCTGACCGACGGCGTGCTGATGCGCCTGAGCAAGCAGGACTTCCGCGAGCTGATGAACGAGTCGCTGCAGCAGTGGGTCGCGTATCCGGATGCCCGCGAGATCATTGCCAAGGGTGGCCGCTGGCTCGACGTGCGCCTGCCCTCGGAATTCCAGAATCTGGCCATCGAGGGCGCACTGAACATCCCGCTGTACTTCATCCGCTTGAAACTGGCCACGCTGGATCGCAACGTTCCCTATGTGGTCTATTGCGATACCGGCCGGCGCAGCTCGGCCGGTGCCTTCATCCTGCTGGAACGGGGTTTTGACGCCTACGTGCTGCGCGGCGGCCTGGCCAGCGCCGAAGCGGAGCTGCGGCGGCCGAGCTGAAACGCTACATCGTATGCGTGGCTTTGTCGCCCGAGAGCGCGCCAGCCAGGTAATTCTCGATCTTGTGGCGGGTTTGGCCACGATCCTGGTCACTGAACTGCACGCCGATTCCGGCGGTGCGCTTGCCCTGCGCGCCCTTGGGCGTCACCCAGATCACGCGCCCGGCCACCGGCAGTTTTTCATCCTCGCCCATCAGGTTCAGCAGCATGAACACTTCATCGCCGATGCGATAGTTGCTGTTGGTCGGGATGAACAGGCCACCATTGCTCACGAAGGGCATGTAGGCCAGGTACAGCGCGCTCTTGTCCTTGATCGTCAGCGTCAGCAGGCCGGGCTTGGCGGTGCTGGGGCGCGGCACATCGACCCGTGGCGCACCATCGCCCGCCGGCGGCAATTCGCTGTTACGTGCTTGATTGTCTTTTGCCATCGGCCTTCAGCAGCTCGTGTTCATCGTGCCCTAGCAGCGTGGCGCCGACCGCGGCACCTGCCAAAGCACGTGCTCGAGAGCCAGCGACTTGTTGATCGAGGTCGTCGCCAGATACGCCAACTCACGTAGCTGGTCTGCCAATCGAAACAGGCCGCGTATATTCATAGACGAATCGCCCGCTGGCAAGTGCGCGCCAGTGTGCACTTTTGTGACAGAAGCTGGAACCGAAAGTTGCCCGACGATGCGCTGTGTGACCCAGTTCTCAGCGCAGACCAGCCGCAGGTCGAAGGCGTCGCGCACCCAGCGCTCGGCGGCGGCGGCGACGTCCAGGTGGCCCTGGCGCGCCTGCTCCAGAGCGCCGTGGGTGTCATCGCGCACGCGCCGCAGCTCGGCCGGAGCCACCGCCAGGGCCCGGAGCGGCGCGTTGCCCAGCACGTCCAGCACCGCCTCCCAGTCCCCGCTACCGCCGTTCTGGCGCAGCCACGCCAGGCACTCCTCGCGACCCGGCAGCTGCACGCGCAGGCGCTGGCAGCGGCTGATCACGGTCGCCGGCAGCCGTGCGCCCGCGCCGGCCACCAGCACCAGCAGCACGCCGGCGCGCGGCTCCTCCAGCGTCTTCAGCAGGGCGTTGGCGGCGTTGGCATTCAGCGCTGCAGCCGGCTCGATGACCGCAGCACTGGCCTGCGAGCTGTAGCCGGTCAGCGACAGACGGTCGCACAGCTCGCGGATCTGGTCCACCTTGATCTGCTGGGCGTCCTCTTCCAGCCCGACCAGCCACAGGTCCGGGTGGCGTTGCTCGGTAACCTGACGGCAGATCGCGCACTGGCGGCAGGGCGCGTTGGGTTCGCGGCACAGGGCCGCTTGAGCGGCCATCAGCGCCAGCTGCGTTCCGCCGCCGCCCGGCGCATCCTGGATCAGCAGGCCGTGGGGCAGCCGGTCCTGCGCGCGCGCCTGGCGGAGCGAGCGCAGCTGCGGCTCCAGCCAGAACAGCTCCGCGTTGCGGGCAGGCTCGCTCATGCCGGCAGCAGATCACGGATGGCAGCCAGTGCGCTGGCCCCCACCTGTTCGGCGCTAGGGCGCGCATCGATGACCCGGATGCGCGCCGGATCGGCCGCGGCCCGCGCCAGATAGCTCCCGCGCACGCGCTCAAAGAACTCCTGGTGCTGCACCTCGAAGCGGTCAGCAGCGCCGGCACGCTCGCGCACCCGCGCCAGACCGGTGCTGACCGGCAGATCCAGCAGCAGCGTGCGATGCGGCCAGAGATCGGCGTGCACACGCGCGGCCAGCTGATCGATCAGCGCGGGCTCGACGCCGCGCGCAGCACCCTGGTAGGCATAGGTGGCATCGGTGAAGCGGTCGCAGATCACCCAGCGCCCCGCGGCCAGCGCCGGGCGTATCGCGTTGTCCAGGTGCACGGCGCGCGCCGCGAACATCAGCAGTGTCTCGGCCGCGGCACCGATGTGTTCCGCGCCCCGGCGCAGCAGGATCTCGCGCAGCGCCTCGGCCACCGGCGTGCCACCCGGCTCGCGCGTGAGCAGCACCTCGATGCCGCGCTGCTGCAACGCCTGCTGCAGCGCGCGCGCCACGGTCGACTTGCCGGCGCCCTCGACGCCCTCGAGCGTGATGAATCGCGCCGCGCTCACGGGTGATCACCGCCGATTGCCCGATCGGGCGTGGCGCCGGTGCGCTTCAGGAACTCGTGCAGTGCCGCGTTGTGCTCAGCGTAGCTGGCCGAGAAGTGATGGCTCCCGTCGCCGAGGCCGGTGGCCACGAAATACAGCACGCGCTCGTCCGCCGGATGCAGCGTCGCGTGCAGCGAGGCGCCACCCGGCAGCGCGATCGGCGTCGGCGGCAATCCGCCGCGGGTATAGCTGTTGAAGGGCCCGTCGGCCTCGAGGTCCCGCCGCCGCAGATTGCCGTCGTAGCGCGTGCCCAGCCCGTAGATGATGGTCGGGTCGCTCTGCAGGCGCATCCGTAAACGCAGGCGGTTCACGAAAACCGCGGCGACCCGCGCGCGCTCGTCCTCGCGTCCGGTCTCCTTCTCGACGATGGAGGCCAGGATCAGCGCCTCGCCGGGGCTGTTCAGCGGCAGCTGCGGCGCACGCCCCTGCCACTCCTGCTGCAGCCGCTCGTTCATGCGCTGCCAGGCCAGTTCGTAGATGCGCCGATCGCTGGTACCGGCGGCATAGCGATAGGAGTCCGGAAAGAAACGCCCTTCGGCGCCGCCGGATTTGTCCCCCAGCGCCGCCATCAACGCCGCGTCAGTCAGGTCGCGCCACTCATGGACCAGGGCGCGGTTCGCAGCCAGTGCCTCGCGCATCTGCGCCAGCGTCCAGCCCTCGACGATCGTCAGCTGCTCGAGCACCACCTGGCCAGCCCGCAGCTGCGCCAGGATCTGGCGCACATTGCCCTGCGCCGGCAGCTCATAGGTGCCGGCCTTCGCGCTGAGTTTAAGGCCGCGCAGGCGCAGGTAGATCTCGACCAGCCGTGGATGTTCGAGCACGCGCAGCTCCGCGAGCTGCACCAATACGCCGCGCAGGCTCGCACCCGGCCGCACCGTGATGCGCGTGCCGGCCGGGAGCGACGCCGCCCGGTTCATCTCCGCAGCGCACATTGACCACAGCAGCCCCGCCGCCGCGGCCAGGACCACTAGCACGCTTAAGAGCCACTTGCCCGCACTAGCTCGCCGCGCCATCGATCGCCTCCCACAGGCGTGGTAGTGAGTCCGGTACTGACAGTCGCCGGCGTTCGTACCAGTGTACGGCTTGCAAGCCCAGGCGCACATTGCTGAGCACGATTGCGCTCGCCGACAGCAGCTGCGCCGGCGTCAGCGTCTGCTCGAGTACCCTCAACCCTAAGCCAGGCGCGGTGGCCAGCACCAGCGAGCGCATGACGCCGGCAACCCCGCAACGCACGATCGGCGGCGTCAGCCAGACATCGCCCTGCACCACGAATACGTTGCTCATCGTGCCCGAGACGATTTCTCCGCCCGGGCCACACTGCAGCGCTTCGTCGACACCGGCCTCGGCCGCCGCGCGCTGCGCCAGCACCTGCTCAAGGCGGTTGAGGTGCTTGATGCCCGCCAGCGCCGGGTTGCCGCCGAGCGGCACCGGCGAACAGTGCACGCGAAACTCCGCGGCGGGCGCCGCTGGCCAATCGTAGCGCGTGAGGATGCGCGTGGGCAGCTCGCTCCCGCTCGGTCGGTAGCCGCGGCTCTGGGCCACGCCGCGCGTGACGATGAGCTTCAGCAGGCAGCGCTCGCGCCCGACTGCCAGCACCTGCGCCTCGCGCTGCAGCGTGGCGCGCTCAGGGTTAGCGATGCCGAGCCGCTCGCAGCCCAGCTGCAGGCGCGCCAGATGCCGCTCGAACCAGCGCACCCGGCCCTGGCGGCAGCTCATGGTTTCAAACAGCCCGTCACCATACTGCAGGCCGCGGTCATGGACCGGCACCGCGCTCGCCTCGCGGCCATCGACCAGCGTTGCTCGCGCGGTCACGGCGCACCGCCGAAGGCGCGCACCATGCCCTGCGCCTTGGCGCGCGTTTCATCCAGCTCGCGCTGCCAGTCGGAATCAGCCACGATGCCAGCCCCGGCGCGAAAACTGAGCTCATGCGCCCGCAGCGTCGCGGTGCGAATCAGGATATTGAGGTCCATCGTGCCATCGAGATTGACGTAGCCCAGTGAGCCGGTATACGCGCCGCGGGCCTCGCCCTCCAGCTCGCCGATGATCTGCATGCAGCGGTACTTGGGGCAGCCGGTGATCGTGCCGCCCGGAAATACCGCGCGCAGCACCTGGCCTGGTGTGATGCCGGCGCGCAAAACGCCGCGCACGTTCGAGACGATATGGTGCACGTGCCGATAGCTCTCGGTCACCATGTACTCGCTGACCTCGACGCTGCCGGCGCGGCAGATGCGCCCCAGATCGTTGCGTTCCAGGTCGATAAGCATCACATGTTCGGCGCGTTCCTTGGGATTGGCGAGTAGCTGCGATTGCTCACCGGCGTCCGCCCCGGCAGCGCCGCTGCGCGGCCGGGTACCGGCAATGGGCCGCGTTTCGACTCGTCCGCCGCGCACCCTGACCAGGCGCTCCGGCGAGGAGCACAGCAGCGTCAGGCCCGGGAGCGAGGCGTAAGCTGCAAATGGCGCCGGATTCGCGCTGCGCAAATTCTCGTAGAGCTGCGCAGCATCCTGATGAGCCCCCACATCGAGCCGCCAGCCACGCGACAGATTGGCCTGGTAGATATCCCCGGCGGCGATGTGGCACTGGGCACGCAGCACCACGTCCCGGTAGGCCTCTGCGTGCTGTTCGCTCAGGCCAGCACCCAGCGCCGTGGGCGGCGCCGGAGCCAGCTCGCCCGCTGCCGGCGGCACCGCGGCGAGCGCGGCCAGCAGCCGCTCGAACTGCGTATCACAGCCGGATTCGGCAATCACCTGGCAGCGGTCCCGCTCGTGATCGTAGACGATTGCCGCGCGCACGCGCAGCGCCACGGCACATACCGCGCCGGCCTCGAGCGCCGGAATCTGCAGGCCCGATTCGATCTGCGCCGCCAGCTCATAGGCCAGGTACAGCGCCCAGCCGCCATGAAAGGGCAGTTCCGTGCCGCCACCGGGTTGCTGCTCGCGTTGCCACCATTCGTCAAAGGCCTCAAGAAAATTACCGCGGCCGGTGTCCCTGCCTTCGAGCCGGCCATCGCCACGCAACAGCAGCGAGTCCTCAGGCAAGCCGAATAGAATGGAGTAGCGACCGAGCGCTCCGGCGCTCGCGGCGCTATCCAGCAGCAGCGGAAACTCCGCTGGCCGCCGGGTGGCCAGCCAACGCAGCTGCGCCGGGGTCGCTGGGACTTCGCGCCTGAGCTGCGCGCGTGGCGGCATGGATCGCGGCCTTGAGCGGTCAGCCCGTCAGGCGACGCAGGATCACGGTGCCGTTGGTGCCACCGAAGCCGAAGGAGTTCGACATCGCCACATTGATGGGCATCTGGCGCGCCGTGTTCGGCACGAAATCGAGATCGCAGTCGGGATCGGGGGTCACGTAGTTGATGGTAGGCGGCGCCACCTGGTCGCGCAGCGCCAGCACGCAGAACACCGCCTCGAGTACGCCGGCCGCGCCCAGCAGGTGGCCGGTCATCGACTTGGTGGAGCTGACCGCGAGCCGGTAGGCGTGGGCGCCGAAGGCCTGCTTGATCGCCGCGGTCTCGGCCCGATCGCCCAGTGGGGTCGAGGTCGCATGGGCGTTCAGGTACTGCACGTCCTCGGGGTTCAACGCCGCGTCGCGCAGCGCGTTGTGCATCGCGAGGCGCGCGCCGGCGCCATCCTCCGGTGGAGCGGTGATATGGTGGGCATCGCCACTCATGCCAAAGCCCACCAGCTCGGCGTAAATCCGTGCGCCGCGCCGCCTGGCATGCTCGTATTCCTCGAGCACCATGGCGCCGCCGCCATCGCCGATCACGAACCCGTCGCGATCCTGGTCCCAGGGGCGGCTGGCCTGCGCCGGTGCATCGTTGCGGGTCGAGAGCGCCTTGGCCTGCGCAAATCCGGCGATCGCCGTGCGCGTGGTGCCCATTTCAGCGCCACCGGCCACGATCAGGTCGGCATCGCCGTACTGAATTGCGCGTGCGCCCAAGCCCACGGCGTGTGTGGACGTGGTACAGGCCGTGACGACGCCAAGGTTCGGGCCGCGCAGGCCGAAACGTATTGAGATATGCCCGGCCAGCATATTGATGATGGAGCCGGGAATGTAGAACGGCGAGATGCGGCGCGGTCCGCCGGCCAGAAAGGCGTCGTGCTCGGATTCAATGGTGCTGAGGCCGCCGATGCCGGCACCCATGATCACGCCACAGCGATCGCGATCCAGGTGCTCGAAGTCCGCTCCGGAATCCTTGACCGCCTGTACGCCGGCAGCGATACCGTAGTGCATGAACGGATCCATGCGGCGCGCTTCCTTGGGCGGCAGGTAACTCTCGAGGCTGAAATTGCGCACCGCGCCGCCAAAGCGCACCGGGAAAGCGCTGACATCAAAACGGGTGATGGGTCCGATGCCGCTCTCGCCGCGCAGCGCGGCGGCCCAGGAATCGGCCACGGTACTGCCCAGTGGCGACACCAGTCCGAGGCCTGTAACGACTACGCGGCGCTTGCTCAAACTTCGGAACCTGGCAACTTGCGCAAAGCCTGGGCCGGCGCCGGCCGCAGCCGGCGCGCGCGGCTTCAGGCTTTGGCGCGACGCTCGTTGATGTAGTCGATCGCCTGCTGGACCGTGGTGATCTTCTCGGCGTCCTCGTCAGGGATTTCGATCTCGAATTCCTCTTCGAGCGCCATGACGAGTTCGACGGTATCGAGTGAATCGGCCCCGAGGTCGTCGACGAAGGAGGCAGCGTTGGTGACCTGCTCGGCCTTGACGCCCAGCTGTTCGGCCACGATCGCCTTTACTTGTTGTTCAACGTTGCTCATCTTGTTGTGACCCTCTGTTCGTATGCCAAGCCGCCCGGTCGCGCGGGCGGCGTATTGTAGGGGAACACCCCGCCCGCCGCCACCGGGAGTTTTTGCGAGTACTTGATTTTTCTGATTATTTACGATCCGTCAGCCCATGTACATGCCGCCGTTGACATGCAGGGTCTGGCCGGTGACGTAGCCTGAGCCATCCTGGCTGAGAAAAATCACCATGTTAGCCACGTCCTCCGGGCTCCCGAAGCGCCCCAACGGAATCTGCCCCTGGTAGGCGCCGCGCACGGCCTCGGGCAGCGCGCGTGTCATGTCGGTCTCGATGAAACCCGGTGCCACGGCGTTCACCGTAATGTTGCGCCCGGCCAGCTCACGCGCCAGCGCGCGCGTGAAACCGTCGAGGCCGGCCTTGGCGGCCGAATAGTGCGTCTGCCCCGGATTGCCGATCGAGCCGATCACCGAACTGATGTTGATGATGCGACCGCGCCGCTCCTTCAGCATGCGCTTGAGACAGAGCTTGGTCAGCCGGAACACCGATGAGAGGTTGACATTCAGGGTCTGGTCCCACTCCTCGGGCTTCATGCGCAGCACCAGACCGTCGCGTGCAATGCCGGCATTATTGACCAGTATCGTGGGCAGGCCTTCCTGCCCCTCGAGCTGTGCAACCAGCGCCTCGGCGCTGCCGCTGGCTGCGGCGTCATACTGCAGGCCGCGACCGCTCAAAGCCTGCTGGCTGAACCAGGCCGTGATGGCATCGGCGCCCGCCGCGCTGGTCGCCGTGCCGATCACCCGCGCACCTGCGCGCGCCAGGCCCGCGGCGATCGCCTGGCCGATACCGCGCGATGCGCCGGTCACCAGGGCGACATCAGTGTTGCTGATCAAGGGGCGCTCCTAAGGTGGTGAAGGCGTGGTCGCGGCGCCGAGCGCCGCCTGCAGTGTCGCGCTGTCTTCCAGCGCGAGGCAGCTGATCTCGGGTCGGCGATCGATACGCCGGTTCAGCGCGGTGAGCACTTTCCCCGGCCCGCACTCGATCAGCAGGCGCGCGCCGCGTGCCGTCAGCGCCAGCACCGTGGCCGTCCAGCGCACCGGGCTGGCGAGCTGGCGCACCAGCAATGCGCGGATGCCTTCGGGGTCGCGGTGTTCATCGGCATCCACCGCGCTCAGGTAAGCGATGCGGGGCGCGCTGAGTTTTACTGCCGCCAGCCGCGCCCGGAATTTTTCGGCGGCGCCGCGCATCAGCGACGAGTGCGCCGGCACGCTCACCGGCAGCAGCATCGCGCGCTTGGCGCCGTGGCTCTTGGCCGCGGCAATCGCCCGCGCCACGGCGCTGGCCGTGCCAGCGATCACGATCTGACCTGGTGCGTTGTAATTTACGGCTTCGACCACCTCGCCGGCAGCGGCCTCGAGGCAGGCCTGCTCGGCGTCCCGATCCTCGAGTCCGAGCAGCGCCGCCATCGCGCCGCTCCCGGTGGGCACGGCCTCCTGCATCAGGCGCCCGCGATCACGCACCAGCGCGATGGCGTCTGAAAACTCGATCACGCCCGCACACACCAGCGCCGTGAACTCGCCCAGACTGTGACCCGCGACCTGCCGTGGCAGGGCACCGCCCTGCTGCTGCCAGACGCGCCAGGTGGCGATGCCCGCGCACAGCATGGCCGGCTGCGTACACTCGGTCTTATTCAGCTGTTCCATCGGACCGGTGCTGACCAGCTGCCACAGATCGTAGCCCAGCACGCCCGACGCTTCGCTGAAGGTGCGCCCGACCACCGCGTGCGTGGCCGCGAGTTCGCCCAGCATCCCCACGCTTTGCGAACCCTGACCTGGAAAGACCAAGGCTATCGACATGCCCCCGATTATAGCGGCTAGTCAGCTTGGCCTGCGCCACAGCGTCAGACCCGCCAGCACGGCGAGTGTGGCGAGTGCGCCCAGCGCGCCGTATAGGTGAGCTGCAGGCACCACCGGAAAGGAGGACACCACGAGACTCGCGCCGGTGTAGTGCTCGCGCGCCAGCTTGGCAGCGAGTGCCACCAGCAGCAGCCAGCCGCTGACTTCACGCCGGTGCGCACCCTGCACCGCGCCCACGGCCCACAGGCCGTGCAGCAGCCCGGAAATGCCGGCATACCACTGGACCTGGGGCGCCAGCCACCACAGGCCCGCGTCGATCGCTGCCATGGTGCCCACGGCGATGAGCAGCCAGGATCGGGCGCTTAAGCTGCGCGCATACAACGCCCACAGCAACAGCAGCGCGGAACCGTCCAGCAGCAGGTGTGTCAACCCTAAGTGCACGAAATGAGCACTGAGCAGCCGCCACCACTCGCCCCGCAGGATCGACGCGCGTTCATAACGCAGCGCCAGCAGCCACGGCGCGCCGCCCACAGCGCACAGCAGCAGCGCCAGCGCCGCCAGCAGGGCCCAGCCGTAGCCACGGTCGCAATTGAGCGACTGGCGCCATGACACCGGCGGTATGGCGGAATCGCCGCCGCGCTCATTTGTTATGATCTTCGCCGGCATCTGCAAGCGCCCCAGGGCATGGAATTGACATGAAACAGTGTACTGCTCCAGGCACCCGGCCACGCGCCCGGCATGCCGGCTTCACGCTCATCGAAATCATGGTAGTGGTGATCATCATCGGCCTGCTGGCGGCCGTGGTCGTGCCGCAGTTCCTCGGCCGCGTCGATGATGCGCGCATTGCCAAGGCCAAGCAGGACATCCAGGCGATGCAGACCGCGCTGACGATGTTCAAGCTCGACAACTTCGTGTATCCGAGCACCGATATGGGCATCAAGGCGCTGGCGCAGAAGCCCGATGCCACCACGATCAAGAACTGGCGCCCCGGCGGTTATCTGCAGAAGGTGAACAAGGACCCCTGGGGCAACGACTATGTTTACGCGATGCCCGGCACCCACGGCGGCGACTACGAACTGTATTCGCTGGGCGCTGATGGCCAGCCCGGAGGCGAAGGCATCAATGCCGATATCGGCAACTGGAATCTGGATCAATAGGAGCCGCCGTGCGCGGCCGCGGCTTTACGCTGATCGAGCTGATGGTGGTCATCGTCATCATCGGCCTGGTCTCGGCCGGCTTTCTGCTATCGATCGGCGCAACCGGGCGCGACAGCCAGCTGGAGCGTGAACGCGACCGGCTGACCGCGCTGATCGACTACGTGCGCGAGCGCGCCGCGCTGCAGACCGTCGAGTACGGCCTGCGCTGCGACCGGCGCGGCTACCAGTTCGTGATGTACGACTCGCGCCAGGCGCTGTGGGCCGAGGATCCGCTCGATGACTCGCTGCGCGCACGCACTCTGCCCGCAGGCTTAGGCATCGCGCTCAGCGTGGAGAACAAGGCCATCGCGCTGCCGGCGGGGACCGACCCGGACCGGCCGCACCGGCGCGACGCCAGCGTCAAAGGCTCGCTGCCGGATCTGACGCCGCAATTGATGCTGTATTCCAGCGGCGATCTCACGCCCTTCAAGCTGACCATCGAGCGCACCGGCACCGGGCGCAGCACCGTGGTGAGCAGCGGTGCGCAGGGCAAGGTCGAAAGCGGTGCCATCATCGAGGCCGCGACTTGAGCCGCAACGCTGCTGCCGGTTTCACGCTGATCGAAGTGCTGGTGGCGCTGATGATCGTGGCGCTCGGCATGGGCGCGGTGCTCTCGGCGCTCAGCTCGGCAGCCGACAACACCATGCGCCTGCGCGAGAAGAGCTTCGCCACCTGGGTGGGCCTGAACCAGCTGGCCACCACACGCCTGAAGTCGTCGTTTCCGGTCGTGGGCAAGAGCGAGGGCGATGTTGATTTCGCCAACAGCCGCTGGCATTGGCAGCAGCAGGTGGACAACATGCAGATCCCCGGCCTCCGGCGTATCTCGATCCAGGTGCGTCACGCCGATGTGACGACCGATGGTCGCAGTACCACCGCCGGCACCCGCACCACGGCAGCTAGTGATCGCAGCGACTGGGTGGCCACGGTCACCGGCTTTCGCGGCGACGCGCTAAGTCCGCCGCAGGGCACGCTGACCGGATGGCCATGAGGCGGCGCGGCTTCACGCTGGTCGAACTGCTGGTGGCGCTGTTCATCACCGCGATCCTGTTCGCGATGGGCTACAGCGCGCTGACGCAGTCGCTGAACAGCCGCAAGCAGGTCGACGAGGCGGCCGCGCGCCTCAGCGCCGTGCAGCAGGCGCTGCGCATCATGGAGCAGGACTTCGAGCTGCTGCAGCCGCGCCCGGTGCGCGACCTGCTGGGCACGGGTTACCAGCCGCCGCTGGTGCTCAACCAGAATGCGACCAGCGGATTCAGCACTGCGACCAGCAGCATGGCCACGAGCGCGGCCGCGCAGCAGGGCCTGGCACTGCTCAGCCTGACGCGCGGCAGCTGGGCGAATCCGGCCGGCGTGCCGCGCAGCGAGATGCAGCGCGTCAGCTACCTGCTGCGCGGCGACCAGCTGGTGCGCCAGTACACCCCGGAACTCGACACCACTGCGGCCTCAACTTTTGAGGAGCGCGAGCTGCTCGATCAGGTTGAAGGCTTAAGCTTCCGCTTCATGGACGGTTCGCTCAGCTTTACCGGCGCCTGGCCCCCGCCGATCACCAACCGGGCGCCACTCGGCCAGCAGCTGCGCACCCGACCGGTCGCGGTCGAGATCACGCTCAAACTCAAGGACTGGGGCACACTGGTGCGCATCATCGAGGTCGCCGGGTGAAAGCCTGGCGTGCGCAGCGCGGCATCGCCCTGCTGACCGCCATTATTCTGGTGGCGATCGCCACCATCGTTGCGGTCTCGGTAGCCTGGCAGAGCGCGCTGCACGCACGCCGCGCGATCGCCGTGTACACCATTGCCCAGAGCTTCGCCTATGCGCAGGGCGCGGAAGCGATGGCCGCGGCCGCGCTGCGCCAGAATCGCCAGGACAATCCCCATATCGTGGCGCCCGGACAGGGCTGGGCCATGCCCAACGGACCCCTGGAAGTGGATGCCGGCGCGGTACTTGAAGCGTCGCTCGAGGACCAGGCCGGCAAGTTCAATCTCAACAGCCTGGTCATGCAGCCTAATCCTGGCGGACCGCTGGTCGCCAACCCGGCTGCGATCAAGCAATTCGAGGCGCTGCTGCAGATGCTGCAAATTGACGTCAAGTACGTGGCGCGGGTGGTGGACTGGATCGACACCGACAGCGAACCCAACTCCCTCGGCGGCGCGGAAGACAGTTATTACCTGGCGCAGGATCCGCCCTACCGCACGCTGAACATGACGCTGACGAGCAGCTCGGAACTGCTGGCGATGGGCATGGATCGCGCCAGCTACGACAAGTTGAAGAACCTGGTCACCGCGCTCCCACCCGACACTCAGGTGAATCTGTGTACCGCGCCGGGTGAAGTGCTCGACGCGCTCGCGGGAGGCACCATCAGTTTTTCGATCGATGCGAAGGGCCTGGCCGAGAAACGCACCCAGTTCAACTGCTTCCCTGACGTGCCGACGTTCATGACCACCGTGAATCCGGCGCTCAAGCAGGCGCTGCAGACGCAGGTGGGCACGACCTCGAGCTATTTCCGGCTGCGCACCTGGATCACTATTGGCACTACCCGCTTCACCTTGTACAGTCTGCTGTACCAGGATCAAGGCGGACAGATCCGCAGCATTCTGCGAACCTTTGGCACGGAATAATCATGGCGGAGTGGCTGATTGTGCGTCTGGCGCGCGCCGTTGATTCGGGCGCGAGCTGGCTGCTGGCTGACGGCGAAGGGCGGCCACTCTCGGCCGTGCAGAGCGGAGCGCTCGGTGCCGCCGTGGCTGCGGCGGCCGGCCGACGCGTGGCGGTGCTGGTGCCGGCCAACCAGGCCCTGTGCACCACGGTCGAACTGCCGCAGGGTAGTGCGGCGCGCGCCCCACAGGTGGTCGCCTACGCGCTCGAGGAACAGCTGGTCGCCGATGTGGAATCCCAGCACATCGCCGTTGGCCGTGTGGCCGCCGCGGCACCCACGCCGGTTGCCGTGGTGGCCCGCGCCACGATGGACGCGTGGCTCGCGGAGCTCAACGCCGCCGGCCTGCAGCCCGATCAGCTCAGCGTCGATGCCACGCTGCTGCCGCGCTACAGCGGTTACGCCGTCGCGCTGCTCGAGGGCGAACTGCTGACGCTCAGCGATGCGACCGGCGCCACCAGCACCTTGAGCGCACCACCCGGCGGCCTCGAGGCCGCGCTGGCGGTCGCCTTGGGCGAGCAGGCCCGTGTGACGGCGCTGCTGTTTCACGCCACGCCGCTCGACTGGCAGCGACGTTCGACCGAGGTCGAGGCACTGCGACCTAAGGTAGCCAGCCTCAAGGTGCAACTGCTCAATTCCGGTGTGCTGCCCTGGCTGGCGGCGCAGCTGCACAGTGCCGGGCCGATCAACCTGCTGCAGGGCGATTACCTGCAGCGTGGCACTCAGGCCGCGCACTGGCAGCGCTGGCGATTGGCCGCGACGCTGGCCGCCGCGCTGCTGACGGTGCATGTGGGCGTGCAAGGCTTTCGGCTCTGGTCGCTCAGTCGCGCCGAGCGCGATCTCGATGCCAGCATCGCGCAGCTGGTGGCGCCGGTACAGGGCGCCATCGCTGCGGCTGGCCCGGGCAGTACGCGCGCGCGGCTTGAGCGCGCGCTGGCGGGCGGAGGCGGCGATGCCTCAGGATTGCTGCCGGCGATGCAGGTGCTGGCGCAGGCCATGAGCGGCGTGGCCGGCGCCCGGCTCGAAGCGCTGAACTATCGCGACGGCGACCTGCAGCTGAAGGTGCACGCCGGCGACGCCCAGAGCCTGGAGCGCATCATTCAGTCGCTGCGCAGCGCGGGCTGGCCCTCCGAGCTGGTCTCCGGCGGCGCGGCCGGTGATGCCTACGAAGGCAACATCCAGATTCATGGCAGGAACTCCTGATGGACGCGCTGCGTGCCTGGTATGAAAAGCTGGCCCCGCGTGAGCAGAAGGTGGTGCTGATTGGCGCGGTGCTGAGCGCCTGCCTGCTGCTGTTCGGCGTCCTACTGCCACTGGAGCGCAAGGTCGCTAGCGCCCGCGAGCGGGTGGCCGCCAAGCAGGCGGATCTGGTCTGGATGCGCAGTGTCGCGCCGCGGCTGGTGAGCTTGCGCAATGTGGGCGCGCATGGCAGTGGCGAGTCACTGGTGGTACTGGCCGATCGCGTGGCACGCCAGACCGGTATTGCCCGCGCGCTGACCGGCAGTCAGCCCGGCGGCGACGGGAGCCTCAGTGTGCGTCTGGAGCAGGTCTCCTTCGACGCGCTCGCCGCGTGGATGGCGACGCTCCAGCAGCAGCACGGCGCGCATGTCATATCCTCGACGATCGATCGCACGGCTACCGCGGGGGTAGTCAGCGCGACGGTCGTGCTGCGCTCGCGGTGAGACGCCGCGCCTGGCTCGCAGCACTGCTGCTGTTTGTCATCACTGTGATCGTGCGGCTGCCGGCGAGCTGGGCCCTGCACCTGATGCCGGGTACCGTGAGCTGCGAGGCCGCTGCCGGTTCAGTCTGGCGCGGCGGCTGCGCACGCCTGCTGGTCGCGGACACCCCAATCGGTCCGCTTAAGTGGACGCTGCATGTCCTGCCGCTGTTGATTGGGCGCCTTGATGCGGAGGTGCACAGCGACGATGCGCGCCTGCCTGGACGCGCGCGCCTGACGTTGCGCAGCGGCGCTCGGGTCGAGGCGCACGCGCTGAGCGCGCAGCTGGCGCTGTCATCCAATCTGCTGCCGGGATTCCCTGAGGGTTGGCAGGGCCGCGTGCGCCTGGACCTGGCCACGCTGGGTTTCGACGCCGGCCGCCTGATATCCCTGCAGGGCACTGTGGACGTCGACTCGCTGGCCCAGCTCAGTCCGCCGATGGCCATGGGCAGCTACCAGTTGCGCTTTGACCGGACGGCCGATGCGGCGGGCGCGATTGTGGGCACGCTGCGCGATTCCGCAGGCCCGTTGAGCGTGGCCGGTACCATTCACTACACCGCGCAGGGCGGCTACGAGATCAGCGGCACGGTCATGGCACGTGCCGATGCGACGCCGGAGCTCAGGAAAGCGGTCGAGTACCTGGGCGCCGCCGATCCTGAGGGTCGCCGCCCGTTCTCATTGGCTGGTACGTTCTGAGCCTGCCCCGGCCCCGAGCTCGACCTCGCGAAACTCCCCGAGCAGCGGAAAATACAGTGCCGCGCGCACTCGCGCGCCGCCCGGCTCGCTCACCAGCCCGGCATAGCGCTGCAACTGCGGGCGATAGCGCTCGGCTTCCCGGTCCAGGAATGCGCCGATGTCGCCACCCTCGTGTGCACTGGTCTTATAGTCGACGATCCAGCAATCACCGTGCTCGTCACGCCGCAGCCGGTCGATGATCACGTTGATCACCCTGCCCTCATGCCGGCCGGTCACACGCAACTCGCTGTGCGCAGCGCCTGGCGCTGATCCCGCGAGCAGCCAGCGTCCGCGCGCATCAGTGAGCGTGCGCCCAAGCGCCATGACGATGCGCTCCGCGGCTGCGGGCAGCTCGGCGTCGGCGACCCCGAGCTCGATCAGCCAAGCCAGGTAATCTGCGGCTGCTCGATCCAGCGCCGCCGGCAGGGCGGGTGCCGCAGCCAGGCGCTGCAGTTCCGCATGCACGATGGTGCCCACGGCGCGCGCCGCGAGCCCCACCCAGCTGTACTCGGGCGTTACGCTGGCCTCGTGCAGTGAGAGCCGCACGGAATCCACACTGACCGCTCCCGGCAGCCCCACGGGCCGCCAATCGCTGCTCAATCGCTGTGGCCCCGCTGTCGGCCTCGTCGTGACCGGGGCCGCCACGGTGGCGGCTGCAGCCGCGGCTGCCTGGTGGCGCGCGACGAACTCCGGGCCGATGGCCGGCCACAGCACGAAGAGCAAGGTGTCCTTGCGTGGCCGCAGCTCACCCGCGGCATTGACCGCCAGCGTGCCCAGCCAGTGCAGTTCCCGCCTGGCGCGGGTCGCGGCGACATACAGCAGTCGCGCGCGCTCGATGCGCAGGCGTTGCTTATGCAGGCGCCGGATATAGTCCGCCACCGACCGCTCCCGCGGCTGCGCCGCGTCGTTGATGGGCGCCAGCAGTAGTTGTGTGCCACCGTCCGCGGCCGGCAATTCCAGCCAGTGCAGCAGCGGCTCACTCTCCGGCCTGCCGCTGCGGCCCAGGCCCGGCACGATCACCACATCCCACTCCAGGCCCTTGGCGCCGTGCATGGTGAGGATTTCCACCGCACCCGGCACGGCCGGGGCTGTGGCATACAGTTCCGTGGCGAAGCGATCGAAGGCATCGCCGGCGAGCCACTCGGCATCGCGCTGCTCGCTTAAGGCCCGCAGGAAGGCCTGCGCATCGTCCAGGTCACGCCGCTCGAGGCAGGCCGCGGGGCCGCCAAGGCGCAACCAGGCATGATCGACGCGCTGCCACAGCGGCAGGCTGCGCTCCGGGCCCTGCAATGCGGGATGCAGCGCCACGCGTACCCGCTCCAGGCGTGCGCGCGCCGCAGGCCTAAGGCGCGCGCAGCGCTCCTCGTCCGCCAGCAGCTCAGGAATGGTTGCGGGCTGGTCCTCACACAGTTGCTGGAGCTCTTCGAGTGTCAGGCCGCAGCAGGATCCGTGCAGCAGCGACAGCCAGGCGGTGCGATCGCCGCGGTGCTGCAGCGAGCGTGCCAGTGCGCACAGCTCACGTACCACCGAGCGCTCGCGCAACGGCTCCAGTTTCAGGCCGCGTACCGTGAAGCCCGCGCCCTGCAGGGCGGCCGCGATCGGTGCCGCGTGGCTGCGCGCCGCCACCAGTACTGCGACGCTGGCATCGGCCTGGCGTGCGCGTGCGGCACGCACGATCTGCACGATGCCGGCGGCTTCGAATTGTGCATCGTCGCCGGCCAGTGCGTGCAGTTGCACCATGCCCACAAGACCTTCGCGGCCAGCGAGTGCCGGCGCATAGCGGATTGCGGCCAGGCGCACATCGTCCGCGACCGGAAAAATCTTCGCGCAGTGCTCGTTGACCCAGTCGATGAGCGGCGGCGCCGAGCGAAAATTGCAGCGCAACTGCAGCAGCTCCAGCCGCAGGTGGCCCACGCCCTGGTCACGGGCGCGCAGGAACAGTCCCACTTCGGCCTCGCGAAACTGGTAGATCGACTGCATCGGATCGCCGACCGCGAACAGCGTGCGCCCATCGCCCGCTTCCCAACCGGCCGTGAGCGAGCGCAACAATTCAAACTGGTCCAGCGAGGTGTCCTGGAACTCGTCGATCAGCAGGTGGCGAATCGCCCCGCCGCAGCGCAGTGCGAGATCCGTTGGCAAACCGTCCTCACTCAGCGCACTGCGGGCCGCGGCGGCCACCGCGGCGTAATCGACCTGGCCGCGCTGGGCGAACTCCAGCTGCAGCTCGGCCGCCGCGAGCCGCAGCAGCTGCGACAGCCCCGCCAATGCCATGGCGTCCTCGCCGGGGATGAGCGCATCAGGCAGCGCCAACAGCTCGCACAGTTGCTCCTGCAGGCCCTCGATCGCTGCCAGATCAGCGACCCAGCGCTCGAGCCGCGGCTTCAGCGCACGGTCTTCCGGAGGGATGCCCTCTCTCCTGGTCCATGACTGGCGCCAGCCACCGGTCTTTTTGAGAGCCAGCGAGCACATGAACCGCCACCGCGGCAGCTCCGCGACGTCCGCGCCCGGCACGCCCGCGTCGTCGTCGCCCTCACTGCTGCTGCTGCCGCCGCTGCCGCTGCCGGCCAGTCGGCCCGCCGCGTGGCGCGAGTAGTCCGCTCCCTGCTCCAGCAGTTCGCGGGGCATCAACGCCACGGCACTCACCAGCTGCTGCTGGATCAGAGCACGCAGACTCTGCGCCACGCGTGCGGCGAGGTCCGGCTGCTCGCCGCCCAGCACGCGGGGCAGCCAATGGGCGCGCTCCGCCAGCATCAGGATCAGCAGTTCTTCCAGGCGCTGCCAGTTGTTGTCGAGTCGCGCGAACAGCTGCTGTGTGCTCTGGCACAGCGACGCATCGGCGAGTGAGCGTTCGAGTACGTGGCGCGCCGCCGCCGCGTACAGGGGCGTGGCGGGCACCGCCACCTGCCACTGCAGGCCGGCGCGCGCCGCGATCGGCAACTGGCTGGCCAGGCTCTGGCAGAAAGCATCGATGGTCTGGATGCGCAGCCGCGCCGGATTGTCCAGCAGCCGCCAGTCCTGCGCACGATCACGCCGCAGCGCCGCCGCCGCCAGCGGTGCCTCGAGCGCGCGCCCCGGCAATCCTGCGGCCGAGGCCCGCAGCGCGCGCATCACGCGCGAGTGCATTTCGGCGGCGGCCTTGCGCGTGAAGGTAATCGCCAGCACCTCTTCGGGGGACGCAGCGTCAGCCAGCAGGGCCAGCAGCCGGCAGGTCAGCACCGTGGTCTTGCCCGATCCGGCCGGCGCCTGCATCAGGAACGAGCGCGTGATGTCCAGCGCGGCCGCGCGCGCCTGTTGATCCTGGCGCTGCAGTTCAGGATTCATCGCTGAGTCCGGCCGGCGCCATGGCCGTCTCCTCCAGCGCCAGACGCGTACTGTCGATGCGGCACAACCCGGGCAGGTGGCAGTGCTCGCAGGCGCCCGCCCGCGGCGCCACTGCGGCATCGCCGCTCACGAAGCCACTTACCAGGCCCGCAACCACACGCCTTGCAAAGGGGAGCACCTCGACCCAGGGCAGTGGCGGACCACGCCGCACTGCCAGCAGCGGAAACACCGTGACGTCCTCGGCGGCACCACGCCAGGCGATGCCGTCGGGGCGCAGATGCACACCGGCAACGCCGGCCAGGGGCGCCGGCATCAGCGCCGCATAGGCCAGCAGCTGCACGTACTGCGGCCGCTCATCGACGGCGTCAAACTTCAGCGGCGTGCCGCTCTTGTAGTCAATGACCGTATACCGGCCATCGTCCAGGCGATCGACGCGATCCATCCTCACCTTGATCTGTGCACCGGCCAGACCGTGCACACTGGAGGCTTCCAGCGCGTCGATGCTGAAGTCGGCGCGCGCCTTTTCCTGCTCCAGCAGCAGCACGATCAGGCTGGCTGTGCGGGCACTCTCATTGGCCTGCAGGCTTGCCGGCAGTGGCGTGCTGCGTTTGGCCAGCAGCGCCGACAGCGCCCGTGTCGTCGCCTGGCGCGCGAGCGCCTGCAGCGCGGCGGCGTCGCATCGCCGCAGCGCCGCTGAACCCTTCAGCTCCCGCCACACGTGCTCCAGCGCCTGGTGCAGCACCTGCCCCCGCTCGCGCGGATCCAGTCCCGGACGCGGTTCGGGGAGCGGTGCCGCCTCGAGACGCAGCTCGGCCAGCGCGCGAAACGGACAGGCGGCCTGCAGATCCAGGGCCCGGGTACCGCCCGGCAAATTACGCTCCGCCGGCCATACCAGTGCCCGCTCCTCCGGCCGCGGTTCCAGTACCGCGCCGGCGCGCAGCGCCGCGAGTAGCGGATCCTCGAGCGCGATCGGCAGCGGCGCCTCGGCATGTTCCGGCTGGCTGTCGGGCCATGGCAGCAGCCTGCTGGGCTGCAATTGCACATCGCCGTCATTGCAGGCCTGGCTCAGCACCAGCATGCCGGCGCGTGCACGCCAGGCCGCCAGGCGCTGTTTCGCCACCATCAGCTGACCCTCGGGACTGGCCCCGGGCAGCTGCGCGGCGCGCTGTACGGCCAATGGGATGAAAGGATCGGGCTGCGCCGGGGCCGGCCAGCGCTCGGCGTCCAGGCCGGTGACCCAGATGCCGTCGTAATGCACCAGCGGATCGCCGCTCTCGGCGCTGATCGTCACCGCCGTATCGTCGGTGGCGGCTTCAAAACGTGTGCGTGCGGCCATCGCCCGCAACAACTGCACCGCGGCGGCGGCGCTGGTCAATCCTGTGGTCCGATCGAGCGTGGCGAACTCGCCCAACAGTGTCTCAAAGCGCTCGCGCTGCTGCTGTTCGGCGCTGTCGAGGGCCTGGGTGCCGGGCCAACCCCACAGCGCCAGCTGCGCGGCAAAGTGGCGTGCCCAGTCGCCGGCGCGCGCTGGTGCGGCGGCAGCGCGCGTCAATGCGGGCAGCATTGCGCCCAGCGCGGACTCCAGACCCCCCGACCAGTCCGCCGCAGCCGTGCGCACGACGTCCAGCAGTTGCCTGACGTCGGCGTGGAGGACATTGCGATCACGCAGCCGCAGCTCCAGTGCGGCGCGCGCCGCCGGCGTGCCACAGCGCAGGAAACTGCCGCGCAGCAGCGTGGCAAGTTCTGCGAACTCGAGACCCTCACTGCCCAGCGCCAGCAGCGCGAGCGCGGCCGCGACCAGCGGGTACTCGGTGAGCGGCACGCCGCCTTCGACGGCAAATCGGCGCTGCGCCTCAAGGCCGCTCAGCAGTTCAGAGCCATTCAGTGCATGTTCGAAGGCCTGGATCGCCATGGCACGGCACTGCGCCAGCTGCGGCACGATCACCAGCAGCCTGGCCCCGGCATCGCGCTCCAGCAGTCGCCGGCTCCACTGCGCGGCGCGGCGCAGCTCATCATCGCGATCGCTGGCCGCCACCAGCTCATCGGCCGGCACTGCGGCCGGCGCTGCGGCCGTCGCTGCGCTGGCGGAATCGTCAAAGTGCGCGCCGAGCTCGGCTAAGCGCGCCTTGAGTGCCGGTCCGAGTTCCTCGAAGCCTGCCAGCAGCAGTGGCACGGGGGAAACCGGCGCATCGCGCAACAACAGCGGCCAGTCGTCGCCCAGCACCGCGCCCCGCTCACGGCACACGCGTGCCATGCTCGCACTCGCCTGCCGCAGTAGCGCACTCTCGCCGGTCGGTGATCCCGGCCATTGCAGCGCGCCGTCGCGCACCCGCGCCGCCGAGCGGCGCAGCGCATCGGCGAGCGAGGCCGGCATCAGCATCCCGGCGCTCGCACTCGCCGCGACGCTCGCCGCGCGCCACGCGAGCCACTCTTCGGTAGCGCTTAAGCGGCGCAGTCCACGCAGTGCCCCGTGCCGCGCGGTGGCCGCCATGCGCTCCAGCCACGCCGACCAGGGCAGCACATCGCAGGAGCCCCAGTGCTCAAGTTTTCTGTCGAGCTGCGCCACGGTATGCGCAAGACGGATGGCCGCGGCGCGTTGGCGGCTCGGCACGACCACCGTGCCGCCGCGCTCCAGGACGCTGGAGATTTTCGCATTATTTATAAACAATTCAGATAATTAGGCAAGTTATCTGAAGTTTTACCTGAATCGGTCTCCGGCGTGCACGACGTTGGCATTAGGCGCCGCGTCGCCGCGCGCCGCGATGCCCGCCAGCTGCTCCTCGATGCGCGCAAACACCACGCGCAAGGTTGCGGCATCGGGCAATGTGGTCACGCGAAAGTGATTCTTGTAGGGCACGTTGAAGCTCACGCCCGGAGCCACCAGCACGTGTTTCTGCTCGAGCAGCTCGAGCGCGAACTGCTGGTCATCGAACTGCGGCAGCGCCGCGCGATCGACGCCCAGGAAGCCGTACATGGCGCCGCCGGGCGGCGCGAGCTGCAAATATTTGCTGGCGCCGACCATCTCCAGGATCGCGCGCCGCGATTCGTACAGCCGCCCGCCGGGAGTCACCAGCTCGCGAATGCTCTGATGACCGCCGAGCGCGGTCTGCACCGCCCACTGCGCTGGCACGTTGGCGCACAGGCGCAGCGAGCTGAGCAGTTCGAGCGCGCCGAGGTAATCACCCGCTGCCTGCGTGCGGCCCGAAAAAACCGCCCAGCCGACCCGATAGCCGCAGGCGCGATACACCTTCGACAGGCCCGAGAGCGTGGCGCACAGCGTGTCGCGCACCAGCGTTGCCATCGGCACGAACTCGGCGCCATCGTAGGTCATCTGGTCGTAGATCTCGTCGCTGAACAGCACCAGCTGATGCTGCTCGGCGATGCGTGCCAGCGCCTCGAGGATTTTGCGCGGGTAGACCGCGCCGGTAGGATTGTTGGGATTGATGACCACCAGCGCACGCGTGCGCCGCGTGATCAGCGCGGCCACTTCGGCCGGATCGGGCAGGAAACCGTGCTCCGGGCGGCAGGGGTAGTGCACGGCCCGGCCACGATTGAGATTCACGGCCGCGGTCCACAAGGGGTAATCGGGACTCGGCACCAGCACTTCGTCGCCATCGTTCAGCAGCGCGCGCAGCACCAGGTCGATCAGCTCGCTGACGCCGTTGCCGATGAAGACCTCTTCCGCGCTCACGCCGCTCACGCCGCGCGCCTGCTGCTGCATGACCACCGCTTCACGGGCCGGGAAGATGCCCTTCTGATGGCAGTAGCCTTCGGCCTCGGGCAGATTTTCCACCATCGCCAGGCGCATGGTTTCCGGAGTACGGAAGCCGAACAGCCCGGGGTTGCCGATGTTCAGCGAAATGATTTCGTAGCCCTGGCGCTGCAGCTCATGGGCGCGGCGCGCGAGCCGGCCGCGGATCTCATAGCGTACGTTGCGCAGCGATTCGCTGGGGGCGATCGGGTGCTGGTTGCTCATAGGTCTTGCAAGCATACCTCAGGCGCGCCGCGCAAGGCAGCGTGCTACTTCACAGCGCCGGTACCGAAACGTATAGTCATCGGCATGAGAACCATCCTGGTTGGCGTCAAACGGGTTCCCGACTACAACGTCCGCATGCGGCTGCGCCCCGATGGCGCGCTGGCGACCGAGGGCGTGAAGCTGAGCCTCAATCCCTTTGATGAAATAGCCCTCGAGGAGGCGCTGCGCCTGAAGGAAAAGGGCCAGGCTGACGAGGTGGTGGCCCTGACGGTGGCGCCGGCCGACGCCCAGGCGCAACTGCGCACCGCGCTGGCGATGGGCGCCACGCGCGCCATACACGTGGTCCACGCCGGGCCGGTCGAACCGCTGGACGTGGCGCGCCTGCTGCTGGCGGTCATCCAGCGCGAACCGCCGCTGCTGGTGCTGCTCGGCAAGCAGGCCGTCGATGAGGACCAGGGCCAGACCGGCCAGATGCTGGCGGCGCTGTGGAACCGGCCGCAGGCCACCTACGCCTCGACAATCACCATCACCGGCGAGAGCGCGCGCGTCAACCGCGAGGTCGACGCCGGCACCGAGGCGCTGGAGGTCGACCTGCCGGCGGTATTCACCACTGACCTCAGGCTCAATACTCCGCGCTACATCAAGCTCCCCGACATCATGAAGGCCAAGCAGAAACCGCTGCAGACGCTGACGCCCGCCGACCTGGGCGTGAGCCTGCGCCAGCGTCTCAAGACCGTCGCTTACGAGGCGCCGCCGCCGCGCGCCAAGGGGCGCATGGTTGCCGATGCCAGCGAACTGGTGGCGCAGCTGCGCCAGCGCGGAGTGATCAAATGAGCGCCGTACTGATCATTGCCGAACACAACGACCAGCAGCTGAACTCGGCGACCGCACGCTGCGTGAGCTGCGCGGCCAGCCTGCCGGGCGCGATGATCACGGTGGTCGTGTTTGCCTCCAACCCGGCGATCGCGCAGCAGGCGGCGGCCATCCAGGGCGTGACCGAAGTGCTCTCGGTGTGCGACGCCGTCAACGCCCACGCGCTGGCCGCAACACTGGCGCCGCAAATCGTGGCGCTGGCCGGGCCCTATGAACTGCTGCTGGCGGCGGCCACGACCTTTGGCAAGGATCTGATGCCGCGGGTGGCGGCGTTGCTCGACGCGCCACAGGTCAGCGACATCAGCGCCGTGCTCTCGACGCGGCGCTTTCGCCGGCCGATTTACGCCGGCAATATCATCGCCACAGTCGATGCCGGCGACGAACCCAGGGTGGTGGGCACGGTGCGCGCGGCCTCCTACCAGGCTGCCGCAGCC
>Ga0075026_100000113_pt1 | contig 27424 bp, 25 predicted proteins | sample Str012_2_FD_71392 | JGI IMG/M metagenome (GOLD analysis project Ga0075026, IMG submission 71392) | Freshwater sediment microbial communities in response to fracking from Pennsylvania, USA - Straight Creek_MetaG_SC_2012 | ecosystem: Environmental > Aquatic > Freshwater > Creek > Sediment... | reverse complement strand
ACGATGTCCTGGATCGGCGAGTCGACGCGCAGCAGGACCATGCCCGACTGGAGCGACTGCATGACCACGGCGCCGAGGATGGCCCCCGGGATCGTGCCGATGCCACCGGCGAACGAGGTGCCGCCGATGACCGCTGCGGCGATCACGTACAGCTCTGCCTGTGCGCCGAGACCGGTGACGCCGGCGTTGAGTCGGGCGCTCAGGATGGCGGCACTAAGGGCCGCCAGCATGCTCATGATCATGAAGGTGAACATGATCGTCCGGCGGGTGTTGATGCCACCCAGCTCGGCCGCCTCAGGGTTGCCGCCGATGGCGAACACGTAGCGGCCGAAGCGCCGTCGCGTCGCGACGATGGTCATGACGATCCCGACCCCGACGGCGATCAGGACCGGGTTCGCGATGCCGACCGGCGTGTTCGGGCCCTTACCGTACTGGGTCGCGAGGGCGGCCGGCCAGTCGTAGGCGTTGGCGATGGCCACAGCACCGAGGACGGCGATGATGCTGACGACCATCAGCGTCGCTTCCGCCCATTGCGGTCGCACCGGGAAGCCGTAACGCCGCCGCCGACGGCGACTCGCGACCATGCTGTACACGATGCCGATACAGGCGAGGACGCCGACCGCCCAGCTGGCGATCTCACCGAGCGACCCGGTCGGGCCGCCGCCAAGCAGCTGGAACGTGCCGTCCAACGGCGAGATCGTCTGGCCGGATGCCTCCTCGAAGGCGAGCCCGGCCCAGATGAGCAGCCCACCGAGGGTCACGATGAATGACGGGACGCCGAGGTAGGCGATGATGAAGCCCTGGATCGTCCCGATGACCGCTCCCAGCGCCAGGCCGATGGCCAGCACGAGAATCCACGTGTATGGCTGGCCGAGGAGCCCGGCCGGGAGCCATTGCGTCTGCAGCATGGCCATCGTCATGCCGGTGAAGGTCAGGACCGAGCCGACCGACAGGTCGATGTTGCGCGACACGATGATGAGGACCATGCCGGTCGCCATGATGCCGACCGACGCGCTCTGGACCGACAGGTTCCAGAGGTTCCGGGGCGTCAGGAACAGGCCCCCGGACATGATGTCGAAACCGATCCAGATGATGATCAGCGCGCCGATCAGACCGAGCAGGCGTGCATCGACTTCAGCAGACGAGATGATCGACTTGACGGACGGTCGCGGGGCGGAGGTGGTGACTTTGTTCGGGATCGCGGACGCCTCAGCCATCGTTGCGCCTCACTCCTGGACCTGCTGAATGGAAAGCGCTCTGCGTCGCGGCGGACCGCGGCGCAGAGCGCAAGAGCTTCGAGGGTCGAAGGCTCGTTACTTGCAGGCTGGCGGCGCCGTTGCTGCGTCGACGCCCGCGCAGAGCTTGTCCTTGGTGATCCAACCCGCGTCGATGACGAGGTTGAGATTGTCCTTGGTGAGCGGATGCGGGGCGATGATGATCGAGCTCACGTTGTTGCCGCCAGGGGTCTTGAACGGCGCGGTGCCGGTCACCTTGTCGACGGTGGTGCCGTTGCACAGCTGGACGGCGGCTTCGCCGGCAGCCTTGCCGAGCTCACGGGCGTCCTTCCAGACGTCGATCGTCTGGTTGCCGAGCGCCACGTTGTTGAGGGCGGCGGCGTCGCCGTCCTGGCCGGAGACCGCGACCTTGCCCTGGAGGCCCTGGGCCTTGAGGGCGGCGATAACGCCACCGGCCATGCCGTCGTTCTCGGACAGGACCGCGTCGATCTTGTTCTGGTTGGCCGTCAGGAACTGCTCCATCTCGGTCTGCGCCAGAGCCGGCTTCCAGTCGTTGGTGTAGGTCTCGCCGACGATCTTGATGCCGCCGGTCGCGGACGCGGCGTCAGCCGGGATTCCGGCTTCGGTCATGCCCGAGCGCAGGAAGTCGGCATTGGCGTCGGCCTTGTTGCCCTTGATGATCACGTAGTTGCCCTTCGGGACGGCCTTCATGACCGCCTCGGCCTGCATCTTGCCGACGGCCTTGTTGTCGAACGTGATGTAGAGGGCCTTCGGATCCTCGATCAGGCGGTCGTAGCCGATGACCGGGATGCCCTGACCGGTCGCGCTCGCGACCGAGGTCTTGATGGCGGTCCCGTCCTGGGCCAGGACGATGAGGACCTTGGCGCCCTGCGAGATGAGCTGGTCGATGTTGGTCGCCTGCGTCGCGGCGCTCGACTTCGCGTCGTTCGAGATGTACTCGGCGCCGGCAGCTGCCAGAGCCGCCTTGATGGCGGGCTCATCCCACTTTGCCCAGCGCTCTTCGGTGTAGTTGTTCCACGACACGCCGACCTTGCAGCCGGCTGCGCTTGCGCCGCTGGCCGTGGCAGCCTTGCTCGGGGCGGCACTGCCGCCACTGCTCGAACATGCGGTCAGGACGATCGCGGCCGTTGCCACGAGTCCTGCCAACTTGCGATTCATCTGCACTCTCGTTCTCCTCCAATGGATCCAAATGACGGTGCCGTCTGGAATCCTCCCGCGCTAGGCTACCACCCTCCTAACCATGGATGCGACAAGCGTTGCGTTCCGGTGCACATCGATCAGGCACTCCGCAACTGATTCGTCGTTTCGCGAGGCCCCATCCAGGCCGCAGGGTCGGCCAGGATGGGATCGAACGCGAGCTCCGCGGCGCCGAGCAGAGGAGCGTCGTCGGCGAGGGCGGTCGGCACCACGCGGACGAGTACCCGCGGCGCCGCGAGCGCCCGTCGATCGAGTTCCTCTTCAAGGCGTCCGATGACGAAGGGATAGATCCGACCGAATCGGCCGCCGAGGACGATGAGCCGGGGATTGAAGATGTTGACCAGGCCGGCCAGCCCGAGCCCGAGTCCGCGTCCGACATGTTCGAGCGCGGCCAGCGCGGTCTCCGAGCCGTCGAGCGCCTCGCGAATGACCGCCTCCACCTCGTCGGGTCCGCCGCCCTGTGGATGACCCGCAAGAGCCAGCAGGACGTCCTCGCCGATCTCGGTCTCCCAGCAGCCGACGGCCCCGCAGCGACAGGTCGCGCCAGCCGGGTTCACGGGCACGTGGCCGATCTCGCCGCCGTAGCCGGCTGCCCCGGTCAATGGACGGCCCTTGACGATCAGTCCGCCGCCGACGCCGACCTCGCCCGAGATGAACAGCACGTCGTCATAGCCGACGGCAGCGCCGCGGCGGTGCTCCGCGAGAGCGCCGAGGTCTGCCTCGTTGGCGATCGAGATCGGGATGGCCACGTCGAGCGTGCGATCGAGCCATTCACCGAGCGGGACGTCGCGCCAGCCGAGGTTCGGGGCCATCGAGACCAGTCCGTCGCTCCGGCGGACGACACCGACGACCGCCACGCCGACCCCGATCAGTCGCTCGTCTGCCGGCCGCCGTCCACGGATCGTGGCGGCCAACGCGGCGAGACCGGCGACCACCTCCTCGACCGACGAGTGACGGCGCGGTCGATCGACCCGGATGCGGTCGAGAACTCGGCCTCCGAGCCCGACGATCGCGACGGCCAGGGAGTCCACCTCGATATCGATGGCCAGGACGACCGCACCGTCAGGCTTGACCTGGACCACGGCTGATGGCCGCCCCGGCGTCCCGAGCGAGATGGGCGCGGCCTCGGTGACGAGGCCCGAGCCGACCAGCTCACCGATCAGACCGCGGATGGCGCTCCGGGTCAGCCCCGTTTCGGCGACGAGGTCCGACCGCGACAGGGGACCGCGTCCGTGGAGCGCTCGCAGGATCGCGCTCAGGTTTCCCCGGCGGACGGTTTCGCTGCGTTGACCGAGCTCATCGCGACCGATCGTCACCGGATTTGTGTTCCTCTCTTCCAAACCACGACAATCTGGACCACGCACCCAGCCGACGTCAAGTCCGACCGAAAAAATGGCTCGAAGCCGGAGGATGATGGAGCGGACTGACGTGATCGTGACCTCATGGGGTGACCAGCGATGACCGATCTTCGATGGGGGATCCTGTCCACAGCCGACATCGGCCGCCGGAAGGTGATCCCCGGGCTCCAGAAGGCGGATCGCTGCGAGGTCGTGGCGATCGCCTCGCGCGATGCGGCCCAGGCTCGCGCGGTCGCTGACGAGCTGGGCATCGCGACCGCTCACGGGTCGTACGAGGCGCTGCTCGCCGATCCGGGTGTGGACGCGGTGTACGTCCCGCTCCCCAATCACCTCCACGCCGAGTGGACGATCGCGGCCGCTCGAGCCGGCAAACACGTCCTGTGCGAGAAGCCTCTGACCCTCACGGCCGCCGATGCGGAACGAGTCGTCGAGACATGCGCCAAGGAGGGGGTCCTGGTCATGGAGGCATTCATGTACCGCCTCCATCCGTCGTGGGTCGCCGTCCGGGATATCGTCGCCTCCGGTCGGATCGGCCGGCTGCGCGCGGTCCAGAGCTGGTTCTCGTACTTCAACGACGATCCGGCCAATATCCGGAACCGACTCGACGCCGGCGGCGGCGCGCTGTGGGACGTCGGCTGCTACACGGTCAACCTGTCGCGCCTGCTGTTCGACACCGAACCGGACACGGTCGAAGCGTCGATGGTCCGCGATCCCGCGACCGGGGTCGACGTCCTGACCAGCGCCGTCCTGCGATTCGGGGACGGCCTGGCGTCGTTCACCGTCTCGACCAGGGTGGAGACGGACCAGCGCGTGCACATCTATGGCTCGGCCGGCCGGATCTCGATCGCCATCCCGTTCAACATCCCGCCGGATCGTCCGACGACGGTGTCCGTGACGGCCGGCGGCGACGCACCGGTCGCTCCCACGACCGAGGTCCTGACCTTCGAGACGGCCGATCCGTACACCGTCGAGGGCGAGCGTTTCGCGGCGGCGGTCCTCGACGGTCTGCCGACCCCGACGCCGCCTCAGGACGCCGTCGCCAACATCCGGGTCATCGAGCGGATCTTCGCCGCCGCCGGCGTCGAAGGCGCGTCCTGAGGTTGTTCGCTATCCTCCCCACGGCTTCGCTGTGGCGACACGCCGACCCGTCCCGGCCCTGATTCCCGAGGAGATCCGGCATGGATCCGGAGTCCACGCCCGCCCCTGATGGTCCGTCGCCGGCGGGATCCGGACACGGGTGATCCTGTGAATCGCCGAACCGCGAGCATCGTCGGCGCCGTCGTGGTCGTCCTCCTGCTCGTCGTTGGTGGATCCGTCGCGAGCCGTCTCGGCGGTGGCGCGCCGGGCGCCGCTGGCCCGCCACGATTCGTCGAGGAGGCGGCCGCGGCCGGCATCGACCATACGTACACCGGGAACTTCGCCTTCTCGGTCGGCGGCGGTGTCGCGACATTCGACTGCGACGGCGACGGCAAGCCGGACCTGTACATCGCCGGCGGAAGCGGTCCCGCGGCGCTCTACCACAACGACAGCCCTCGTGGCGGTGCGCTGCGGTTCACCCAGATCCACGACCCGGTGACCGACCTAACCGGCGTCGAAGGTGCCTATCCGATCGACATCGACGGCGACGGGAAGGTCGATCTGGTGGTCCTGAGAGCGGGGGAGGTCGACCTCCTGCGCGGCCTCGGGGGGTGCCGGTTCGAACGCGCGAATGGGGCCTGGTCGTTCGACGGAAGTCCCGGGATGGCGACCGCGTTCAGCGCCACGTGGGAGGGCACGGCCAGCACTCCGACGCTCGCCGTCGGCGACTACCTCACCCTCGACGCGTCTGGTCAACCGACGCAGGACTGCGGCCAGAATCGGTTGTATCGACCGGCCGGCGCGACGGCAGCGACCGTCCGCTATGGGGCGCCGCTGACACTGGCACCGGGGTACTGCGCGCTGTCGATGCTGTTCAGCGATTGGGACCGATCCGGCCGACGAGACCTGCGCGTGAGCAACGACCGTCACTACTACGACCCGGTCGCAGGCGAGGAGCAACTCTGGCGCGTCGCGGCCGGCGAAGCGCCTCGCCTGTACACCGCTGCCGATGGCTGGGTCCAGGTCCAGGTGGAGGGCATGGGGATCGGTTCATACGACGTGACCGGGGACGGCTACCCGGATGTCTACCTGACCAGCCAGGCCGATAACCGGCTGCAGACCCTGCTCAACGGCCCGGCCCAGCCTGCCTACCGGGATATCGGGCACAAGAGCGGAGTGGACGCGGCGCAACCGTTCACCGGGGGCGACGCCCTGCCGTCCACCGCGTGGCATGCCGAATTCCAGGATGTCAACAACGACGGCTTCATCGATCTGTTCGTGTCGAAGGGCAACGTCAACGAACAGCCCGATCACGCGATGAAGGACCCGAGCAACCTGTTCATCGGCCAGCCTGACGGGACGTTCGTCGAAGGCGCCGAGGCGGCCGGCGTGGTCAACTTCGCACGCGGTCGCGGGGCGGCACTGGTCGACTTCAACCTCGACGGCCTGCCCGACCTCGTCGAGGTGAACTATCTTGACAAGGTGGCGCTGTGGCGGAATGTCGGGTCGGGCGATGCCGCGACGCCGGCGCCGATGGGTCACTGGCTCGGGCTCCGGGCCAGCCAATCAGGGCCGAATCGCGACGCGATCGGTGCGTGGATCGAGGTCAAGGTCGGGGACGCCATCCAGCGACGCGAATTGACCGTCGGTGGCGGGCACGCGGGCGGTCAACTCGGCTGGACACACGTCGGTCTCGGCTCGGCCGAACGGGCGCAGGTCCGCGTCACCTGGCCCGATGGCGAGGTCGGTCCGTGGCTCGACACGACCGCCGACACGTTCGGGATCATCGAGCGCGGTGCGACCGCCATCCAGCCGTGGGCTCCACCGAAGGATTGACGACCATGCCGACCGGTCACGCGCGCCTCGCCCACATCGAGCTGCCCGACTTCGGGATGCCCACGGTCAGCCCGGAGCTTCCGGCGTCGGTGTATCCGCGTCGCCTCGCCGCGCTGCGTGCACGTGCGGCCGCCCGCGGCTACGACCGGCTGGTCGTCTACGCGGACCGCGAGCACAGCGCCAACCTGTCGTATCTGACCGGTTTCGATCCCCGTTTCGAGGAGGCGCTGCTCGTCGTCGGCCCGACCGGCGACCCGGCCATCCTCGTCGGCAACGAGTGTCACGGGATGGCCGGAGCGGCCCCGCTGCCGATGCGCCGTCATCGCTTCCAGGATCTCAGCCTGCCCGGTCAGCCGCGCGATCGCTCGCGGCCGCTCGCGGAGATCCTCGCCGACGAAGGCATCGGCCCGGGCAGCCGGGTCGGGGTGGTCGGCTGGAAGCCGTATGCACGGCGCGAGATGATGGACGCGCCGGCGTATCTCGTCGACGAGGTGCGCGGCCTGACCGGTTCGCATGGGCTCGTCGAGAACGCCGTGGACCTGCTCATCGATGCGGCGGACGGACTGCGGGTCATCAACGAGGTCGAGCAGCTCGCGCTGCTCGAATTCGCGGCCTGCCAAACGTCGAACGGGATCCGCCGGCTGCTTCACGGACTCCGCCCGGGAATGACCGAGCGCGAGGCGGTCCGGCTGCTCGAGTGGGACGGCGCGCCGTTGTCCTGCCACCTCATGCTGACCGCCGGGCCGCGGGCGACCCTCGGGTTGCTGAGTCCCGGCGACCGACCGATCGCGCGCGGCGACCGGTTCACGACCGCCTTCGGGATCTGGGGCTCGCTCACCTGTCGAGCGGGGTTCGTGGTGGCGGATGCGACCGAGTTGGCGGCGGGCATCGAGGACTACATCGACCGCCTCGTCGCGCCCTATTTCGAGGCGGTCGCCGAGTGGTACGAGGCCCTGCGGATCGGCCAGACCGGAGGCGCTCTGTACGAGATCGTCGACCGCCGCCTCGGCGATCCGTTCTTCGGGATCTTCCTCAATCCGGGCCACCAGATCCATCTCGATGAGTGGGTCAATTCGCCGATCTCGCGCGATTCGACCATCGAGCTCCGGTCCGGGATGGCGTTCCAGGTCGACATCATCCCTGCGACCGCGACCGACTATTTCACGACGAACATCGAGGACGGCATCGCCCTTGCCGACGAGGCGCTGCGCAACGCCTTCGCGGCCGGCTACCCGGAGGCATGGGCGCGCATCGGCGCCCGCCGTCGGTTCATGGCCGATGCGCTCGGCATCCACCTCCACCCCGACGTCCTGCCGTTCTCGAACTTGGCCGCCCACCTGCCGCCGTTCCTTCTGCGTCCGAACCTCGCAATGACCCTGGTCGACTGAGCTGGGCCGTCAGCGCCCGTTCGCGAGAAGGTCGGGCGGGACCAGCCAGCGGAGGGTGCCCACGCCGGGTCGGAGTGGGCGGTCGATATCGAGCCGCGCCAGGGCGCCTTTCTTCATCGGGATGTCCGGCGCGCCGCACAGTTCCGCGACCAGCGTCGAGAGATCCGGGTCGTGGCCGACCAACACCGGCCGGACCGGGTCGCCCGCATCGCGCAGGATGTCCTCGAGCGTCTCGATGCTGACCGCGACGGCCAGTCTGTCGTCGATCTCGGTCCTCGTGCCGACGTGCGTGGCGACGATGGCGGCGGTCTGGGAGGCTCGGAGCTTGGGCGAGGTGATGAAGACGTCCGGCGCGAATCGGACGCTGACCAGGAACAGTCCGAGGCGATCAGCCTGGCGCTCGCCCTTGGCCGACAACGGACGAGCCTCGTCCGGGCCGTCCCAGCTCATCGGGTCGCCCGCGTGGGCGTGGCGCAGGAAGTGGAGTTCGGTCACGACCCCGACAGCGTACTCGCTCCCAGTGCGGCCGGGATGAATGCGTCGACCTCGCGACCCATGCTTTCGAGCGTCCGGCGAAACGCGGCGAGCCTTTCGCCCTCCGTTCCCTCGACCGCGGCCGGATCCTCGAAATCCCAGTGGAGCTGCCGGTGGAACCCCGGGAGGACGGGGCAGCTCTGGCGGGCCTGATCGCACACCGTGACGACGTAGTCGAACGGCCGACCGAGGAATCCGGTGACCGACGTGCGCGCCCAGGAGGCGTCGGTGCCCGCATCCGCGAGGACTCGAAGCGTCAGCGGATTGATCCCTTCGGGTCTATGCCGAGCCGGGCCGAGTTGCCGGTACACACGAACAGCACCCGGATCGGCGCCAGAGGCTCGCCTGTCGTCACGGATTGAGGTCTTCCACCTCGCCGGTCACGAGGTAGACCACGTCTTCGGCGATGTTCGTCGCCCGGTCGCCGATGCGCTCGAGGTAGTGCGAGGCGATGATGATCCGCGTCCCGCGCTCGACGTTGGCCGGGTCCTGGCGCATCAGCTCGACGATCTCGTCGAACGTCGCGTGGTACAGGCGGTCGATCTCGTCGTCGTCGACGGCGACCTCCCGAGCCTTGACGGTGTCCGAGTCCACCAGTGCACGCAGGACGCCGTGAACGAGCACGGCGGCACGCTCGGCCATCTCCGGGAGATGGAGATACCGATGGAGGGGCGGCTCAGGGGCGAGCTTGAGCACGGCCTTCGCGACCGAGGCGGCGTGGTCGCCCATCCGCTCCAGCTCGTAGGTGACATGGTCGAGGGTCAACAGGTACCGCAGGTCACGCGCGACCGGGGCCTGGGTTGCGATCGTGACCGAGATCAGGCGCGACACGCCCCGTTGCGCCTCATTGATGATCGCGTCGCCGGTGATGACGTCCATGGCGAGTGCCGCGTCGTGAGCCTCGAGCGCGCGACTCGCCTCTCGGATGGCTGCCTCGACGAGCGCACCCATGCGCAGGACCGAATCGCGGATGAGTTGTTCCTCCCGATCGAGCGCCTCGCGCGGCGGAGAGCTGAGCGCTCGCGCCGTCTCGACGTCCGCCTCGTTCAGGAGCTGGTTGATCTGTCCTTCCACGGCGACCTCCCCGGGGTTGCGCTGTCGGTCCCTCTTCTCGTCGGTCACGACCGTCGGACCGGGCTCATCCGAAGCGGCCCGAGATGTAGTCCTCGGTCAGCCGTTCGGTCGGGTTGGTGAAGACCTGGTTCGTCGGTCCCAGCTCCACGAGGTACCCGGCCCGGTCCTCTGCCATGGTGAAGAATGCGGTCAGATCGCTGACACGGGCTGCCTGCTGCATATTGTGGGTGACGATGATGATGGCGTAGGTCTTCCGCAGCTCGCGCATGAGTTCCTCGATCCGCAGGGTCGAGATCGGGTCGAGCGCCGAGGCGGGCTCGTCCATCAGGATGACCTCAGGTTGCGTGGCCAGGACTCGCGCGATGCAGAGTCGTTGCTGCTGGCCACCCGACAGGGCCAGGCCGGACTTCTTGCGGAAGTCGTCCTTGACCTCGTCCCACAGTGCGGCCCGTTGGAGGCTGGTCGTCACCAGTTCGTCGAGTGTCGTCCGATCCTTGACGCCGCGCCGCCTGGGCCCGTAGGCGACGTTCTCGTAGATCGTCATCGGGAACGGGTTCGGTCGCTGGAAGACCATCCCGACCCGGCGTCGGAGTTCCACGACGTCGATGTCAATGGGCATGATGTCCTCGCCGTCGAGGGTCAGCGTGCCGGTCACCGCGGCACCCGGGATGAGATCGTTCATCCGGTTGAAGCAGCGCAGGACCGTGCTCTTGCCGCTGCCGGACGGTCCGATCAGGGCCATGATCGAGCGTTCCGGCACGGCGATCGTGACCTCCCGAACCGCGACTCGACCGCCGTAGGTCACGCTCAGCTTCTCGGCCGCCATCTTCATGACGGTCGACAAGCCTTCACCGTCCGACCCGGCGGCAGTGGTCATCGCGGTGTCGATGTGGACCGTGATGGGTGCCGTCGCTGGCGCCATCGTCGGGGCCGCAGTCATGGATTCATCCTCGTTCATGTGGCGGTCAGGCGCCGGCTCAGGTACCGCCCGAATGCCCGGGCGGAGAGGTTGAAGGCGAGCACGGTCCCCAGCAGGACCGCGGATGATCCGTTCGCGACCTCGGTCACGAAGTTGCCGAGGCCCTCGGCGTTGTTCTTCCAGATGAAGACCGCGAGGGTGGTCGCGGGCCGGAACGGACTCCATGGTGAGCTCGGGTCGGAGATGTCGACGTTCATGAAGTCGTAGTGGGTCGGTGTCGATTGCCCAGCGGTGAACAGCAGCACCGCGGCTTCACCGAACACGCGGCCGGCGGTCAGGATGATGCCGGTGATGATGCCGGGGATGGCGAGCGGCAGGACGACATGTCTGACCGTCTGCCATTTCGTCGCGCCGAGGGCGAGGCTGCCTGCCCGCTCGTCCGGCGGCACGGCACGGAGAGCCTGCTCCGTCAACCGGGCCAGGAGCGGCAGGTTGAACAAGGTCAGCGCCATCGCGCCCGACAACGCGGTATAGCCCCAGCCGGTCAGATTCACGAACGCGATCAGCCCGAACAGACCGACCACGATCGAGGGGACCGAGCTGATCGCCTCCTCGGCGAACCGGATCGAGTTGGTGAGGCGATTGTCGCCGGCATATTCGGACATGTAGATGCCGGCCAGGATCCCGACCGGGATCGAGATCAACATCGTCAGGCCGAGGATATATAGCGAGTTCCAGAACAGCGGAAAGATGCCGCCGAGCTCGGTATCGCTCGGGTCTCCGAACAGGAAGGCCGGCGACACCACCCCGATCGAGGCCACGACGAGGTACAGGATGATCCCGCCGAGCAGCGCGAGGGCGAAGGCTGCGGTCGCCCACAGGACCACCGTCGCGACGCGGTCTGCTCGCTGGCTTCGCCGCGATGTCGTGCTGAGCCGCCCCAGCGGGCGTGCGGGACTGGTCATGCCTGATGCCGGTTCAATCGGCGAACGATGGTCACGAACAGCATCGAGATCAGTAGCAGGACGAGGCCCATCGTCCAGAGCACGTTGTTCCACGTCTCGCCGAACACCGTGTTGCCCATGTCCAGCGTGATCTGGCTAGTCAGCGTGGTGACCGGCTGGGCAATCGAGGTGGGCATCACCGGGCGATTCCCGATGACCATCTGGACAGCCAGGGCCTCGCCCGCGGCGCGGGTGGTGCCGAGCACGATCGCAGTCAGCGTTCCGGCCTTGGCGCCAGGGATGAGGATGTGCCGGATGGTCTGCCAGCGCGTGGTCCCGAGGGCGAGGGACGCACCGCGCTGGTCCTGCGGGATGGCCACGTACGAGTCGTAGGTGACCGCGGTCACAGTCGGCAGGATCATGATGGCCACGACGATCGATCCGGCGAGCCAGCTGAAGCCGAGGGTGAAACCGGCCCAGGCGAAGTTGATGCGCAGGAACGGCACGAGGATCACGATCCCGAGCCAGCCCCAGACCACGCTCGGGATGCCGACGAAGACCTCGAGGGCAGGCTGGACGATCGCCTTCGCCCATGGCGGCGCGATCTCGGACAGGAAGATCGCCAGGCCGATCGACAGCGGCGCGGCGATGAGGACGGCGACCGCGGTCACGCCGATGGTCCCGGCCACGAACGGCAGGATGCCGTAGCTCGGGTTCGCCGAATCCGGAGCCCACCTGGTGTTGAGGATGTCGCCCAGGGTCAGGCCGTTGACCAGGAACAGCTGGATGCCTTGCCAGAAGATGAAGAGGAGCAGGACAGCGACCATGAGCACCATGGACACCGCTGCGACCAGGACGATCCGGCGCTGGACGTCGAGGCGTTCACGGAGCGACCTGGTCGTTCGCAGGCTTCGCAGGTCATTGCGGATGACGGCGGTACTCGCCATGGATCGGTCGATGCTCCGATTCCGCGATCGAACATGGATCAGCGACTCACGATCCTAGCGGACCGCGAGTCGCTGAGAAAGGACGCTCCTACTGGACCGGCGCGTAGTACAGGGACGGGATGAGCGTGCCCTGGACCTCCGGGCCGAGCATGAAGGAGATGAATGCCTGGGCTAGTCCGCTCGCGGCGCCCTTGGTGTACATGTTGCCGTTGGCGCTCAGCTTGTAGGTGCCATTGGTGATGTTCGCCGGCGTTGCATCGACCCCGTCGAGCTGGAGCGGCACCACGCCGGCCTTGTTGGCCTGGTAGTAGGCCAGCCCGATATAGCTGGTCGAGCCGGGTGTCGTGCCGACGGCCTTGGCGACGGTGCCGTTCGAGTCCTCGGTCAGGGTCGCGGAGGTCGACTCGTCGGCGCCGTTGAGGACGACCTTCTTGAAGACCGCCCGGGTACCGGAGCTCGCCGGTCGCAGGATGAGGACGATGGGCTGATTCGGGCCGCCGACGTCCTTCCAGTTGGTCGTCTTGCCGGTCCAGATGTCGCTCGCCTGCTGTGTCGTCAGGTTGGTGATGCCGGTGACGCTGGAATTGACCACCATCACCCAGCCCTGCTTGAGGACGATGTGGTTGACGAGCAAGGAAGACTGGTCGGGCTTGAGCTTCGACTCGGCGGTGACATCAGAGTTGCCGATATTGACGGCACCTGTGGCGACCTGGGTGAGACCAGTCCCCGATCCGCCGCCCTGCACGTTGATCGTGGCGCCGGGGCACTCCTTGACATACAGCTTGCCGGCGGCGTCGACCACCGGCTGCATGGCGGTGGACCCTGACGCCGAGATGCTGCCCGCGACGCAGGTCATGGCGGCCGCCGATCCGCCGGCGGAGGCCGCGGCCGACGGTGCAGTGCTGGCGGCCGTGGTTGGCGCGGTGGTCGGCGCGGTGGATGGCGCTGTGCTGGCGCCGCTGGACGAGCACGCCGCAAGTGCGATCGTGGCGACGATGGAGAGCGCGCCGATTCGTCGGGCGATCGATGCTGTCACGATGGTCCTTCCTCCTGATGGCCGCGCCTCTGGGCGGTGCGGTCCGGTTTCGGGGCATTCATGTCCGGTTTGACAGGTTCACCGTCGGCGCCGCCCGTGAACGCTGCTTTCGTCTTGGGTTAAGCGTTTGTTAACGCCGTGGGTCAAGGCGGTAGCCGATGCCGCGGACGGAGACGAGGTGCGCGGGTCGGTGGGGCTGGAGCTCGATCTTCGCGCGAAGCCAATGGACGTGGACGTCGATGGCGCGCGGACCGATGGCTTGCCGGGGTCCCCACGCCAGATCCATCAGCTGGCGTCTCGTGAAGGCGCGCCCGGGGTTGGATGCCAGGACCGCGAGCAGCGCGTACTCACGGGGCCGCAGGTGCACCCTCGCGCCGTTGTGCCGTAGTTCGCGCGTCGCAACGTCCAGTTCGAACCCGGGCGTGACCACCAGACGCGAGGTCGGTTCGTTGATCGGACCTGCGCGCGTCCTGCTGGAGCCACCGCTGGATCGGTCGAGGACGTCCATGGTGGGAAGGTCGCCCGGTCATCTTAACGTCGTATTCGGGGCGTATTAACACGTCGTAAGTCGTCAGAGCCCAGCGGCGGACCCGGAGCCGCGGTACGCGATCACCTCCACCTTCTCGAGCGTGATCAGGCCGTCGCCGACCATCGCGTCGAGGTCGGGCAGGACGTCCCGGATGCGGTCCTCCTGGTCGACGACCTCGATGAGGAGCGGCAGGTCCTCGGATAGACGCAGCAGGCGAGTCGTGTGGAGATGGGCGTTGGCCCCGAACCCTTCGATCCCGCGGAAGACGGTCGCTCCCGCGATGCCACGCTCGCGCAGGAACGACACGACCGCCTGGTAGAGCGGCTTGCCGTCGTGGTGGTCCGCCTCGCCGATGTAGATCCGGACGAGGAGCGTCGGTCCATCGATGCGCATCAGATCGCCCTCCCGATCACCAAGCCGGCGAGGACCGCGACCAGACCGAGCACCACCGAACCGCCGAGGTTCGCGACCGCCGGGACGTAGGAGCCATTCTCGATGAGAACCCAGGACTCGAGCATGAACGTGGAGAACGTCGTATAGGCGCCGATGAACCCGATCATCACCGGACCCCGGATGTCGGCCGGCAGGATCGCCCGTTCGGCGGTCATCGCGAACAGCAGCCCGAGCACGAACGAGCCACTCAGGTTCACCACGAGCGTCCCCCACGGGAAGGCTCCTGCGGTCCGGTCGACGACGAACCCATCCACGAGGTAGCGCGAGATCGCGCCCGCGAACCCGCCGACGCCGATGAGCAGGAGCGGCATCGCCCGAGGATAGACGCGACGTCCGCGTGGCGCATGCGCACCAGTGCACGCACCGATCCATGGCCGGGCCTCGGAACGTGGCAGACTTGGTTCCCCGGGACCGTGTTCCCGATCCGATGGAGGCGACCGATGGCCGATCGAGGCGCAGGGACGAAGGCGGCGGCGGGCATGATCGTGGACACCGTGGCCGGTGTCATCGTCGATGCCAAGGGCGTCGTGACCCCTGTCACGGGTCGCGTGGCTCGCCAGATCCGCAAACTCGAGAAGCGGCTCCTCGCCGCACGAAAGACCGAATCAAAACGGCTCCGACAACTCGCCGCCGCCGAGGCGTCGAAGAGTCGAAGCCAGGTGGCCAAACGGACCCACCAGGCGGCAGAAGCCGCGACCGAGGTGGTGTCCCTCGCCGCCCGCCTGACCGAGCTCGCCACCGCGGCCGCAGCATCGGCGGCCCATGCCGTCGGTGGAACCGTGAGCGATGCCGGCGGGACGGTCGGCGACGCGAGCAAGAGCATCGGATCGGCGGCGCTCACGGCGGCCACCGTCCTGACCCCACTGCCTACCCGTTCCCCTGGGTCGCCCGAGGCTGAAGCTCCGGCGGAGGTCGCCGAGTCTGCGCCGACCTCGAAACCGGCGACGAAGCCCGCGCGAGCCACGGCGACGGCCACGCCGGCGCCGGCGGCAAAACCCGCGAGTCCGACGCGGCGCACGACCAGGACGACGCGCAAGACGACGCCTGGGCGGACGACCACGGCGGCGTCCACACCCGCGCCCGCCACACCCGCGCCCGCCGCGACCAAGCCCGCCGCGACCAAGCCGGCGACGCGGCCCAGCCCGGCCAAACCCCGGACGACCAAACCTCGACCGCCGACCGGATCGACCGATCCGCAGACCTGAGGGCATCACGACCACCACGCCGCTCGAGCCACGTGCGGCTGAGCGTTCGATGATCGGGGCATCGGCGGATCTCGGTTCGAATTCGGTCCACCTCCTCGTCGCGCGAGCGGTCGGGCACCGTCTTGTGGCGCTGGCGGACGAATCGGCGTTCCTCGGCCTCGGTTCGGCCGTCGCCGAACGCGGCTACCTCGGTCGGGTCGCCCGCGCAGACCTCACCGCGACGCTCATCCGGTTCGCGGCGATCGCGCGATCCGCGGGTGCGACCGGGATCACCTTCCTTGGCACGGAACCGATCCGGCGCGCGGCCGATGGCGCCTGTATCGTGGCGGATACGGACGCAATCGAGGGCGCCCGGCTCCACGTGCTGTCACACGAGGAGGAGGCGTACCTCACGATCATCGGCGTGACGGAGGGTCTGCCGGTCACGCACGAGACGCTCGTCGTCGATATCGGCGGCGGCAGCTCGGAGTTCTGCATCGTCGATCCGGTCCATCGCCCGCGCGCAGCCGGTGTCCGGATCGGGTCGGCGCGCCTGACCGACCGCTTCGCGACGAATGACCCGCCGACCCAGGCGGATGTGGCAGCCATGCATGTAGCCGCCGCGGAGGCCGTCCGGGCTGCGCCGGCGGCGACCCCGGCCGAACTCATCGCCGTCGGTGGCACGGCGTCCAACCTCATCAAGGTCCTGCCCGAGGCCAGGCTCGACGGGACGCTGACGCGCGAGCGGATCGCGACGATCCTGTCGATCCTCGCCGAGGACCCCGCGGCCCGCGCTTCCGAACGCCACCTCATCAATCCGATCCGGGCCCGGATCCTGCCGGCCGGAGCGACCATCGTCGACGCGATCCTCGAGCGCTACGGTGCCGACCGCATCCGGGTCTCCGAGGCAGGTCTGCGCGAGGGCGCGATCCTGGCGGCCGAATACGGTGGGCTGACCTGGCGCGACCACCTCCCGGACCTCGCTCACGGCTGGCGCAGCTGATTTCGCCATCCCGGTCGCGGCACGGATCGACTGCCACCTCACGACGCACGCTCGGGTGCCGCCCGAGCGGCTCCATCCACCATGCCGGAACGCACTCACATCCCGCGTGCGACACCTTCCGGTTCTGAGCGGCCTCCTGTCGATTCGTCGACCGTCAGTCGACAACGACCGGCCGAAGGAGGGATCGAGTGTCTGCACGTGACGATTCGGCGACACGCGGTCGACAGGATCGCTCGAGGACGGCCTCTCTGGCCCCCTCGACCCGTGGTTGTCGACTCTCAGTCGACGGCCGGTCGGACCAGCCTCACACTACAACCCGGCGACGACCCGCCCGAGTGTCCGGCGGAACGTGACACCGGCGACACCACGCCAGGACGCCCCGATCGTCCGGCGCAGGCGCGCCACCTCCCGTTCGCGGCTGACGAGATAGCGGCCGATGGCCGCGCTCTCCAGGCCGGACAGTTCGCCGGAGTGTTCGACCAGGAAGGTCCGGGCCATCGACGACGCGACGTCCGCGTCGTTCATCAGGCCGAGGTGGTCCTGTAGCGCGGTGACCCTGGCGATGAGCGGCGCGGCGTCGTCACCGAGCGCCTCGCGCACGAATTCGAGCGAGTAGCGCAGCCATTTGCCGGCGATGCGCAATTCGTGGAGGGTCTCGACGTCCGCCCAGCGCAGCACGGGTTCGTAGCCGCGGACCTGTTCGTAGGCGGCCCAGATCCGGGACGCGGTCGTGTCGCGGACGCGATGCGGCTGGGTGGGGCCGACCGGCACGACCATCGCCCCCTCCGTCCGGACGAAGTCCCGATAGTCGTCCACCCAGCGCCGGTAGCCGTCGGAGTCGAGTTCGCGGATCAGCAGGACCCGCGCGTCGTCGCGATGCTGGCGCCATTCGTTGAGGAGCGGCTCGATGGCACGTTGTTCGGGGACCGGCAGGTCGGCCCGGTAGAGGTCCGCCGCCTCGAGCAGGACGTCCAGATCGCGCACCGCGCCGAGCCGCGACGCGATCTCGCGCAGGCCGTTGCGGTAGCGCTTCGTCCGGCCGGCGCGGAACGACGCGCCGAAGACGCGCCACGCGGCGCGCTGCCGCCGGGTCGCCACCCGCATCGCGTGCAGCTCCTCAGGGTCGGCGCCGAGGCGTGTGCCGGCCTCACGGGCGAGCATCCGGGCGAGGTGGAATTTCATGACCTTCCGGCCGGCTTCCGCGATGTGGTCGTCCTGCGTGACACCGGGTGTCTTGCCGACGATCAGGCGCATGTCCGCGTTGGGTGCCTCCTCGACGGCCTCGCTGACGACGTCCGACGTCGATGGAGTGACCGGAGGGTGATCCGGGATCGACACCATGGCCGGTCCCTCGACGCCCTCGGCGTCGTCCCTCGCGGCGGATCCGATGACGCTCGCCTGTCCAGCCCGCCGCCGGCGTGGGCCGATCCGCACCGCCTCGAGCGCCGCCTCGAGCTTGCTCCCGCTCGCGGGCGCGAGTCCCCGGTCTGCCGCGAAGACTTCGGCCAGGACCCTGAGCCGTTCCTCGGCGCCCTTGACCAGTTCCGCTTCGAGCTCGACGAACCGATCGACGACCCGCGAGCGCGACACGACATCGACTTCGTCGAGACTCAATTCGACGCGCGTGTCGCCGTCCCTGACGATCCGCTTGCGACGGAGCTGGCGGATGGTCACGAGTTCCACGAGAGGCGCATCGCCGGCCAGCTCGAGGACGAGCGACCGCGCATCCGACGCCGGCCATTCGAGCGGACCGACAGTCCGCTCGGCCGGACCCTCGAGCTCCTCGCGGCGCACCGACCCACCGGCTCCTTCAGTCCGGGCAAGCGACTTGACCGAGACGATCGTGCCGCGCCCCGTCTGCCGGATGCGGACCGCGTAACCGGCGCGCGCGATCGCCCCGTCGGCCGTGTCCACGTAGTGGTCTTCGAATTGCGACGCGCGCGCGGCCGCCGAACCGGTGAACGAGCCGATCGCCTCGGCAACGAGGTACCGCTCGGCGGCGGCGAGATCGACGACCCGGTACTTGAGCTCGACCTCGATCGGGCGAACGGCGTCGGTCATGCGCGCGGGTCCAGGGAACCGGCACCCGAACCCGGCCGGCGCGGCGTCGCGACCACGCCGCCGTGCGCGAGCGCGTCTTCCTTCATCGTTTCGAAGGTGTCGATGGTGCCCTCCCGGCCCTCGAGCTGTTCGGTCCGGAGCCAGGTTGCATCCGGTTGGAGCTGCCACGAACGGCGGTCGTCGGCAAGCATGACGTCGATGATCTGGGCGAGTCGCAGGCGAGCTTCGTGATCCTCGACCGGGGCGACGGCCTCCACCCGCCGGTCGAGGTTGCGATCCATCAAATCCGCCGAGCCGATGTACCACTCCTGGTCACCGCCGTTCTCGAAGCTCCAGATCCGCGAGTGCTCGAGGAATTCGCCGATGATCGAACGGACGCGGATCCGCTCGGAGACACCGGGCAATCCTGGCTGGAGCGAACAGGCGCCGCGGATGATGCAGTCGATCGACACGCCGCCGTTCGATGCCCGGTACAGCGCCTCGATGACCGCGACGTCCACGATCGCGTTGAGCTTCAGGACGATGCGTGCCGGCCGGCCAGCCGCCGCGTGGCCGATCTCGCGCTCGACGAGGTCGAGGAATCGGGACCGCAGGCTGTGTGGGGCAACGAGCAACCGGCGGAATGTCCGCTGGCGCGACAGCCCGGTCAGATTGTTGAACAGGTCGGTCACGTCGGCTCCGAATTCCGGGCGGCACGTGAGCAAGCCCAGGTCCACGTAGAGCCGGGCCGTCTTCGGGTTGTAGTTGCCCGTCCCGATGTGGACGTAGCGGCGGAGGCCGGAGCCTTCGCGCCGAACCACGAGCGCGGTCTTGGAGTGCGTCTTGAGCCCGACCAGACCGTAGACGACGTGGGCCCCGGCTCTTTCCAGCTTGCGTGCCCAGACGATATTCGCCTCCTCGTCGAAGCGCGCCTTGATCTCCACCAGGACGACGACCTGTTTGCCGCGCTCGGCCGCCCTGATGAGCGACTGGACGATGGGCGAGTCGCCCGACGTTCGGTAGAGAGTCTGCTTGATGGTCAGGACCTCGGGGTCGTCCGCCGCCTGGGTGATGAACCGCTCCACCGACGCCGCGAACGACTCATACGGGTGGTGGACGAGGATGTCGCCGGCGCGGATCGCGGCGAACACGTCGGCCGGTTCGTCCTCGTCGGGCGGGATCAGGCGCGGTGGCGTGACCGGCGACCAGGGAGTGGGTTTGAGGTCTGGCCGGTCCACGTCGGCGATCGACCACAATCCGGTCAGGTCGAGCATGCCGCTGACGTCGTAGCAATCGCTCTCGCTCAGGCCGAGTCCGCGGCTGAGCAGGGCACGCGTCTCCGCCGGCATCGACCGCTCGACTTCGAGCCGAACGGCGGCCCCGAAGCGACGGCGCCGAAGCTCCTCCTCGATGGCGAGCAGAAGGTCGTCCGCCTCGTCCTCCTCGATCTCGAAGTCGGCGTTGCGGGTGACCCGGAAGAGGTGGTGTTCGTCGATCTCCATCCCGGAGAAGAGCGTGTCCAGGTTCTCCTCGATGACCTGGTCGATGAGCACGTATCGCCACGGTTCGACCTCGAGGAGGCGCGGCAGGATCTGCGGGACCTTGACCCGGGCGAAGCCGCGCTCGCCGGTCTCCGGATCGCGCAGGCCGACCGCGATGGAAAGAGACAGAGTCGAGATGTACGGGAACGGGTGGCCCGGATCGACCGCCAGGGGCGTCAGGACCGGGAAGATCTCATCGAGGAAGCGCTGCCGAAGCGCATCGTGATGCTCAGGGATGGCCGCGTAGTCCACGATCTCGACGCCCTCGGCCGCGAGCGCGCGCCGGACCGACACGAAGATCTGGGAATGATCCGCCACGAGGTCGAGGACACGGCGGCGGGCCACCGCCAGCTGCTCCTCCGCGGTGCGCCCGTCGGGGGACCGATGGACCTTGCCGGCATCGACCTGCTGGCGCAGGCCGGCCACCCGGACCTGGAAGAACTCATCGAGATTGCCGGCGAAGATGGCGAGGAACTTGACGCGTTCGAGGAGGGGGTTCCGAGCGTCGCGGGCCTCGTGCAGGACGCGCCCGTTGAACTCGAGCCAGGACAATTCCCGGTTGAGGTACGGGAAGGTCGCCTTGGGGCGTGCCGCGCGGCGCTGGCGTGGCGCGACCGACGGCCGAGCGGGTGCGCCGGGTTCGATGGCGGCCATGGCTGACGATGTCCTCTATGTCGGGTCGGGACGGCTCGCCACGACTGGACGTCCCGGCCGGCGAGGATAGCATGCGCCCACGCTCAGTCTTCCGGGACGTACCGCCGTTCGCCGGATGACGCGTCGAGCCAGACCCGCATCCGATGGCCCGACGTCGGATCGACGAAGACCTCGTCGCTCCGACGGAAACGTGGATCAAGGCGCGTCCCGGGCGGTTCGCCACCGGCAGGACCGGTCGGCAGGCCCGCCCGATCCGTCGCCTCCGAGCGATAGCGGACACGCTCGATGAGCGCCGCGACGATGAATGCCATCCCGATGGCGCCGAGCCAGAACCCACTGAGCGTCCCTGCGCCGCCGGTGAGTCCGACCAGCGCCAGGCCGCCCACCAGCATGCTGATCCCGAGCAGCAGGACCACGCCGCGCGCGGCCCCAAGGCCTGCGCTCATTCGACCGTCGGTGTCGGCGCGGTGGCGTCCGGTGCCGCGATCACTGCCGTCCCGTAGGCGACGATCTCACTCATCGTGCCCGACAGCTCGGAGCTGTCGAAGCGCATCGACAGGATGGCGTTCGCGCCAAGCACCGTGGCGTTGGCGATGAGCCGATCGAGCGCCTGGCGTCGGGTGTCCTCGAGCAGGCTCGTGTACTCGTGGATCTCGCCACCGCCCAGCGACCGCAGGCCGGCCATCAGGTTGCCCCCGAGGCCGCGGCTGCGGACGACGAGGCCGAAGACCATGCCCTTGCTGTCGACGATCCGGTGGCCAGGGAGATAGGGCGTCGTGACGACGATCATGCGTGCTCCTCATGGCGGTCGGCGATCGGAGTGGCGAGCGGCCCGGTCCCACCCGCGCGTCGGGACGAGCAGGCATCGCACGGGCAGCGATCGCGCAGCATCGTGAAAGTGTAGTAGCCGGTGTGGTGGCCGTCGGCCCAGGTCGGGGCGATGGCATAGCCCCCGACCATCGAGACGTCGGTCAGGCGCGTCTGGTCCGTCGTGAGCGTCGGGCCGCTGTCGAGCCAGCCGGGCATCCCGGCCTCGCCCCGACAGAACGCGCAAGGGCAGAGCCAGCGAAGCGTCGTCGTGTCGTACGCCGTCTCGTGGCCGTCGTCCCAGACGATCGAGAGGCGGCCGGCGGCGCGATCGGCGTGGATCGAGATCGGGCTGGTGCCACTCATCCGGTCGATCGTACCTCGTTGGACCATCATGGCGGCGTGAGCATGTTGAACACGCCGACGGCACGGGTGGCCGTCGTCCCGGACGCGTACGCCCGGACCTCCGACGCCGTCACTCGGGCGCTTTCGGTGGAGCCGGCGACCGGCCTGTCTTCCGCCGACGTCGCACTTCGAGCTGCGGCATTCGGCCCGAACGAGTTGGAACGGGCCACGCGGATCTCCGTCTGGCGATTGGTCTGGGAAGCGTTCACCGAGCCATTCGTGGTCCTCCTCATCGTCGCCGGGGTCCTTGCGGTCGCACTTGGCGAGGTCCGCGACGGCCTGCTCGTCCTGCTGGCGCTGCTGCCCATCGTCGGCGCCGATGTCATCACGGGATACCGCGGCGAGAAGGCCCTCGACGCGCTCCGTGAGGCGTCCGCTCCGACGGCCCGCGTTCGCCGGGACGGGTCGGTCGGCGACGTGGCGTCATCCGGGCTGGTCGCCGGCGACATCGTCCTGCTGAGGGCCGGCGACGTCGTCCCGGCCGATCTGCGCCTGCTCCGGGCAGACCGACTCCAGGTGGACCGGAGCGTTCTGACCGGTGAATCGATGCCCGAGGTGGCTGGCACGGCCCCGGATCCAGCCGACACGCCGCTGACCGACCGACACGCGATGGCCTACGGCGCGACGTGCATCGTCGGCGGGCGCGGCGAGGGCGTCGTCGTCGCCATCGGCGGCGCGACCGAGGTCGGGCGGGTCGCGAAGGGGCTGGGCGTCGTCGAGCAGCGTCGCTCACCGCTCCAGCGGGAACTGGATCGGCTCGTCCGGATCCTGCTGGTGGTCGCGATCGGGCTCATCGCCATCGTCACCGGACTCGGCTTCGCCCGCGGTCAGCCGGCTGGAGCGAACCTGCTGGCCGGGATCTCGGCGGCGATCGCTGCGATCCCGGAGGAGCCGCCCATCCTCCTCGCGGTCATCCTCGGTCTCGGCGCCTATCGCCTTCTGCGCCGCGATGTCCTCGTTCGGCGGCTCAACGCCGAGGAGACGCTCGGTTCGATCGATCTGATCATCACCGACAAGACCGGCACGCTCACCCACAACCGGCTCGACGTGGTGTCGGTCCAGGATCTCGGCGGTCCGCTCGATGAGACGGCGCGCCTCGCGATCCTCGGCGAGGCGCTCCGAGCTGAAGACGACGCCTGGGTCCGGGCCGAGGGGACGCCGCCCGGCTCGTTCACGGCTTCGCTCATCCGGGCGATCGAAGCGGCAGGTGGTGACGCCTCGCTGGTCCCGTCCGACCTGGTCTCGTCCGACCCGGTCGGCGACGGACGACCCATCTCGATGACCCGCAGCCGATCCGCGACGCCGGGGGACGAGACTGGCGCGATCGATGTACTTGCCATCGGCGCCCCGGAGGCCATCCTGGCCCTGGTCGATCCCGCACCCGTCGAGGCTGGGTCCTGGCAGGCATCGGTCGAGGCGAACGCCGCGACCGGTGAGCGGCTCGTCGCTGTCGCGCGGCGTGTCACCGATGGTCGATGGCAGATCCGTGGGCTGGTCGGGTTCGCCGACCCCATGCGCGACGGGATCCGCGAGGCGCTCGAGACGGCGCGCGTCGCCGGCATCGGGGTCATCGTCGTGACCGGCGATCACCCACTGACGGCCGGATCGATCGCAGCTGCCGCGGGACTGGATCGGGAACGCGTCGTCGTCGGCGAGGAACTCGCGACCTGGGACGACGCACGTCTGGCTTCAGAGCTGCCGAGCCTCCAGATCGTCGCCCGCTCCACGCCGGACCAGAAGGAGCGGCTCGTGCGCCTGGCCCGCGAGGCCGGTCGTACGGTCGCGGTGACCGGCGACGGTATCAACGACGCACCGGCGCTCCACCGCGCCGATGTGGCGGTCGCGATGGGGTCGGGGACCGGCGTGGCCAAGGAGGCCGCCGACCTGGTCCTCGGCGACGACTCGTTCACGACCCTGATGTACGGGTTGGCCGAGGGCCGGCGGATCGTCGACAACGTCCAGAAGGGCCTCGTGTTCCTCATCTCGACCCATGTGGCGCTGCTCGGGTTCATCCTCATCGCAACGCTGTACGGCTTCGGCCAACCGCTGCTGCCGCTGCAGATCCTGTGGCTGGAGCTGTTCATCGACCTGTCCACGTCGGTCGCGTTCGAGCTCGAGAAGGCCGAACCCGACCTGATGCGCCGTCCGCCGCGGCGACGCGGCATCCCGCTCCTGACCAACGACCTGCTCGGTCGGATCACCGTGGCCGGCGGGTTCAGCGCGGTCGCGGCCCTGGTCGTCATGGTCACGCAGCCGGGTTCCGCGGAGCACACCCGCTGGCTGGCCTACACGATCCTGGTGTGTGCCCAGGCGGTCCGGGCGAACGCCAATCGCAGCCTGCGGATCCCCATCCATCGCCTCCCACCGAACTGGTTCCTGCTGGCGGCGGGCGTGGCGGTCATCGCGGTCCAGGTCGCGATCCCGCACATCCCTCTGCTGGCCGACGCCTTCCGGGCCACGCCGCTCGACGCATCGGACTGGGTGTTGGTCGCAGTCATCGCCCTCGCCCCGGCTGTGCTCGCGGAAGTGGTGCGAACGGTCACCGGTCGGACGTGGATCGCCTGAGATCCCGGCTATCCTCCGCGAGTGAGTCTCGACATCGATCACGTCACCAAGCGATTCGGCGCGACGACGGCCCTCGACCGGCTGACGTTCGAGGTCGGGCGTGGCGAGGTGTTCGGCTTCCTCGGCGCCAACGGTGCCGGCAAGACGACGACCATGCGGATCTGCCTCGGCATCATCCGGGCTGATTCGGGCGAGATCCGGTGGGAGGGACAGCACACTGCGGACTTGCCCCGGCGGACGTGGGGCTACCTCCCGGAGGAACGCGGGCTGCACCCGCGGATGGGCGTCCTCGATCAGCTCGTCTACTTCGGCTCGCTCTTCGGCGAACCACGCGACCGCGCGAAACGCGAAGCGCTCGCCTGGCTGCGTCGCTTCCGGATCGCCGACTACGCGGGCCGTCGCGCCGAGGAGTTGTCGAAGGGCAACCAGCAGAAGGTCCAGTTCATCGCCGCCGTTCTCCACGATCCCGAGGTCCTTTTGATGGACGAGCCGTTCACGGGCCTCGACCCGGTCAACCTGATCCTCCTGCGCGAAGCGTTCACCGAGCTGCGCGACCGCGGCCGGACGCTGATCTTCTCGACCCACCAGATGGAAGCCGCCGAAGCCCTGTGCGAATCGGTCGCGATCGTCGACCACGGCCGGTTGGTCGCGGGTGGACGTGTGCGCGATCTCAAGCGGGCCAGCGGACGGCGGACGCTCCGCATCGCCGTCGAGGGCGATGCGCCGTCGACCTGGTTGGCGACGCTGCCCGGGGTGGATGCCGGCCGGCACGATGCGAACGGCACCGAGCTCGAGCTCTCGCCGTCGGCCGACCCCAGCGGCATCCTCGCCGCGATCGTCGGCAGTGGTGCCGCCGTGACGCGGTTCGAACTCGGCGAGCCGAGTCTCGAGGCGCTGTTCATCGAGCATGTCGGGCGTCCATCGGACGACGAAGCGGTGCTCGCGGGCGAGGCCGCCCCCTCCTCGGTCCGGGCGGGAAGCCCCGCCTGATGTCTCGGCGCGACCCGTTGCTGCCGAACGCCGGGATCGTTGCCCGGCGCGAGTACCGCGACCGGACGCGCAGCCCGCTGTTCCTCGCCTCGACCCTCGTGCTCGCGGCCATCGCGATGCTCGTCGCAATCGCGCCGATCGCGGTCCGCTACCTCGATCGACAGACGGTGACGCGGATCGCCATCGTCTCGGCCGATGCCGACCTTGCCCAACGCGCGGTGTCGATCGCGGACACGCTGCTCAACATCCCTCCACCGGCCGCGGACCTGGCGCACTGGAGCAAGCCGTACCTGGTCGAAGTGCTGGCCGACGCTGCGGTCGCCGGTCGACTGCTCCAGGACGGGAACCTCGGTGCGGTGATGATCGCCCAGCGACGTCCGAGCGGCCAGCTGGACATCGCCCTGGAGACGAAGGAAGGCCCGACGAGCGCCCGGAGCCAGGTCCTGAGCGTGGCGGCGTTCGGGATCGGCGTCCTCGACTGGAGCGCGCGCCTTCCGCCGGACGCCGGGCGCGACCCGTTCATGACGCCGACCTACCGCGTCGATCAGGTCAACGGCGCGTCGGATGGCGGGACGCCCCTCGATACGCGCCAGGTCGCGAGCCGCTACGTGCTGGGGATCATGTTCGTGATCCTTTTGCTGATCTCCATCGTCGTCTATGGCATGTGGGTCGCCACGGGCGTCGCCTCGGAGAAGAGCAGCCGGGTGATGGAGTTGATGATCAGCGCCGCATCGCCTGGCCAGATGCTGACCGGCAAGGTCGTCGGCATCGGGTCCGCAGGACTGACCCAGTACGCCGCGATCGCGGGTCCGGCGCTCGTGCTGCTCGCATTCCAGGATCGCATCGCGTCGGCGATACTCGGCCCGGATTGGGTCGGCGGTGCGCCACTGGGCGGCCTGACCCCGGCCCTTCTCGTCGGGTACGGGGTGTTCTTCCTGCTCGGCTTCGTGCTCTTCGCGCTGATCTACGCCGCGATGGGCTCGTTCGTCAGCCGGCCGGACGACCTCCAGACGCTGTCGCTGCCGTTGAGCCTGCTGGCGATGACCGGCTATCTCGTCGCGATCGTCGCGCTCGGCGGCGGCACGGGGACGATGGTCCTGCTCGCGTCCTACCTGCCGCCGTTCAGCCCGTTCGTGATGCTCGCCCGGTTGATGGTCTCGGCTGTCCAGCCGTGGGAGGTCGTTCTGTCGGTCGGCTTGCTCGTGCTGGCGATCGCGGTCGTAGCGGTGGCGGCGACGCGGATGTACGCCGCAGGCGTCCTGCTCTACGGCCAGCGACCGGGGCTGCGCACGTTCATCGCAGCGGCGCGGCGAGGCTGAGCGGTCAGTCCTCGTCGAGCGGCAATCGGCTGATGAGGGCCAGGACCGGGCCAGCCGCCGCGGTCGTCGCTCCCACCTCGACCTCCGCCTCGGCATCGATAGCCCCCACGCCGCCGGCACCAAAACCGGGCGTCACTGCCACGAATCGCCACAATCGGCTCCGGACACCGGGCAGGTACGGGCTCGCCCGCTGACGGGCGAGGATCCCGGCGATGCCCTGGGCGACGGCCGCCTCGAACAGCGCGACACCCTCGGTCGCGATGGCCGGGACCGCCACGACCTCGTCACCGGGGCGCAGAACCCGGCGGAGCGCTTCGCGTCGCCGGACGAGAGGTTGCGACAGCAGCGAGCGACCGTCGAGGTGGAGC
>Ga0075026_100000112_pt1 | contig 27475 bp, 12 predicted proteins | sample Str012_2_FD_71392 | JGI IMG/M metagenome (GOLD analysis project Ga0075026, IMG submission 71392) | Freshwater sediment microbial communities in response to fracking from Pennsylvania, USA - Straight Creek_MetaG_SC_2012 | ecosystem: Environmental > Aquatic > Freshwater > Creek > Sediment... | reverse complement strand
CTTTAACCCCGGTACTAAATCCGAGCAGGCCAGCAACTACACGCAAAAGAAAACAGCTTCAAAACCAGCGCTCCAATTTACAGTGCCGCCAAACACGGTTACCGTTGCCGCTGAAACAATAAAATCACCATCGCCTGCAACATTATCAAAAAACAACGCCGTTGCTGTGGAAGCGCATCAACCGGCCCTGTTAACACATGCACTTGTGTCGCTTCGCAGGCCTTATGTTCACAGAAATAAAATTGATGTATCGAAACTGCTGAAAAACATTTCGGTGGAAACTGCCAGTAGGGATTTGGCAACAAAACTAACCGTAAAGCAACCCGCAGAACTGAGCAGGGAGCTTGTTTCGGTTCAGCCTTCAGTTAATGGCATGGTTGCAACGCGGGTTAAAACTGTGGCCGTAAAAAGAAATGCGGTTGCCAGGAACGGTGCCAAAAGAAACACCGCCAGCAGCAATTATGAAAACCAGTCGTTTGCCTCATTAAAGCAGGCCGATGAAGGTGCCGACAGTTACTCTTACGAGTCTTTGTATGAGCAGACAAAGCAATTGCAGGATTATGCAATTCAATACGGCGCCAATCCGGAGCTTGGTATTATGATCAACCTGGGATTGAAATCTGCCAAAAAGCGCTTTTTTATTGTAGACCTGACTACCAATACGATTATAAAAATGGGTATCGTGGCAGAAGGAGAAAATAGCCGGAAACAGGCAGATCAAAAAAAGGATGCTCTTGAACCCGGTGTGGTGGCTGGCGCTGCTGGCGTTTATAAAGTTGATAAACATGCAAAAGGAAGGTTTAACCCTTCTTACAAATTGTATAGCATGCAGAATAATGGCAATAGCAGTGTAGCGCAAAAATCAATGAAGCTGATGTCTTCTAAAAAAGTACCTTATGCAGAGGCCATTGCCCCATTAATGAAAACGAAAGGCAACCTTTCTGTATCTGTCCGTTTTTTCAAAGAAATCCGTACAATGTTGAACCAGAGCGAAAAGCCGGTGCTGTTATGGGTGTATGACGGTTCTGAAGATACCAAAGCGATGTATTCGGCTGTTAGTCGCAGTAATTAAAATAAAACAATACTGCCCGCATTTGGCAGCAGGAAAATAATACGAGAAGGGTTCCAATGAATTGGAACCCTTCTCGTATTTGTACCCTTCTCGAAATATTTTACCTGATAAGAAGTACGCTGCCGTGTACTAGTTGCCACAATCAGCCTCCTGTACATTTTGTAAAATTAAATCCCTGCTGCGGTTACATTTTTCCATTTACTATTTACTAAATGGCAATGCGTTAACGCCGAAACCATTGTAAAATCTTATGGCGAATGCATTGATTACTTCTCAATATCCTGGAAAATAATATCGATTACTAAATGCTTACAGCCAATGCAGCAGGCGCTTTACAGGGTATTAAAACAGGTGCGGGATTACCGGCATTGCCTAATGACAGCGATGCTGTATGCCTGCAGCTTTTTACTGGTATCCGCCAGTGCTCAGCATAACCCGGCATTTGATGCAGCCTCTGGGGTTATCCGTAATGCCGCCGGCCCGGCCATTGTATCCCCCACCGGCGCTTCGCAGGTTTTTATTGAAAACATTGGCCAGTATGGCAGTTATATGGAAGGATACGACCGTATGGGCCCCATCAGGTATGGTTATGAAGGACTGGACATGCCCGTTTTATTTACGCCCAAAGGAATCATTCACCTGCAACGAAGACTGGAAAAACTTTCACACGATGAAGAAGAAAAATTGGAGAAAGCAGGTGCAAAGGAAGAAGAAATTGAACGCAAGAAAAAGAATACAGACCGAACCATCACCATGGAATGGGTGGGTGCCAATGAAAATGCAGCCATTGTAACAGAAGAAAAAACAGCAGACTACCATACCTATGGCTTGCTGCCAGAAAAAGCATACGGATACAAGAAAATTATCTTCAAAAATATTTACCCCGGAATAGACATCGTTTACAGTTTTACCAAAGCGGCGGCAGCCGGTTTCGAATACAGCATAGTGGCTGCCCCGGGTGCCGATTTGAGCCTGGTAAAAATGAAATACGGAGGAGATGTAAAGAGCATAAAAACGACCAGCAATGGTGCACTGATTGTGAGGTCCGGCATCGATGGAATTTCAACCACTATTCCCCTGAGTTATTATGGCGAAAAACCAATTAACAAGAAAGCCGGCGATGTAAAAACTTTGTATAAAATTGAGGGTAATAAAATAAGCTTCCAATTTCCGCAGGGCTACAACAAAACAAAAGCACTTATACTGGATCCTTTTGTAAGCAGTACCAGTAACCTTATTGGAACATTTGCAGGCAAAGCAATAGATGTTGATTATGATTATGCAGGCAACGTGTATGTTGCTGGTGGCGGCTCTACCAGTCAGAACGGTACGGCCTCTCACAGCCATGCAAAGTACAATAGCGCAGGAACACTGCTCTGGACATTTAATGGGGTATTGTCTATACCTATTTGGCAGGCAGGCTATTATTTTGGCGGGTGGGTGGTAGATAAAGCGTCGGGTGCCCTGTACATCGGGCAGGGATTTGCGTTCCAGGGCTTCCAGGTAGTCCGGGTAAGCACTACCGGGCTGTACGATAATTATATCTCAACCGCCAATACAAGTTTCCAGGAAGACTGGAAAATGTATTGGTTTTGCAATAATGGTAGTCCGCAAATAATCTGCGCCGGTGGCGGCACTACCGGCAATAACAATATCGCCATTTGCGCTCCGCCTTCTACTGCGTTGCTGGCTTCGGCAAACTTAACAGGGGCCACTGCAGCCTACCAGGACATGTCTGATTTGGTGATTGATCCCGTAACCAACAGCCTTTATTCTATTTATGCATCGGGCCTGGATAAAACAATTGAAAACAGGATATTCAAACACAACCCGCCGTATAGCGCAGCCAGTACGGTATGGAGCACTTTATCGGGCTATACTGTTTTGGGAGAAATCCTGAACCGTCCTTACCTAGGTGGTTCTTATGCTGACAACTCATCCAATATCCTGGCCGTAAATGCCGCGTATTTATTTTATTGGGATGGACAAAATCTAAAAGCGGTTGACAAAGCAAGCGGCGCCACGGTTGGTACGCCGTTAACGATAGCCGGTAATCTTCGTCTATACCAGGGCGGTATAGTGGCGGATGCCTGTAACAACGTCTTTATCGGAAATACCAACGGAACCATAAAAGTCTATAAGTTTAATGGAACAATATTCGATGATGCTGCTGCACCCGATATTGTTATTCCTGGTTATAACACCAGTGTGTATGATTTGGCCCTGGATGAATCTAAAAAGCTACTGTATGCAAGCGGTGATGGTTTTGTTGCGTCCTTTGACGTATCGGCCTATTGCCCCACCACTAACTTTATACTAAATGTTATACCCGATTGCGTAACAGCCAGTGCCACAGCAAGCATTAGCCCGGCGCCGCCTTCGGGCTCAACTGTTACTTATACATTGTTTAACGGCTCCGTACAAATTGGCAGCGCAAATACGAGTGGTGTTTTTACTGCGCTAACCCCCAACCTTTTGTATACAGTTGTTGCCACAGTTAATCTTGCCTGCAGTGGAACACAGACAAGTGCCACATTTGTTCTTCCCGGTCCCATCATTAATTTTACGAAAACAAATACCACTTGTGGTGCAAGTACAGGAAGCATAACAGCAACTGGCTCGGGCACGCCCGGTCCCTATTCTTATAGCCTTAATGGCGGGGCTTTTCAGCCAGCGGGCAATTTCACCGGATTGGCAGAAGGCAGCTACACACTCGTGGTGCAGGGGTCGGGCGGATGTCTCAACGACACAATAATAACCATTCTTAACAGTAATGGCCCTGCGTTAACCTTCACACAAACCAATGCCACCTGCGGCAACAACACAGGCTCAGTAACAGCCAACGCAACCGCCGGCACAGCGCCCTACCAATACAGCATCGATGGCGGCACGACGTATCAGTCTGGAAATTTTTTTACCGGGTTAATTGCCGGCGATTATACATTGGTAGTAAGGGATGCCAGCGGTTGCACCAACCGGGTTATTATTACCCTTGTTTCAAGCCCACCGGTTACCCTGTCTGCCATACCGGCTTCAGCTACATGCGGACAAAACAACGGCAGCATTACCGCATTTGGAACGGATGGTACCGCGCCTTTACAATACAGTATCGATGGGAACGTTTTTCAGCCAGGCAATATTTTTACCGGTATCACACCCGGTGTATATGCCGTTACTGTAAAGGACGCAATTGGATGTTTTAAAACAATCAATGTTACGGTAGACAATGTGCTGCCAGCAACAGTAGCGGCGTCTTCTATTGGTGCTAGCTGCGGCAATATTAACGGAAGTATTACCGCTTCAGGCAGCAACGGCATCCCCCCTTATCAGTACAGTATCAATGGAGGGGTGAGTTATCAGACCGGCAATATATTTACCGGATTAGCCCCCGGTGCCTATACCATCACCATAAAAGACGCAACGGGATGTACCAATACGGCTGCTGTAGCGCTTGCCAATACCAACGCCCCTGCGGTAACAGCAACCGCCACTACTTCATCCTGTGCCGCCAACACCGGAACCATTACGGCTACAGCCAGCGGGGGAATAGCGCCTTATCAATTCAGTATTAATGGAGTTACTTTTTTACCAACTACTATTTTTAATGCATTAGCGCCGGGAAATTATGTGGTATACGTAAAAGACAATGCCGGCTGTATTGCTACCGTGAGGGTGGTTGTAAGTGCAGTAGCAGGACCGTTGATTAGCGCAGTAACAACGCCGGCATCCTGTATTGCCAATAACGGAACAATTACCAGTACCGGAACCGATGGTACAGCGCCGCTTCAATATTCTATTGACGGTATAACCTACGGTGCAGGCAATGTGTTTACAGCACTTCCACCGGCGTTGTATACTGTTTACGTAAAAGATGCCGGCGGTTGTATAAAATCAATAGCAGTAAATGTAGGAAACGCTTCTGGGTTAAGCCTCAGCGTTAGTGTAATAACTTCTTCCTGCAGTATTGGCAACGGTGTAATAACGGCAACGGCCACTGGCGGTATAGCACCATTGCAGTACAGTGTTGATGGCGTAGTTTACCAGGCAAGCAATGTGTTTAATAGCCTGTCTTCCGGATCGTACACTGTTTACGCGAAAGATGCCAATGGATGCATGGTCACCAGGCAGGCGGTTGTAAACGCGGTTGCCGGCCCTTCGTTTTCTGTAGCAGTACAACAAAATGCCACCTGTGGAACAGCCAGTGGCGTTATCAGGGTAACGGCTGCTGGCGGCGTTGCGCCATTAAGTTATAATATTGATGGGGGTGCCTTTCAACCCATATCCATCTTTATCAATGTGGCTGCCGGCGTGCACAGCATTATTGTAAAAGACGCAACCGGTTGCACAGCAGCGCCGCAAAATAGTACGATTACCAACAGCGCAGCCGGCACTGCCATCACTGATGTAACTTTTACCGTAAGAGATGTTCTGGCTTGTACAGGAGAAGGCAGGATAAAAAATTTAAAAGGATTTCCTGCCGGCGGCGGTAACAATTATGAATTTAGCCTGGATGGCGGTCCGTTTACTACAGCCAACCAGTTCAGGCCAGTAAGTGTTGGCACGCATACAATAACAGCCCGTAACAGAACTTCATTGTGCAGCATAACCAAACTTGTAACGATTGGTATAGGTGTACCTGCCACGGCAACAGCTGTCTCAAGCGCCAGTGCCTGTGGTGCAAGTACAGGTACCATTACAATAACAGGTGTGGGCGCCAACACACCCTACCATGCAAGTATTGACAACGGCATTAGCTGGCAAACATTTTTTCCACCAGGCGGCAATTCTTTTACATTTACAGGGCTGGCTCCGGGTACTTATCCCATAATTATTGCTGACGATGCAGACTTTACGGCCGGTCCTCCGGATGTAGCGGGGGCCTGCTTAACGACCCAATTCGTAACCGTTCCTTCAACCGGTGGCCCGGCCATCAGCACCACACAGGTAAATCCAACCTGTAGTGTAAATACCGGCACCATTACGGCAACAGGCAGCGGTGGATCCGGGCCCTACACTTATAGCATAGACGGTGGTGCTTATGTTGCCAGTAGCGTTTTTGCAGGTCTTTCACCGGGCATTCATGCCATTACGGTTAAAGATGCAACAGGATGTATCAATGGTGTAAATATCAGTTTGGCCAGTGCAGCTGTTCCGGCTGTTACTGCCGATGCGGCAGCCACTTCATGCAACTTAAACAATGGTACCATTACAGCAACAGGCACAGGTGGTGTGGCGCCACTGGAATACAGCATTAACGGCACAGTGTATGTAAGCAGCAATGTTTTTACAGGACTAACACCGGGTAATTATACTTTGTATGTAAGAGATGTCAACCGGTGTTTCAGCAGTATACCTGTCACCATTGCCAATACGCCGCTACCAAAACTTACCGCATACACTATCGCTGCAAGTTGTAATAACAATGATGGAACGTTGGTTGCAGAAGGTACGGGCGGGCAATCTCCTTACACGTTTAGTATCAACGGAACGGCCTACCAAAGCGGTGGCAGCTTCAGCGAACTGGCTGCCGGATTTTACACGGTTTATATGAAAGATGCCCGTGGTTGTATCAGCACTACTGGCGTATCGGTGTCTAACCCAACCGGGCCGGCACTTACAGCCAATGCAGTAGCTGCTGCCTGCGGCAATGCCAATGGAAGTATAACGGTAACGGCCAGTGGCGGAATTGCGCCCTACCTGTACAGCAGCGATGGTATTAATTTTCAGGCAAGCAATGTATTTACCAGCCTGCTGCCCGGCACCTATCCCATTACTGTGAAAGATGCCAACGGCTGCGTTAATACAAAGGCCATTGCAGTGGCAGCTATTACCGGCCCGCAAACACCCGTTGCCAGTATTATACATGCCGCCTGCGGGGCTGCCAACGGAACCATCACCGGCAATGCAACAGGAGGTACGGCACCCTTGCAGTACTCAATAGATGGCAGTAATTACCAGGCCGGCAACAGCTTTACCAACCTGCCAGCGGGGCCTTATACTTTTTATGTAAAAGATGCCAATGGCTGCACGGCCAGTCTGCCGGTTATCTTGCAAAATCTTGCTGGCCCGGGGCTAACCGCAATCGCATCCGGCGCATCCTGTGGTAAGGGCGATGGCACCATTACTGCCACGGCAAGTGGCGGCACACTACCGCTTACCTATAGCCGCGATGGCCTTAGCTTTCAATCCGGCAGTATATTTTTAGGCCTGGCGGCCGGCCCCTACAGCATCACCGTAAAAGATGCCAGGGGCTGTACGGCCACCACTACGGTGACAGTGAATACGATTGGCGTAAGTTTAATACCCGTATTTGCACCGGTAGGGCCCGTGTGCTCCGGAAGTTTACTTACACCCCTGCCAGCCACTTCATTGAATGGTATCACCGGCACCTGGTCGCCTGCAATCAACAACACGGCAACAACGCTTTATACGTTTACACCATCGCCTGGCCAATGTGCCTCCACCGCAGCACTAAGCATTACCGTTACTCCCCTGGTTACGCCAACATTTAACCCTGTGGCGGATGTTTGTGCAGGCAGTGTTATCGCCCCATTGCCAACCACATCTTTAAATGGCATCACCGGTACCTGGTCGCCTGCAATTAACAATACTGCTACAACGCTTTATACGTTTACAGCATCGGCGGGCCAATGCGCCGGCAACGCTACGCTGGCAATAACGATCAATCCAATACTTAGTCCAACAATCAATTGCGGGGCATCAACAACTTCGTCGGTAGTTTTTAACTGGGCAGCAGTGGCGGGGGCAACAGACTATAGTATTTCCTACCAGGCAGGGGCAAGCCCGGTTGTAAACATTGGTGCTATTGGAAATATCTTAACCTACCAGGTAACGGGTCTTGTGTCGGGGGATAATGTTTCAATAACAGTAACACCTACGGGCAATGCAGGCAGCTGTTTCAATGCAGCGTCAGCAATGTGCACTGCCACTCCATGCACACCGCCAACAGCCAATATAGTTTATGGAATACCTTTTTGTGCTACAGATGCAACGATACACACTGTTAATTTAACGGGCACCGGAACATATACCGGCGGCATATTCTCTGCGCCAACGGGCCTAACGATTGATCCTGCAACTGGTAACATCAATGCCAGTACCAGTATACCCAACAGCTATACCGTAACTTATACCATTGCCGCCAGCGGCGGATGCCCGGGCATTGCAGTAACAGCACCTGTAACGATTACAGCATCAACAATACCTTTGTTCAATGCAATTCAGCCTATTTGTGCGGGTTCGGTTTTAACGACCTTACCCACTGTGTCACTCAATGGTATCACCGGCACCTGGTCGCCTGCAATCAACAATACTGCAACAACGCTTTATACGTTTACAGCATCGGCGGGCCAATGCGCTTCCACCGCAACACTAAGCATTACCGTTACTCCCCTGGTGACACCAACATTTAACCCTGTGGCGGATGTTTGTGCAGGCAGTGTTATCGCCCCCCTGCCAACAACGTCTTTAAATAACATCACCGGTACCTGGTCGCCTGCAATCAACAATACTGCTACAGCGCTTTATACGTTTACACCCAACCCGGGGCAATGCGCCGTCAGCACTTCAATGACCATAACAATAAACCCTGTTCCTTCGGCGCCTGCGATAAGCATTGTACAACCAAACTGTTTATCAGCTACGGCCAGCATCGGCATTGTTTCTGCTACAACCGGGCTTCAGTTTAGCCTGGATGGAAATGGTTATACTGTTTACCCGGCAAGTGGGTTTACTGGTATTACGCCCGGCACGCATAACATAACAGCACAAAATAGCAGTGGATGCAGTTCGACCCCGGTCAATATTGTTGTAAATGCAGCGCCGCTTCCACCAACCGCTATCAGCACCGTAGTAACCAATACCGGTTGCGGCGTGGCCAATGGCTCCATTACACTGGGAAGCGTGACCGGCGGATCGGCACCTTTTACTTATGCCGTAGACGGCAGTGCATTTACGAACAACCTTTTATACAGCAACCTGGCGGCAGGGGCGCACAGCATTGTTGTAAAAGATAATAACGGATGTACATTGTCTCTATCTTTAAGCGTAAACAGTACAGGCGGAGCAACGGTAAGAGGCAGCAATACTGCAGCGAGCTGCGGTAATAGCAATGGTAGCCTGACGGCAACGGGCAACGGCGGACTGACACCTTATCAGTTCTCAGTAGATGGCATCAACTTTCAAGCCGGCAATGTTTTCACCGGGTTACCGGCGGGTAATTATACACTCACAATAAAAGACGCCGGCAACTGCAGCAATAGTGTTTCGGTTATCATTTTGGGCACCAGCGGGGCAACCGTGACTGCCGTTGCTACTGCTGCCTCCTGCGGCCAGGCCAATGGTAGCCTAACGGAAACGGCTAGTGGTGGAAGTGCTCCCTACCAGTTCTCTGTTGACGGCATTAATTTCCAGGCAAGCAATGTTTTCACCGGGTTACCGGCAGGCAATTATACTGTCTCTGTTAAAGATGCTAATAATTGTACCGGAACAGCCAGTGTGGTAATTGCCAGTGCCAATGGCCCTTCGGTGATAGCTGTTGCCACAGCAGCTTCCTGCGGGCAGGCCAATGGCAGCCTGGCGGCAACAGGTAGTGGTGGAACGGTTCCCTACCAATTCTCTGTCGACGGTATCAATTTCCAGGCAAGCAATGTTTTTAACGGGTTACCGGCAGCGGCATACAAGCTTACGGTAAAAGATGCCAATGGCTGCACCGGCACCTACCCGGTAACCATTACCAGTATCAACAGCATCACAGTAAATGCAGGAAATGATATAAACCTGTGCCAGGGAGCTTCTGTACAATTACAAGCCAGTACCAATGCCACAGTATTTGCATGGTTGCCGGCAGCCGGTCTTGGCAATACAGCCATTTTAAACCCGTTGGTATCGCCAACCGTATCTACTGCTTATATTATCACTGCAACCAGTGGCCAATGCAGTGTCTCCGATACAGTTGTAGTGCATGTTGCCGCTGCACCGCTGGCTTTTGCCGGAAAGGATGCGAGTATTTGTTTCGGCAATACATTACAACTTCACGGTAGCGGCGGAACCAGCTATCTCTGGAGCCCGGCCCAGTTTCTTTCTAGTACTTCTGGTCAGGATCCTTTCTTCAATGCATCACAGCAGGGCGTGTTTACCGTATTGCTGGATGTTACGGATGCCAATGGCTGTAATTCTGTAAAAAAAGACAGCGTTGTTATTACTGTTTTACCCCCTGCTAAAGTATTTGCAGGCAACGACACCGCCATTGCGGCAAGCCAGCCATTGCCTTTGCAGGCGGTGGATATTAATCATTCCGGGTTCAACAGTTATACCTGGTCGCCTTCAACCGGATTGAACAACCCCTTTATTGAAAATCCTGTTGCCTTATTAGCCAGCAGCAATCAATATACGTTTACCGTTACGGCCCGCAATGCAGCCGGTTGCGAAGCAACAGACGACATCAATATCAAAGTATACGTAAAGCCGGAATTGTATGTGCCCAATGCATTTACTCCCAATGCCGATGGCCGGAATGATGTACTGAAAGTGATTGCGGTAGGCATCAGGGAGCTTAAATATTTTACCATCTATAACCGTTGGGGCGAAATAGTTTTTACCACCAAAAACCTGCTGCTGGGATGGGATGGCAATTACAAAGGACAGAAACAGGACCCTAACACATTTGTATGGGTGGCCGAAGCTGTTGACATGAACGGCAATACGCTTGCCAGGAAGGGTATTGCTGTATTGATACGCTGATTGCAAGAGCATTTCCCGCGACCCACTACAGGCGATAGAAGAAAAATATTGCGGACCCGGTTACATTTTATACTGCTGCGCACACCAATTCTTGTATTCCGGCATATCCCCTGAAAAAACCAAACCTGTTGGTGTTTTTTTTAATAAGCTGAAATGAGATTTTATTTTACACTGGCTGCTTTATTTTTTTGCTTAACCGTAATTGCTCAAATCAATGGCGGCAATGTTTCTGTGCTGAATACAGTGACAATTTCAGGTATAAAAAAGCAGACTTACCGCCACAGCCCGTTTAATATTGCAGGCTTGTCGCTGCCACAGCTGCAATCAAACCTCAACTTCAGTCTTACCGATGCGCTGGCAAAAATTCCCGGCATCAGCCAGCTTACTACCGGCAATGGCATTTCAAAACCAGTTATCCGCGGCCTTTATGGAAACCGCATACAGGTGGTAATGATGGGCCTGCGTTTCGATAACCAGCAATGGCAGGATGAACATGGACTTGGCCTGAGCATTGCCGGTATAGATCATGTTGAAGTATTGAAAGGGCCTTCTTCCATTTTATACGGTACCGATGCGGTTGCTGGTGTAATAAGAGTGGTAGAGGAAAAGCCAGCGCCGGCAGATAGTGTACAATCGGATATTGGACTCAGTACATTCTCTAATACAGCGGGACTATCTGTAAATGCTGGCATAAAAAAGAATGCCGGCGCCAAAAAGTGGCGGGTAAGACTAAGCGCCGATAGCCATGGAGACTATAGCGATGGCAATGGTAAAAGAATCCTTAACTCAAGGTTTGCGACTTATAACCTGAAGGTATCATTGGGATTTTCCGGCAAGAAATGGTTCAGTCAAAATAATTTTTATTCTTCATTTGGCAGGTTTGGTTTTATCACAAAAGACAATACCGGAAAAAAACTGGCCGATGCACGCATCAGCAGAAATTTTGACGGACCCAACCATACCGTTTTTTTCAATGTGCTATCAACAGAAAACACGCGTATCCTGCGCAATGGAAAACTCGAAATCAATGGAGGTCTTCATTCCAACCTGCGTATGGAAAACGAAGCTGGCAATCACGTAAGTCTTAATATGCTGCTCACGTCGGCCACATATGCAATCAGGTGGTATAAACCCGTAAATCCGCATACCGAACTGATTCTCGGCAACGAATCGCAATACCAGGTAACCAGCAATTATGGATCCAGGGTAATTGTACCCAATGCAACAACGTTTGAATCCTTGCTTGCAGCCTATCTTAAAAAGAAACTGCATGGGCTTGACATGGAGACCGGCATCAGTGCAGGTAATATTCATACCAGTGCGCGGCATACGCTAAACATGGATTACAGCAGTGGTGCCATTTATCCTTTTGCCAGTTGGAGGCCATCGCTTAACGGGAGTGCAGGCATTGCATTCAATCCAACGGGCAGCTGGAATATAAAACTGAATGCCAGCACAGGCTACCGCGCACCCAACCTGGCGGAGCTTTCGGCCAATGGTCTTCATGAAGGAACCCTGCGGTATGAAATTGGTGACCCGTTAATGAAAAACGAACAAAACCTGAATACAGAACTGAATATAAATTATGAAAGCAGGTGGCTGGATTTTTATGCAGCGGCATGGTTAAACCAGTTTAAAAATTTTATCTACCTGGCACCCACCGGTACGCAGTTGTATGGATTTGATATCTACCGTTTTTTACAAGCCAATGCCAGTTTATATGGTGCCGAACTGAGTATTCACCTGCGGCCTTTTAAAAGCGTGATGTTTGAATCATCTTACAGCACTGTTACAGGAAAATTGTACAATGATAAAATGCTGCCTTTTATTCCGGCCGATAAATTAACCGGCGATGTTCATTTGTCAATCAATAAAAAAATAAACTGGACCACAGGCGCGGTACTTGTTTTTGCGCAACAGCAGCCCGCCGATTTTGAAACGGCAACACCAGGCTACTGGCTGCTGCACAGTTCGCTGGTTTGCCAGTTAAGCCATCGCGGTAAAAATATACTGATAACCATTGCTGCAGACAACCTGCTTAATAAAACCTATTACGATCACCTTTCAAGATTCAAATATTTCGGCATTTATAATACCGGCAGAAATGTAATGCTGTCGATTGCAGTACCACTCAACAGATAATTATAAACCTAAAAAAATAAAACATGAAAACGAGTAAGACAATTGTATTAGCGGTGTTCATTCTGGGCTTTACTTTTTGTGGCTGTAAAAAAGATGCGCATGTGCCGCCAGTGATTACCCTTAAGACAGGAGCAGGTTTTATTGCTGAAAATGCCATCGTTGCCAAAAACCAGTCGCTTACCATTGGTGTAAGTGCGCAAAAAGCAGAAGACAACCTGATGAGTTTTAATGTTTCCGTTGCTTTTGATAACGCTGGCAATGGGTCCACATTTAAAAACTTTTCGCTTGAAGCGGCCGAGCAGGAGCATTGCGAAAAAGACATTTTGTTTACCACGCGCAACCAGGCCGGTATTGAAAAATGGACGGTTACCATCACCGATAGCGATGGCAATATTGCGCAAAAGCTGCTGGTATTGACGGTGCAATAGGTTGGCCCCCGATGCATTGACTGGATTACAACAATGCTAATGGCCTGGCAGTTGATTGTTAAGTGTATTTTATTTTGCATAAACGTATGGCAATGCCGTTAGTTGATGTTGTGTGCCAGCAAATATGCGGAACCCATTAAAGAGAAAAGCTAGCACCAGAGTATCAAATTTGTAGGGTTAATAAAGAGTGCTTTTTAAAAGCACAAACAGAAGCGGGGCGCCCGCTTGCTGCCTATATTTCTTACGCTGAATTTTGTCTGCCGGGCCATCCTGCCCTATTTAAACAAGCAGTGTTGTTTGTATACAGGGTTGCAATAAATTTGAACAGTCAAAAAAGGAGTCAATTACCATTGCCTGTTTAAAGAATAAACCTATGTGGAAAGCAAAAGAATTCAACGCTGTTGTATTGCTATTTTGTTCAATGCTGCCTGGCAACCTGGTATTTGCCCAGCCACCGGCAGGCCAGGTAAAAATCATTCATGCTGCAGACTTGAGAGCGGTAAAAATTGAAGATGGTTTCTGGAGCCCCAAATTGAAAACCTGGGATACCAGGACTGTCTATGACGTGCTGGATAAACTGGAAGGTAAATATGTACCCGACAGAAAGGAAATTATTGAAGAGCAGCAGAAATGGGGAAGAACCAGGAATGTATTTCTAAATTTCGACCGGGTAGCACAAGGCCAAAAAGATACCAGAACCCATGATGGTCCGCCCTGGTACGATGGCCTGGTTTACGAAACGATAAGGGGCGCTGCAGATCTTTTGGAAGTATACCCCGATCCGCAATTGGAAAAAAAATCGATGCATACATCGATCGCATTGCAGCGGCACAGGCGGCAGATACTACCGGCTACCTCAATACATACACAACGCTGATGGAAAGCAACAGGCACTGGGGCATGAACGGCGGCGATGATAAATGGCAACATGATGTGTACAATGCCGGAATGCTGATTGATGCCGCTGTACATTACTACAAGGCAACCGGAAAAACAAAGCTGCTGAATGTGGCGGTAAAATTCAGCAATTATATCTGCACAATTATTGGACCTGCATCTGGCAACAATGTAATACCCGGGCATGGTGGCCCGGAGGAAGCCATGGTAAAACTATACTGGTTATTGAAGGCGGAACCAAAATTAAAGGCCAGGCTGACCGTGCCCGTAAACGAAGATCAGTATTTTGAGATGGCAAAGCTGTGGGTGGAGCAACGGGGTAGTTACAGTATTAAAAATACCGGTTTGCAAAGACGGAACGACAGTAGCTACAACCAGGATCATATGCCGGTTTTTGAACAGCAAACAATAGAAGGGCATGCCGTACGCGCCACGCTGCTGGCCACCGGCGTAACAGCTGTAGCGATGGAGCGTAAGGATGCCCGTTATATTAAAACCGCCAATGCTTACTGGGATAATATGATTGGCAAAAGAATGTTTATTACGGGTGGCGAGGGAGCGGTTGCGAACGGCGAACGTTTTGGGGCGGATTATTTTCTTCCGGAGTCTGCTTACCTGGAAACATGTGCAGCCATAGGCGCCGGTTTTTTTAGCCAACGGATGAACGAGCTGAAAGCAGATGGAAAATACATGGATGAGTTTGAGCGGGTGTTGTACAATAACCTGCTTTCTGGTATTTCGCTGAGCGGCGATCATTATTTTTATGAGAACCCGTTAAAAGCCACGGATCATACACGCTGGGCATGGCACGATTGTCCGTGTTGTCCGCCTATGTTTTTAAAAATGGCAGGCGCTTTACCCTCGTTTATTTACGCACAGGCAGACAATGCGATCTATGTCAATTTATTTATAGGAAGCGAAGCCAGGTTACAACTCAATAAAAACGTTTCCGTATTGCTGCAGCAGGTAACAAATTATCCCTGGCAGGGAAAATCTGTTATCAGAATAAATCCCACAGTGTCATCCGCATTTACGGTGTATTTGCGTATCCCCGGCTGGGCACGCGGTGCTGAAAATCCATTCGACCTCTACCGTTCTGGTATTGCCACGCCCTCACTTGTTTCGGTAAATGGACGGCCCGTAGATGCCAAACCTGTTAATGGCTATGTGGCCATTAGCAGGCAATGGAAAAAAGGAGATAGTGTAGAACTTATCCTGGATGTAACGCCCAGAAGGGTATTTCCCAACGATGCCATTGCCAGTGTAAAAGATAAAATGGTAATTGCGGCTGGTCCCATTGTGTATGGTTTGGAAAAAGCAGACAATCCCGATTTGGAAACGCTCAGTTTTAATACGGCAGCTCCGTTAAAAGTTACTTACGTGGCGGGTCTGTTAAATGGCGTGAATGTTATCAATGGTACGGCCACCAATGACAAATCTGAACAGGTAAAATTTACCGCCATTCCGTTTTATACGTTTAATAACCGGGGCGCTTCAGCCTATACAGTTTGGCTGCCGGTGAAAAAATAGCCGCAATAATTTGCCAGTTGCGGGTAATGATAAAAGGATAAATAAAACAGCCCTGCATTTTTTTGCCGGGCTGTCTTGTGAAGCACCCCTGTTGAATTGTCCAACCCGTTCTGTTTCTTGCGCACTTGTAAGCATTTTATTTATCCATAAACTCATTTTGTAATTCCAGGTCTTACGCGAACACCGCAAATTTTAAGCAAAACCTGCTTTGGTTTGTAAAAGCTGTAAATTCGAAACATTCAACAAACTTTAGCAGAAAGAAATGAGGTATTCTTTAATAGCATTGATATTATTGCTATGCCTTGGTTGTGGTAACCCCAAGGGAATAAATACGATGTATGTGCCTTATGAAAATATAGAAGTATCTAAACAAAAAGGGGCGCTATTGGCCGAATATGCCCCACAGGATACAATTATTACAATTGGTGGCAAGGTATTCAATGTTACGGATGCATGGGTTGAAAAGCCTCACTATGAGAAATTATATGGTGATGAAATTATTGATAACTTCTATATCTGCGTTGTGAATATTGCTATGCCGCCTGGTACATTCACAGAGCAGGAATGGCGTGATATGAATATTCGTCATTTTATCAAAGAATATGGATACAGGAATTCGCAGATTTGGTTTTATGTGGCCAAAGCAAAGGAAGAAGTGAAGGACAGCATTTTAGTGGAATACCGGCATCCTTACAACAAAAAAGAGCGAAAGGGTTTTATGTTGCTGAGAAAAAAATAATTCTTAAACAATATTTACAATATAAAGTGTGGCGACTCGTCCACCAGTATTTCAGGAATCATTCAGAAGCTTATAAATACATAAATATTTCCAAAAATTACAAGAGCGTCAGCCGTTCACTAAGTATTCCAACCACTTTCTTGCATAATACTGCCGTTTTCAAAACGGCCTTAAAGACTGCGAATTGTCTGTATACTTTTATTGCCTGAAGCAGAAATTTTATTTTCTTCAGCCCCTCATTCAATAGACCGGATCAGAAAAGCCATTACTGAAATTTATACATCCGTTGCAAGCCAGGCTATAATAAAACCGCCATTGCTGCAATTATGGCTAAACAGTTAAACCCATTACACTATCTGGAAAGCCGGGAGAAAGTTCTTACCAGCATGTGTAACCTGTTGTTCGCAAGTTTATCAATAATACATTTATTTATTTCAATTTTCACCGGGTCATAGTGAAAAAACCAGTAAACATTTAAACCTTTCAAAATGAAACATCTTTTCTTAAGTGCAAGTTTGTTTTTTTTACTGTATACAGTTGTCGCACAGAACGTAGCGATTAATAATGATCAGTCACTTCCCAATCCAAATGCCATACTGGATATAAAATCGGGCAGTAAGGGAATACTAATACCGCGTATGGATTCCACCGCTCGGAAAGCCATTGCCAATACGAAAGGCTTGCTGGTATATGATACAACCTACAACTCGTTTTGGTTTAATACAGGTAATGCCTGGCAAAACCTTGCAACGGGTATTGGTGCAGGCTGGAACCTGAATGGCAACGGGGGTACCACAGATGGTATTCAGTTTATTGGTACTACAGACAATATTCCTTTAACAATAAAAGTAAATGGTAGTGAGGCTGGCCGGATAGATCACATATTGTTTAATTCATTTTTTGGTTACCAGGCGGGATTTACCAATACAACAGGAACTTATAACACCGCAAGCGGCTACCAGTCTTTAAATAAAAATTCAACAGGTTCTTATAATACTGCTTACGGAGGCAATGCGCTTTTGAACAATGCAACAGGTATTTTTAATACCGCAGTGGGTGTAAATGCATTGACCAGTAATACCACCGCTTCAAATAATACTGCAGTAGGGTTAAATGCAATGTCGGGCAATACAACAGGAGACTTAAATGCCGCTCTTGGCGCTTCGGCCCTTTCTCTTAATACTACCGGAAGCTCCAATACAGCCACAGGATTTAAAGCGCTGGAAGCAAATACAACCGGCAATTTCAATACGGCGGCAGGCGCAAAAGCACTGATTAATAATACAACGGGTGCTGTAAACACGGCTTTCGGGGCAAATGCATTGATCTCAAACACAACGGGTAGCAATAACACCGCTACAGGCACCAATGCATTATTCAATAATACGACTGGTTTAAAAAACACGGCTACTGGTACCGGTGCTTTATTTGCCAATTCAATAGGAATAGAAAATGTTGCAAATGGCGAAAGCGCTCTTACTGCCAACAACACCGGTAACGACAACACTGCCAGTGGAGCAAGTGCTTTGGTGCAGAATACAACAGGCAGCGTAAATGTTGCAATTGGATCAGCGGCTTTATTTAGTAACATATCCGGTGTGGGTAATACTGCTATAGGTGCAGGGGCAGATGTTGGGTCCGGCTCGCTGGTAAATGCTACTGCCATTGGAAACGGTGCAAGGGTAGATTGCAGTAATTGTATGACACTGGGTGCTGTTAATTTGATTTCGCAGTTGCCACAGGTTAATGTAGGTGTGGGTACTACCAATCCTGCATTTTTACTGGATGTTGCCGGGCGAATGCGTATTCGCAGTGGCACAGGAATCAACACGGCCGGCTCCTGGTTTAATAATAATGCGAATACCAACGTGGCAGCCTTTGCGGGTATGTACAGCGATAATTATGTTGGTTTATATGGAACAGGCTCCGGCTGGGGACTGTTGATGAATACACAGGATGGGCGCGTAGCCATTGGCACCGATGCACCAGCAAGCGGCTACAAGCTGAGTGTTTTTGGAAAAGCAATTTGTGAAGAGATGGTGGTACAGTTAAAATCCGCATGGCCCGATTATGTATTTAAAAAAAATTACCAGTTGCGGCCTTTGGATGAACTGGAACAGTATATACTAAAAAATAAACACCTTCCGGGTATTCCTGTTGCATCGGTAATAGAAAAAGATGGCTTGCAGGTGGGCAATACACAAAAGCTAATGATGGAAAAAATTGAAGAGCTGACACTGTATATAATCGAAATGAAAAAAGAGATCATTCAATTAAAAGAAAGCAAACAATGAAAAAGTCACTTATCAGGATATTTTTAATGGGGCCAATTGCTTTTTGCTTGCATAGCCAGGCACAAAACCCATTGCCATGTGGCAACGGCGAAATTCATAAACAGGCTTTCGCCGAAGCCCTTCAATATGAACAGAAACATCTTCCGGACAATAAAAATAACAGGGTCCAGGCGGTAAATTATTTGGTTCGCGTTTATTTTCATGTATTCAGCAATGACGATGGAACACTGACAGCAGCAAGCGCCACCGCGGTAAATGCTGAGTTTACTACGCTGCTGGCAAGCTATGCTGCAGACGCCGTCTGTTTTTTAAATGCGGGCGTAGAATTTGTAAACAGTACAGCACTTAACCAAAATTTCAATGCCGATAACGATAAAAATGGGCTGGCATTCGATGCCTTTCGCGTACCCGGCTGCATCAATATTTTTTATGTTCAAAAAATTAACGGCAATAATACTGCCTGTACGCCGCCATGCGGATACGGCGGTTACACATTTGGCATTCCAAGTACTTCCACCTCTATCGCAACAGGCAATGTGGGCGACGGTGGTACTGTCAGTCATGAAGTGGGGCATTGCCTTGGCCTCTTGCATACTTTTGAAAAGAACAATGGATTTGAAAATATCAATGGAAGCAATTCATCTACCAGTGCCGATTTGATAACCGATACCCCGGCTGATCCATTTGCCTATAACGGGCAGCCCTGTTACGCTACTACCGGTTGCTCCTATACAGGTGGCTGCACCGACCCAAACAACCAGACTAATTTTTCACCGCCTTATAACAACCTGATGGCGTACTGGTACAATCTCAAAGGCAAATGTGTTGCCAGTCCCTTTGCCAGCAACGGGCAGTTTGTAAGAGTTAATTCTTTTTTAAACAGCAATACAGATTTAATCAACAGCAGTTCACCACTGGATGTAAATATCGGTTCACTGGTTGTTTCATCCGGCTATTATATGAATTCTGCAATCAATACACTTTCCACCAGTGGCGCAGTAACTTTTAACGCTTCGGCGATAGCTACCCTTGGTGCTGGTACCATCCTGCTTGAGCCTGGGTTTCACGCAAACCCCCAGGCGGGTGGTAAGGTAAAACTGGAAATACGAACCTGCAATTAACCACAATAAACAAGTCAGATGAAATATAACATCAGTATTTCAATATTGCTATTGTTCTTTAACGCTGGTTTTGCACAACAACTGTTGCGCATACAAAATGGGGCGGCACTTAGCCTGCAAACGGGTGCAACCATCACCCTGCAGGGTGGCGTTTTACTGGAAGCTGGCAGCCATCTTTTAAACAATGGCACAGTAATATTGAAAAATAACGGCCCCGCCAACTGGATAGACAATACCGTTACATCTTATTCTTATGGTACCGGCGCCCTGCTTTTTTATAATACAGGCAGCAGCAGCGTTAACAGCAAGAATGTATTTTCCCGCATCGAATTAAACCAGCCATTACTTGCGCTAAACAGCGATATTACTTTGGGTAAATTGTATCTTATCAATGGGCGCGTTGCCACAGGTTCCAATAAAGTCATTGTAAACAACACGGCAGAGCTGTCCGTAGAAGCGGCCCTCTCCAATCCGGGTTATTCCAATAGCTGGATAGAGGGCAACCTGAGAAGGTATATCAGTCCCGCTACCGTCAATAATTATCTATTTCCTCTCGGAAATAATGTGCAGAGTAATAAGCTGATTTTAGACAATCTTATGATGGACCCTTTAACGGGTATCGCATACCTTGATGCATCCTTTGGCCCAAAATCCGGAACGGATGCAGGTTTATTGGTATCAGAAAACGGCACAGCTTATACATTTGTTAATAACGGAGGGGTTTGGAATCTTACGGCCGATGCGGTACCCGGCTCCGGCAAATTTGATCTCTCATTGTTTTTTACCGGGTTTACCGGCTTATCCAATAACAACTTTGGCATTCTGCAACGCCCTGTTGGCAGCAGCAATGCAGCCGAATGGTTTGTACCTGCCGCAAGTAGTTTGCCTTCTGCAGGTTTGCCTGGCCGTACGGTAGCGGATGGATATGCAAAGCGAAACAGTGTTAATTCCTTTAGCCAGTTTGGCATTGCAATGACTGGCAGTGCATTGCCCGTTACATTGACTGATTTTTCTGTAATCCGCCTCAGCAAACTCAATGTGCGGCTTGATTGGCAAACGCAGGCAGAACAAAATAATAAAGGGTTTGAAATTGAGCGCCGCTTGGAACAGGAAACGTCATTTTCCGGTATTGGCTTTATGCCCTCTCAGTCAGTCAATGGAAACAGTACGGCTGTACTCAATTATTTATACAACGATGTAAATGAATACACCGGCATCAGTTATTACAGGCTAAAACAGGTAGACCTGGATGACAGGGCCGTTTACTCCGCCATTAAGGCAATAAAAGGTTTGGGCGGAACCGCCATTACCGTGTTATTATGGCCCAATCCCAACCAGGGTCAGTTTACCATAAAAATAGAAGGCATTGCCCAACCGTCTTCTGCGTTCATAATAGACATTAATGGCAGGGTAATACAGCGAATACCAACTGTATCCAACACAGCCGTAAGCATTCATGGATTGAGTGCCGGAGCCTATACCATCTTTATACCGGATGTATTTGGAAATGGCAAATCGTTTAAAGAAAAGGTACTGGTCGTGAAATAGGATCTGTGTAACAACCCCGTTTTTCAGACAGCTTCAATTTTAAAGGCTCTGCCATTAAGGGGCAATTATATGGCCGTAAAGAAAAGTTGCAAAATCTATACACCTAAGAGGGGGGCAATGGTAATGGTTGCTCTACTCCATTGGTGCGGCGGCAAATTCAATGACCAATCTTGCTTTTCGCTAGGTTGGTTTATATAAACTATGGGTTGTATACTCCTTTGCGGCGATTTCAGGCTTGACTTTAATCGATTTACTTTCCCGGTAACTGTTATAGTGTGTAACTAATAGAAGAGCAATTAGGCTTATTAATGTGACTAATATAAAAATCAAAAATTCTTTTGCTAATGTCTTTTTAGTTTTAGTGCATGGGCAACAAGGCGGTTTACAAAATATTTTAGTGATAGGCAAGTATTTGTATATTTATTTAAACTAACTATATAATTTTTGATCTTCGCAGACATTTATTTTACAATAATTTTTTTTTAAATCCTGACAACTCTACTCAATTTATCCTGTAACCTGTTATATTTGGTTTCCCAAATCTGTTGAATCTCCGTTGAACCCCTCACTATTAAACCTTTACATGAAATATTTTTGTGTTCTGACCCCTCAGTGGATCTGCCTCCAATCAAACCGAGCCCTGGCTTTCGTTTTAACAGTAATACTGTGCGATGGATTAATGGTACAACCTGTCATTTCATCGTTTTCGCCCGTATTGGGCCCAGCAGGTACGCATGTTGTTATCAGCGGTACTGGCTTCAGTACAAATATCAATGATAATATCGTTTCTTTTGGTTCCATCAGGGCCAGTGTACTAAGTGCTGGCAATAACCAGTTAACGGTGGTGGTGCCGGTAGCTGCAAGTTATCAGCCGATTTCAATCGCCGTTAATAACCTTATAGGCTATTCTGCCAAGCCGTTTAATGTTACCTATAGTGCTAGTATCAATTTTACGGATAGCACTTTTGATCCCAGAATAAATATTCCAATAACAAACTTTCACCTCGGCTTTGTTACGGCTGATATGGATGGCGACGGAAAGATTGATGTGATAACTACAGGAGACATGTCTTTTTCTGTGATGAGAAACATTGGCACCGCGGGCAGCGTATCGTTTTCGCCACAAGTAAATTTTCCTGTGGATAAGACGCTAAGAGCCGTTTTTACTAATGATATTAATGGAGATGGTAAGCAGGATGTTGTAATTTTTACAAATGACCAGGCTGGGTTTGTTGTATATACCAATCAAAGTACGCCAGGGAACCTTGTGTTTACGCAGGCAACGTTTGTTGCTACAGGAGGCTATCCCACCTCACTTGCTGCGGCTGATTTTGACGCAGATGGCAAAACAGACATGGCTATTTCTTTCCTGAATTCAACTTCCATAGGATTAGTGCGCAATCTTAGTACAGCCAGCACCATTAATTTTTCAATGCCAGTGTACCTGTCAATGGGCATAATGATTGCGAAAGATTTAACATCCAATGATTTTAATAACGATGGTAAACCAGATATTGCAATAGCGTCTTCAGGCACCAATACAGATTCGCTTTTTGTACTTACCAACAATAGTTCGCCAGGAACCATCAGTTTTCAGCCAAGGGTAAAATTTGCTGACGCAAGTAAAGCTACAGCAATTGCCTCTGGCGATTTGGATGGAGATGGCCGCACGGATGTAGCAGTTGTGAATTACGGAAAAGTAAGTGTATTCAGAAACATTGGCACTGGAGCAGTAGTAGACTTTGATACAGCAGTGAATTCGGACGGGTGGTACAGTGTGCAAAAAATTGTTCTCGGCGATTTGAACGGAGACGGGAAACCCGAAATGGTTACTGCAGAACAGGTGTTGGGTTTTGCATCCCTATTTGCAAATAAATCTGTACCTGGAAATATTTCTTTTGCGCCCAAAATAGATTATACTGTTGGTTATTCGGCCAATTATCTGTCTATAGACGATTTGGATGCAGATGGAAAAACAGATTTGTTGGCGGGCGACATTTTTGACAATTCCTTTTATTGCTTTCGTTCGGGCCAGTCCAAGATTTCAAATGGTCGCCTTGGCACCTGTACCAATTTTCCCCCAATAATTATAGACGCAACAAATAATACCAGTTGGGTATCGTTAATTGATGATGAAGGCAATCTCATTGCAGCAATCAATGCAAATGGCAATAATCTCGGAATGATAAACTATGGACTGTTTGTGCGTAACGGGTCTCCGAGAGAAGATGCTTCAGGGCGTCTGTACCTTAACAGGAATGTTACGATTAATCCCGCTGTTCAACCGGCTACTCCTGTCGACCTCCGTATTTATATTACCAGCCAGGAATTTGAAGCGTTGAGAACCGCTTTAAATTCTCAGGGACTTGGTTCAGGAGTTGATACTATCAGTAATCTTGCCTTTTATAAAAATGAAACCCATCTGTGCGAAGACACAGTTGAGGCCGCAACAAGTGTAGTTTCTGTTATAGCGAAACCGTTTGCCAACGGATATGTACTCTCTGCAAGTATTCCTTCTTTCTCGGCGTTTTATATGGCTTCTGTTGCTCAATCTTCGCTTCCAGTTTCTTTGCTTAGCTTCAGTGGCAGGCAGGTTTCCGGGAAAGTCATGCTGAACTGGGTGGCCGCCCAGGAAAGGAATGCCTATTTTTTCTCGATAGAAAAAAGTAATGATGGAAGCCATTTTGAATCGATTGGGAGATTGCCGGCAAGAAACAGTTCAGGGGAAAACAGTTATTCCTTTATTGATACTTCATCATTTTCGGGTGCAGTTGTTTACTATCGCCTCCGGCAGGTTGATCTCGACGGAAAATTTGTTTATTCACATATTATCTCGATACGCGGGGTTAACACGACAAAAGGATTGGTGACAGTATTTCCGAATCCAGTTTCGGATATAATTCAATTACAGCTAAATCTTCCTTTACGCCAGCAGTTAGAATGGACGATTACGGATAATGTCGGTCGTACCGTGCAACACGGTAATATAACCGCACCCGCAGGCGTGCTTACCATGCCGATAGTGTCTCATGGTTTGAGCAGAGGTGTTTATTACCTTGTATTGAAGGGTGGCAACTTTGAGCAGAAAGTAAAATTGGTCAAGGTTGATTAAGCTGACCATTTCACGCAAAGCCGCAATGGTCCTCAAAGGTGGAAGCGCCGGTTAAATTGACCACCTCAGGCCGAGGCAAGTTGACCACCTGTTTTGCTGGCGAAGATTTGTATGTTCATGCGTGTTAGTGGTTAATAATTTCAATGTCTATTTTTACAGGTTTGTAGCAAATTTAATTAATAAGTTCATCATTGCCCGTTCGCTTTTTTCTCATGGATTCTCCTTTTAATTCCAGGCGATGAGCGTTATGTATGATTCTGTCCAGGATAGCATCTGCAATAGTTTGTTCTCCGATAAGGTCGTACCATTTGCTTACCGGTACTTGTGAGGTGATGATTAAAGCACCTTTTCCATGCCTGTCTTCTATAAGTTCCATGAGCGCCACCCTGCTCTGGGCATCGAAGGGTTGTAAACCAAAGTCATCCAGTATCAGCAGGTGCTGCCGTTCTATTTTACTTATTTCTTTAAGGTATGAACCGTCTGCCTTACTCATTTTAAGTTTTGTAAAAAGCTTGGGAACATTGTAGTATACTGCTTTGTACCCCATGCTGCAGGCATGGTAGCCAAGTGCTGATGCAATATAACTTTTGCCGATTCCTGTACTACCGGTAATGAGTATGCATTCGGCTTTGTCTATAAAACTGCAATCGGCAAAACGCATTATTTGGTTTTTATCAATATTGCGCCCTGCATTATAATGCAGGTCTTCCAGCGCAGCCTTATACCGGAAGCGGGCGTTTTTTATTTTTTGTTCAACAGTACGGTGCTGTCGTTCATCCCATTCGGCATCAATAAGATGGGCAATGATTTCATCGGGAGTATAGATTTCCCCTGTTTCTGTTTCCAGGTTGGTTTTAAAAGCCCGGTACATGCCCAGCAGCTTCATTTTTCGCATTTTGTCTAATGTTGCTTCATTCATTGTTTTTTGTTTTTGAGTTATTGATAATAATTTTCTCCCCTTATATTATCATGGAAGGGCATTTTCAACTGGTCAGTTTCGTCCGGCCCGTCGCGCAGGTCAAGTTCTCTTTCCAGTATTTTCTGTATCGTTTTATAATTGTATGCCCCATAGCCCAGGGCCCGCTGACAAGCTTTTATCAGACGATCGTTACCCACTTTTTTTGCAAAACCCAATATGCCAAGACAGGATTTGTATGCCTGTTCAGGGTGTTGTTTGCGGTCCAGAACTTTGAGTACATACAATCTCACATCTTCATGGATACTGGCGGCCCAGGAGATAAAACGTTCCGGCGTCCACTCACTTACAAAGCGGTGTGCAGAGGCCATGTGATCTTTTTCAGTTGTATACTGGTAAGGGCTTTTAATGCGTTCGTGCAGTGCAATGCGTTCGTAGTTATAATAAATTTCAACACTGTGACGTGAGTACAGCAGCTTTACTTTTTTACCAATAAATCTATAGGGGACACTGTAGTAATGTTTATCGGCGCCCAAGCCAACATGACCGTTTTTAGCTACAGTTGCATACTGGTGTTTTTTGAGTTCATAACGCAATGCCGGTAATGGCATCAGTATATTCTTCTCTACCTCATCGAACTGCTGCCTGCGGCTATAATTTCTTCCGCGTAAGTAAGCATTATTATGTTCTTCCAGCGCAGCAAGTATAGCGGCATTCAGATCTGCCAAGGTAAAATATTCATTCCTTTTTACTTTTACATAAATGCGTGTGTAGATGATTCTTACTGCGTTTTCAACAAGCGCTTTATCTCTTGGCCGGTAAGCCCTTGCCGGAAGAATGGTCGTTCCATAGTGTTCTGCAAAGTCAGCAAAGGTTTCATTGAGGGTGGGTTCGTATTTACTGCTTTTAGTGACTGCTGATTTTAAATTATCAGGAACTATTGCTGCGGGTACCCCATTACAATAATGCAAAGCATTCTCGCACGCAAAAATAAAATCTTCCTTTTGCTGGGTCATAACAGCTTCGACATATGTTAACTGGCTTGCACCCAGGATAGCAACAAAAACTTCTACAGGTTTTATTTCACCGGTTTGCTGATCAATGATACTCAGTTTGTCTCCTGCAAAATCAACATAGAGTTTATCACCTGCCTTGTGCTCCATGTGCATCGTGGGGTTTACTTGCGCTTTCCACTGGGAAAAATAATGTTTGAACTGGCTCTTGCCTACGCCATCCGGGTGATGGCGCTTATATTCTTCCCATAGCAACAGGCGGGTAACTCCTTTTTTCTTCAGCTCTTTATCAATAGCTGGAAAAAGACTAAACAGTGTTTGCAGTCGTTCATTCAGCGGCCGGTCTTCTGGCTTTACAAATAAATCCTCCAGCTCTTTATCGCTGAGTTCGTTAATCTCTTCGAAGGTTAAACCAGAAGAAATAAATTCTTTAATGTATTTTTTTAAAGTGTTGCGGGCTATGCCGGTTTGCGCAGCTATCTGAAGTTTGCTGCATCCCTGGCTTTGTAAACGAAGAATCTGTCGAATCTTAATCATGCTGATCGGATTGTTTGCCATTGCTGCTTTAGTTTTATAACGCAAGCATAATGGCTCCTAACAACATGAACTCAAATCTTCTTAAAAGGTGGTCAATTTACTCCGGCCCGACCTGGTCCGTTTCAACCGGCCTGCACTGGTCAGCTTAAACCGGCCAAAGGTGGTCAACTTCACCGGCGCTTGCAGCTTTTTTAAGAAAACCGGCCATTCTGACACTTTTTTTGAATGACATTTTTATATGAAGTCAATAGTGTGTACAAATGTCCTGAATTTGCTTTGAGTGCTAGAAAATGTCAGGAACCTAAAGGCAAAGCAGCAGTCTGGCAGATTGCAGCAAATGCCACCTAATTAGATAGTTCTCAAT
>Ga0075026_100000111_pt1 | contig 27482 bp, 34 predicted proteins | sample Str012_2_FD_71392 | JGI IMG/M metagenome (GOLD analysis project Ga0075026, IMG submission 71392) | Freshwater sediment microbial communities in response to fracking from Pennsylvania, USA - Straight Creek_MetaG_SC_2012 | ecosystem: Environmental > Aquatic > Freshwater > Creek > Sediment... | reverse complement strand
CCCCATCGTGTCGCACGCCTTCGAGGGCGGCTACCACCCCGACCACACCGAACGCCTGGCGTGCTACTGGGCCGAGGCGTTGGGTGGGCCCGAGCGCTACACCGGCCCATTGGGCGACGAGTCGCAGGTGGTGCGGATGCACAGCGGCAACGGCGACCACCCGGAGATGGACGCACGGGCCATCGCCTGCTTCGACCTCGCGCTCGGCGACATCGGCCTGACCGCGGCCGACCCGCTGCGGTCGGTGCTCCACGACTACTTCTCGTGGGCCACCAACACCACCATGACCGCCTACCACGAGTCGGCCGACGACGTCCCCGACGGCATGTCGATCCCACGCTGGTCGTGGGACGGACTGCAGCACTGATTCGCGACCACATGCGACCGTTCGCACTGACCTCATTGGCGGTGTGTGGGCTGCTGGCCGCATGTTCGTCGGCGGCCAACAGCGGCACCGCGGCGACCTCCACGGCGACGTCCGCGGTCTCGACAACGACCGTCCCGACAACAACCGTCTCGACAACGACCCTCCCGACAACGACCCTCCCGACAACGACCGTGGCCGGCACCACCACGGTCGTCACCACCGCACCGCCGTCCACCCCGCCGTCTGATCGCCTGGCACGATGCGTGCAGTCGTGGCCGCTGCGCGACCGTGCAGCACTGCTGGTGTGGCCGGCCGTCTACTCGGCATCGTGGATCTCTGCGCTCACCATCGTGAAGGCCACCGGCGTCGGCGGGGTGGTGCTGATGAAGCCGTCGGACGCCTTTGCCAGGAGCCTGCATCAGCACATCGCCGATCTCGATCACGTGGCCCGCCACGGCGTACTGGTGTCGACCGACGAAGAGGGCGGCACCGTGCAGCGACTCGGCGCGCTGGGCACGTTGCCGTCGCAGTCGACCATGTCGCGTCTGCCGCTGAGTGAGGTGACGCGACTGCTCGACCAACATGCCGCCGTGGTGGCCGCGACCGGGGTGGATGTCGTGCTGGCGCCCGTGGTCGATGTTCGCCCCGTGTCGGGCGTGTCGCCCATCGGCAACAGTCGCCTGTTCGCGGGCGATGCCACGCGTGTGGGCCAGCTCGGGCAGCTCTACGTCGACGCGTGGGAGCGAGCCGGCATCCTGCCGATCCTCAAGCACTTTCCGGGTCACGGGTCGGCCACGGGCGACACGCACACGGCGTTCGCCACCACACCCCCACTCGACCAACTCCGTCAGCGCGACCTGCTGCCCTACGCGACGCTGCAGTCGAGTGGTGCCGGCGTGATGGTGGGTCACCTCATCGTGCCCGGCCTCACGAGCGGCGCACCCGCCAGCCTCAGCCGGGCCGCCTACCAACTGTTGCGCGGCGACTACGGCTATGCGACGGCGTTGGTGATGACCGACTCGCTCGAGATGAAGGCCGTCGGCCTGTCGGTGCCCGCTGCTGCGGTGAAGGCGGTCGCCGCTGGAGCCGACGTCGTGATCTTCACCGAGACGAGCGAGGCGGCAGCCGTGATCGGCGCGCTGCTGGCCGCGGTGCGATCGGGCACGCTCACCGAAGCGACGATCGACACGGCAGCGATCCGAGTGGCCGGCACCATGGAACAACACGGCATCACGTGCCGGGCCGACGCACACTGACCGACAATGGTCAGAGCAGTCCGAGCTCGCGTGCTGCCTGCACGGCACTCTTCCGACCGGCAACACCCAGCTTTCGATAGATCGCACTGCAGTGGGTCTTGGCGGTGTTGAGCGAGATGAACAGCTCGGCCGCGACGTCACGCAGCGACAGCTGACTCGGCAGGTAGCGCAGCACCGCGAGCTCACGTTCGGTCAACTGCTCGACGAGTTCGACCGCTCGCGGCGCCAGGGCCGCTTCGATTCGGTGCCGTGACTCGACTCGCTCCAGCGCCCGTCCGGCGATGCCGGGATCGACACAACGATCGATGATCGAACGCGCCTCGACGAGCAGAGGAGCGCCAGTCGGGTCGCCGAGGCCGAGGAGGACATCGCCGGCAGTGACCAGCACGAACGCACGACCGAGATCCGTCGTGGCACGGCGGGCGAGCGCGACGGCGTGATGCGCGTCGGCGCGTGCCGTCGCTGCATCGGTCGACGACCGAGCACGAACGGCGAAAGCCGGTGCGACACCGTGGTAACTGTCGAGTCCGAAGACCGCCGCGGTCGACAACGCCAGCTCGGCCGCCGCGAGCGCGGCTGCGACATCGCCATCCTCCAGTTCGTTGATGGCACCCGACACCAACGACATCGTGTGCGCAGTGAGTCGTTGCTCGACGGTGGATCGCGCCACGGCGACACCGAGCACCTGTCGGGCCTCGGCCGCCAGCCCCGCCCACACGAATGCCGCTCCCACGGCGGTGGCCAGTTCGGCCGGTCGGGTCGACAACGTGTGGGTCGCCACGACATTGCGTGCCGCTGCCAGCCCTGTCGCGACGTCACCACGGCCGAGCGCCACGTTGATCTGCAACGGGCTGGCCACGATCCGGTCGAACGACGCCGGAGCAACCGCCAACGAGGTGTCGAGCCAGTGTTGCGCCTCCACGTATCGCCCCCGGAGGTATTCGCACCACCCCCACAACAGGGTGCACGCGGTGTCGTCAACGGTGGCGGGACCGATCCGTTCGAGCAGCCGCTGCAGCGTGCGAACCTGCCCCTTGCCGAGCAGATCGGGCCCGACGAACCGCATCAGATCCATGGCGCCGATCACGTCGGCAGCTGCCAACCGGTGTTCCACGGCGTCGCCGAGATCGCCCGCCACTTCGAACCAGTCGGCAGCGCGTCGGTGCAATTCGGGCAATCGCTCCGGGAACGTCCTCCTCGCCTCCAGCGACAGCAGATCGCGCAGGAGGTGGTGGTACCGGAACCATTCACCTGCGTGGTCGAGTCGCACGATCAGCTGGTTGTGCGAGGCTGCCCCGATCAGCCAGTTGGATCCCCCGCTCGACCCGGTCACCGCGTCGACCAACGGACCGTTGAACCGATCCAGCACCGAGGTCTCCAGCATGCGGCGTCGGTCGTCGGGGGTCAACGCGGCGAGCAGTTCGTCGCCCAGATACCCCACGACGAGTTGATCGTCGCCCCGGAATGCCCGGACGAACGAATCGGGGTCGGCGGAGTGCTCGAGCGAGAGCGCTGCGAGCACCAGTCCGGCCGCCCACCCTTCGGTGCGTTCGCACAGGTCGCCGAGCGACGCCGCCGTCAGCGAATCGCAGACGGGACCGAGCAGACCCTCCGCCTCACCGAGACCGAACCGAAGGTCGCGTGCGCGCACCTCGCTGACTCGGTTGCGCACCCGCATGCGACCGAGTCGGAACGGGGGATCGACGCGAGTCGACACCACGATGGTGAGTTCGTGCGGACAGAGTTCGATCAGCCGTTCGATGCCGCGGTGCACGGAGCTGTCGGTGACCAGGTGGTAGTCGTCGAGCACCAGCACGAGCGGAGCACCACCGACGAGTTCGTTCACCATCGCCGGGACGATCACGCGATCGTCACCCGCCGAGCCGACCACCCGCCGGGTGAGGCGCTCGTCGACATCGGGTCGGCGTCGTCCGATCGCCGCGACGAGCGACGACCAGAACCGCGCCGGATCCGAGTCGACGTCCTCCACCTGCAGCCACGCCACTTGCGGCAGGCCGCGTGCCGCCCACGCCGCGAGCATCGTCGACTTGCCCGACCCTGCGGGCGCACTCGCCAGCACCAGCGGCACATGCCGAGCGATTGCGTCGTCGAGCGTTGCGGTCAGCCGGGAGCGTTCCACGAACCGGTCGGGCAGCGCCGGGGGTCGCAGCTTGGTGGCCGCCATCCCCACCTCACCATCACCTGCCACGACGGGACCATACGCCAACGCGGTGGACGGGGCGACCGGATCACCCGGGTGAGATGACGAATGAGGTGAGGCGCACCCACCCGGGTGGATGCGACGGTGACGACATGTCCGAACCGACCACCTTCGAGATCGTCGTTCGGGGCCGCGCCAGCGCACGCCTCCTGCGACCGCTGCTCGACGACTTCAGCCTCGATCACTCCCACGAAGGCACCACCCACCTGGTCGGCACCGTGCGCGACGCCGCCCATCTGCACGGCGTCGTGGCCCATCTGACCTCGGTGAACGTCGAGCTGATCTCGATCGCCCCGGTCGCCGTGTCCATCCCTCACCACCACGAAAGCAGCATCCACTCATGATCACCGTGTCATCACTCACCAAGCGTTACGGCAGCCGTCTGGCCGTCGACGACATCACCTTCGACGTCGCCGACGGCAGGGTCACCGGCTTCGTCGGTCCCAACGGAGCCGGCAAGTCGACCACCATGCGGATGATGGTGGGGCTCACCCGACCCGACCACGGCGACGTCCGCTACCACGGCGTCGACTACACGAGGCTCCAGCACCCCACGCACGTCGTCGGATCGGTGCTCGACGCCAGGGCGATGCACCCGGGCCGTACCGCTCGCCAGCACCTGCGGGCCATGGCGGCACTGAGCCGAATCCCCGAGCGTCGCGTCGACGCGGTGCTGCACGACGTCGGCCTCGACACCGCCGCCGAGCAGCGGGCCGGCGGGTTCTCGCTGGGCATGCGGCAGCGGCTCGCCCTCGCCGGCGCCCTCCTCAGCGAGCCCGACGTGTTGCTGCTCGATGAGCCGTCGAACGGACTGGACCCGGACGGCATCCGCTGGTTGCGCACTTCGCTGAGCGACTTCGCCGCGCAGGGCGGCACCGTGTTCGTGTCGAGCCACCTCATCGGCGAGCTCGAGATGTTCGCCGATGATCTCGTCGTCGTCGGTGGCGGCAAATTGCTGGCCGCCGAGCCCGTGGCCGCCACCCTCGCCCGCGGCGAGACGCGGGTGATCGTGCGTTCGCCCGACGCGAGCGAGTTCGGTCGTGTGCTCGACCGGCACGACATCAGCGTGTGCGTCGACGGCGATCGCCTCATCGCGAAGCGCACGACGCTCACCGCGGTCGCGCAACTCGCGTTCGACCACCGCATCCAGGTGGTCGAGATCACCGAGGCCGCACGGTCGCTGGAGGAGATCCTGCTGGAGCTCACCGGCGCCTCCGCCGAGTTCGCCGCCGCCTGACAGCGCTCACGACCCGACACCACACAACCGCACGTCACCCACTCAACGCACCACCTCACCCACGAAGGACTCGTCATGCAGACAATCACCATCACTCCCACCACTCCCACGACGCCCACCATCGGGCGGCCGACTCCTACGGTCGCCGATCGCATCGTCAGCCGCACCCGCCGCACCGACATCGCCTCGGTTCCGGCCGCCATCGCAAGCGAGTGGATCAAGCTCCGTTCGCTCCGCTCGAACCGCACCATCTTCGGCCTCGCCATCGTCGCCGGTCTGGTGATGTCGTGGGTGTTGGCCACCTTCGTGAAGACGGATCCGTACGACCACAAGGCCTTCACGGTCGCCGGCAGCTTCATGGTCTCGACCTGGCTCACCACGGTGCTCGCGGTCATCGTCGGCATCCTCGCGTTCACGTCGGAAGTGCAGCACGGCACGTTGGCCCATTCGATCGCGGCGCAACCCGCTCGATGGGTCACGGTCGCCGGCAAGGCCACGGTCGTCGCCGGGTTCGGACTGGCGATGGGCGCGGCCGGGATGGTCGCGGGGTTCGCCAGCGCGGCCGCCAGTGGCCTCCACATGGGCAACACATCGGGCATCGCCGCCACCGCCGGGTGGTCGCTGCTGCTCACCACCATGGCCGGTGTGCTGGGTGTCGGCATCGGCATGATCATCCGCCACAGCTCCGCCGCCGTGTCGACCGCGTTGGTGTGGACGTTCGTGATCGAGAACCTCGTGCGCAGCATGGCACCGTCGAGCGTGTCGCGCTTCTTGCCGTTCAGCGCAGCGAACGGACTGCTCACCATTCGTTCGGCAGGCGACACCACCGCCACGATCGTCGCCCGATTGAGTCGGCCGCAGGATGCGCTGCTGTTCGCCGCCTACACGATCGCGGCGTTGGCGGTCGGGATCGCGCTGCTGAACCGACGCGACGCGGAGTGATCGAGTTCGCCGGGACCACGACGTCGTCGCGTGCTCGGGCGCAACGACTACCGTCGTGGCATGGCGGAGGCGCTACCCCGTCGGCTCCGGTGGTTCGTCGTGGTCGCGTTCACACTGGTGGCGGTCGACGCGTGCGCGAACGACTCGGCGTCCACCGCTCCGGCCGTCGCCACCACAGCGCTCGGCGTGGCGCGGAGCACCTCGACGTCGACGTCGACCTCACTGGCGACACGGCCGCCCGCACCTTCGACCGCCGGCTCGACCTCGTCGCCCGACAGCACATCGACGGTCAGGTCGACCACGATCACCACGACCTCCACGACCACCACGACCACCACGACTCCCGCACCCGCCGACATCCCCGCTCGGATGCCCGACGCACCACCGGGCGAAGGCACCTGGTCGGTGACGGTCTCCTTGCACGATCGCCCAGTGATCTGGAGCACCCAGGTGCACCCGTTCGCCGAGCATCCCGAGATCATGGCGTCCGCGGCGGTGGTCGACCAGCGGTCGCTCACCGCATCGCTCTACAACGGCCCGATCATCCCCGGTCTCGCAGGGTGGACGAACGGTCGCCGGGTCCAGCCGGCAGCGACGCCGTGGCTGGTGGCGGCGTTCAACGGAGGGTTCAAGCTAGAACACAACAAGCTGGGCGGCTACGTCACCGAGGGTCGCGTCGTCGAACCGATGAAGGTCGGCCAGGCCACGCTCGCGATCAGCACCGACGGCGAGATCACGCTGGGAGTGTTCGGGTTCGACATCGTCGACGACGGCCACTGGAAGTCGATGTTCCAGAACCTGTATCCGGTGGTGCAGGACGGGAAGGTGTCGATCGACTCGTACCACGTGTGGTGGGGCGCGAACGACGGTGACGTGCGCGACGTGGCGCGCAGTGCGGTGTGCACCCGCGCCGACGGACGGTTGATGTACGTGTACGTCACTCCCGTCGACATCCGCCCGCTCGCCGATGCAATGGTGGCCTTCGGTTGCCGGTTCGGCATGGAACTCGACATCAACGGGTTGTGGCCGCAGTTCGATACGTACACCAACTTCGCGACGCAACTTCCTCGCCACGGTGTACCGCTCGACCCGCGCATGCGCGTGCCCAACCGATACCTCGTGTGGTCGGAGAAGAGTTTCATCGCGTTCTTCGACCCCACCCGCCTACCGGCCGGTGTCGTGAGCTAGCGACCACGGCCCCTAGTGTCGCCGCCGACCCTTGCGCCACCGGAGACGACCACCACATGGAATCCCTTCCGCTGCTCACCACCGATCAGATGGCATCGTTCGTGGCGCGCGGGTTCCTGCGTTTCGACGCCGTCGTTCCGGACGAGATCAATGCGCAGGCGATCGAGGAGCTGCCGCACCTGTTCCGCACGTGGCTCGACGAGTTCCGCGGCGTCAGCTCGGGTCACACGGTCGGGTCCGACGACGAGCTCGAGCTTCCTCGTTCGGGCACGCCCCTCGCCCACGCCTACGCCCCCGAGTCGGCGTTCGGCCGGATGACCCGAGTGCCGGCCATCGCCGGAGCGATCGCCTCGCTCGTCGGTGCCGAGCCAGTGGTCGATCATCACTTCGTGCACATCAAGGGCGCGGGCGACCTGCACGCGCAGGGCCTCCACTGCGACGCCATCATCGATCAGGGGCCAGCATTCGACATCCAACTGTTCTGGTTCCCACACGATGTGGCGCCACGCGAGGGCGGCACACGGTTCGTGCCCGGCAGCCATCTGCGACGGGTCAACATGGACGACGTCGCCCGCTATCACCACCTGGCAGGCGAGCAGTACTTCAGCGGCGATGCCGGCACCGTGGTGATCTTCCACCAGGGGTTGTGGCACGCGGGTGCACCGAATCACGGCACTCGCGACCGCGTGATGGGCAAGCTCCGGCTCAACCCCACGCAACCGCAGGTGCGCCTGTGGGACACGAGCGATCTCGCGCCTCGCAACCGCGCCGACGACCACATGTTCGCCCGTATGGATGCGGGCATGGTGGCCGCCGAACTGCGACGCAGCGAGCCGTGGTACGAGCCGTCGGTGAACCGCCTCGAGACCGTGCAGCGAGCGAGGTTGTGGCGCTATCTCTCCGGCGATGCGGAGTTCGATGTCGACTGGTATCTCACCCGCACCGAACGACGTGCCGCGTTGGTGCAGCCATGAGCGCGCGGCAGCAGGTGCTGATGCTGTGGTTGGCGAGTTCGGCACTCGACAGTCGCGTGCTCGGTTGGTCGTTCTTCGACGGCACGGCCGGCGCCGGCCCTCAGCCCACCGACGACCCGCCCTATTCGAACGGCGTCGACGCGCTGGTCGACGGGTGGCGGCTGCTGCAGATGTCGCCGCTCACGCCGCCGGTGCCGGGGCACGAACGCGACACCTCGTTCCTCCAGCACGAGTTCGTGTTCGAACGCATCATCGACCTCACCCGCTGACACCTGCCCGCGCACCCCACCCTCATCCGGTGGGCGCGAAACCCCGCCAGTTCTGGCCGGTGGGCGCGGAACACCGCCGGATCAGCGGATTTTCGCGCCCGTGGGCGCGGAACCCCGCCCGGGCGACCACCCCATCGACTGGGTGAAGTCAGGCGTCGGGGTCGAACGCCAGCGACACCGAGTTCATGCAGAACCGGTTGCCGGTGGGTGTGCCGTAGCCGTCGGGGAACACGTGACCCAGGTGCGAGCCACAACGCGCGCATCGCACCTCGGTGCGCACCATCCCGAGGGTGGCGTCGTCGAGGAGTTCCACTGCCTCGGGTCGGATGGAGTCGTAGAAGCTGGGCCAGCCGCAGCCCGAGTCGAACTTCGTGCCCGCCCGGAACAGCTCGTTGCCACAGGCTCGACACGTGTAGAGCCCGTCTCGCTTCTCGTCGAGCAGCGGCCCGGTCCACGGCCGCTCGGTGGCGGCCTCGCGGAGCACGGCGAACTCGACCGGGTTCAGCAGCGTGCGCCATTCGGTCTCGTCGCGTTCGATCTCGTACGGCACGCTGTGGCTCCTCTCGGGTGGTGCTCGGACCACCCATGGTACGTCGACCGACTCGGTGATGTGGCGGGGTCTCAGTGGGTGTGGCGGTGATGGATGTCGGGCAGATGTTCGTGCTCGTGTTCGAACTCGAGATGCCGGTGCTGCGTGCCCGACAGCACCTCGATGACCGCGGGCGCGTGGTGCGGGTCGGCGGGATCGATGGGGTGCGAGTGCGCCATCACGGTGTGACGGTGGCGATGTGCGTGATGGCTGGTGGCCACCACCAGCACACCGCCGAGGAACACCACGAACGCCGCCAACGTGCGCACCGTGAGGCGATCGCCGTTGACCGGCCAGGCGAGCAGCGCACCGATGAACGGCGCGAGGGCGAAGATCACCTGGCCACGCGCTGCGCCCACCAGGCGGGCCCCGGTGATCCACATCGTGATCGACAGCCCGTAGCCGAGTGCTCCGATCAGCAGCGCGGCGAGTACGTAGCGCAGCCCGGGGATGCCTTCGACCGCCAGACCGATCAACAGATTGACGGTGCCGGCCACCATGCCCTTCACGAACGTGATCTGGGACGGCGTGTAGGTGTCGAGGCTGGCGGTGATCGCGTTGTCGATGCCCCAGCACACGCACGTGGCGGCGACGAGCACTGCGCCGACGGCGATACCTCCGCCGGCGGTGCCTGCCAGGATCACGCCGCCGAGCACGACGATGACGATGCCGAGCCCGGCTCGCCGACCGATGTGTTCCTGCAGGAACAAACGGGCGATCACCACCGTCGCCACCAACTCGAGATTCAACAGCAGCGACACCGTGCCGGCGGGCGTGCGGTGAAGCGCCAACACGAGGAGGATCGGCGCCAGCCCTCCCCCGACCCCGACGGCGAGCAACAGCCGCGATCGCTGACCACGAGTGCCGAGCGACCAGGGCTCGCGGCGAGCGAAGGGGAACACCGCGACTGCGGCGCCCACGTAGAGCAGACCGGCGAGCACGAAGGCGTTCAGGTTGCCCACGACGAGTTTGGTGGTGGGTGTCGCTGCGCCGAACAGCACGGCAGCGGAGGCGCACCACGCCCAGCCATGGCGCTGGGTGCTGTGTCGACCGGCCGCTTCCACATCTCCACGGTAGACCCGCCGCAGCGAGGTCGACCCGTTCACGAGCGTGCTATTCGAGCACGTGCCGCATGGCCCGCTCGACGTACTCGTCCTTCTCGCCCACGGGGGCGACGTAGCGCAGCGCGGTGCGCGCGGCATCGGCGTCGGCGAGCCGGGTGATGATCCAGGCAGCGAGGTACTGGCTCGCCAGGCACCCACCGGCGGTGGCGACGTTGCCCGACGCGGCGAAGGGCCGGTCGACCACGTCGGCGCCGGCCTCGATCACCCACGGCTTGGTGATCAGATCGGTGCACACCGGTACGTCGTTCAGGAGGCCGAGCTTGGCGAGCAGGAGCGCGCCGGAACACTGCGAGCCGATGAGTTGTCGAGTCGGGTCGAGTTGCAGCGTGGCCAGGAACGCCGGGTCGGACGCGTACTCCCGCGTCCTGCCGCCGCTCCCCACGATCACCGCATCGGCGGTCGGCAAGTCGTCGAGCGACATCTGCGCGTGCACGGTGACGCCGTTCATCGAGGTGACCGTGGGGGTGGGTGATGTGATGAGTGTCTGCCACCCCTCGCGGGGTACTCGGCCGAGCATGTACGACGCCACGAAGGAGTCGATCTCGTTGAACCCGTCGAGCGTGACCACCGCGATCTTCATGCAGACCAGTGTGGCCGCTCGCTCTCCTGCGCACGTGGCCGATTTCGATCCCACTCACTCGACCGAATCATTCCGGGGCCAACTCACCGTAGTAGTACGAGGCGATCACTCCGCCGTCGATCAGGACGTCGCTGCCGTGATGAAGGCGCCGTCGCGGCCCATCACGAACGCCGCGAGCGCCCCGATCTCGTCGGGAGTGCCCGCACGTCCGACAGGGCACACGTCGATCATCCGGCGATGGCCGGGGCCACGTGGACCGCTCAGCTCGTCGTTCGCGAGCGGAGTGATCACGATGCCGGGGCTGATGGTGTTCACCCGCGCACCGCGCCTGCCCCATCGCACTGCTTCGGCCTTCACCCGCAACGAGTTGCCGCGCTTGGCGAGCTGGTACGCGTGGAGCGGGTCGGTCACCCGCTCTGGCTGCAGCATCGACAACGCCAACAGGTCGACCGCGAGGATCACGGCCGGGGGCGCCTGGCTGGGCGACACGCCGGCAGCGTGGATCACGCCGACGACGTCACCCCGGTTGATCGCAACCTCGACGAGCGCACGTACCGAGGCTCGCGACGACACATCGACCGTTGCGGTGCTCACGTCGAACCCAGCGTCGTGGAGCACGTGAGCGGCGGCCTCGGCGTTGTCCGCCTGCAGGTCGGCGAGCACGACGTGGCGGCCCGCGCTCACACGGCGGGCGATGGCCTGGCCGATGGATCCGGCCCCGATGACGACGACGACGTCGGGCATCACACACCACCGATCCGAACGAGCGACTTGATCGCAGTGCGGTCGTCCATCGCCCTGTAGGCGTCGGCAACACCATCGAGTCCGGTCGCGAAGTCGAACACCAGACCCGGCTCGATACGACCATCGAGCACATCGGGCATCAGCTCGGGGATGTAGCGCCGCGCCGGTGCCGGGCCGCCGCGCCAGCGTCGCGCTCGCAGGAGGCGCTCGACCTGCTGGCGTCGTGGATCAGCACGCCCGCCGACGCCTGACGGTCAGGAACCGAACTCGGCTCGCTCGGGCTGACAGCCCGCCGTCAGGCCTCTTCGTCCACGAGCACCGGTTGGCGGCGCTGCTGGATCGTCATGATGATGACCACCAACAGAATCGCCGCGAGGAAGATGAGGCTCGTCGTGGTGGTGCCCAGACCGAATCCCTTGCCAGTGCCCGGGTCGGCGTCGGCGGCGATCTGGCGCGGCTGCGACATGAGGTCGCCGATGGACGCACCGAGCGGGCGGGTGAGCACGTACGCCATCCAGAAGGCGAGGATCGCGTTGAGCTTGAACTGCCAGTGCGCCAAGGCGACGAGCGCGATGAGGCCCGCGAACAGCGCGACGGACTTGCCATAGCCCAGGTTGTACTTCTCGGCGATCAGGTCGCCGGCCGCTGTGCCGAGTGCGAACGTGAACAGGATCGCCGTCCAGTAGAACGCCTCGCGCTTGGCGGTGTGGATCGAGTGGATCGAGAGTGTCCTCTCACTCGCGTACCAGGCCCCGAACGAGGCGAGCATCAAGACCGCGAAGATGATGGTGCTGGTGGTGAGCGACACGTGGAAGTGCTCGACCATGTTGTCGGTGATGAGCGTGCCGACGACGCTCAACAGCACCACGGTCACCCAGTACACCGCGGGAATGTACTCGGGCACCTTGAATTGCACGATCAACGACACGATCAAGATCGACCCCATCACCAGCGTGGTCTTGTTGAGGTTGTCGCCGAGCTTGGTGTTGATGTAATCGGCGAACGTCTCGCCCACCGTGGTGCAGAGCACCTTGATGATCCAGAAGTAGAGGGTGACCTCCGGGACCTTGCTGAGCTTGGCTCGCAGTTCGGGAGATGGGTGCAGCATCGAGGTGTGTGTCGTCATCGTGGTCTTTCGGAGAGTGCCCACATCGATGCAACCACGAAGTGTCTGAGCCGATTGGCTCGATCGTCTGAGAAGTGGGTAAGAACGCGCGTCAGGCGAGGCCGGTGTCGTGCACCAGCTGGAGCACGATGTCGATCTCCGGGTGAGCCTCGGTGCGTCGGTACACGAGACGACCCGGAAGCGCCTCCACCAGGCGCTGCGCGAGCGGCAGGCCCAGCGCTCCGACGCGACGCGGCTCGCCGTCGATCCGCTCACCGTGATCGAATCCGGCCCCCTCGTCGGACACGGTGATGGTGGCGGATTCGGCATCGGCGTGCAACGACACGCGCACGACGCCATCACCGTGATGCAGCGCGTTGTCGACGAGCACGTCGAGTGCGTGCCGCAACATCACCGCGTTGCCTCGTACCGTCGGCGCTCCCGATGGATCGCCGACGACGAACGAGCGATTGGCGTGCGCGAACCTCCCTCGCCATCCAGCACGCAACTCCTCGAAGACGAGGGCCAGGTCGACGAGGTCGCCGTCTGCCTGGGCGCTGCGAGCGATCGACAGCAATTCGGTGATCGTCCGCTCGAGGCGGTCGATGTCGTCGAGCGACTCGCGCAGCACGGTGGAGGCATCCGGTCGAGGAAACTCGAGCTCGGTCTCCAACGCCGCACGGAGCCCGGCGAGCGGTGTGCGCAACTGGTGCGACACATCAGCACTGAACGAACGCTCGCGGGCGACGAGGTCGTCGAGTCGGGCGGCCGTGACACGAATGGCCACGGCGGCCTGGTCGATCTCGGGAATCCTGCTCCGGGGCACGTCGAGGGCGAAGTCGCCGTGACCCAACCTCACCGCGGCATCGCGCACCTCGCGCACCGGCCGGGCGAGTCGACCGGCGATCACGAATCCGACGCCTGCGGCGATGGCCACGACGCCGACCGCGAGCAGACCCAACACGAGAACGATCTGCTGCGTACGCGCGTCGCTCGCCGCGGTGGACTGCTCGGCTCGGATCACCCCAATGATCTGTTCATCGACCGACACGGGCACGGCCACCACACGTGTCGAGTCCGACTCCGAGTCGACCACCCGTCCACTGAGTGCTTCGCGAGCCACGGCGTCGGCCACCACCGGCCCATCGCCGGCGGCGAGCGAGCCGTGCACGTCGTAGAGGGCCAGCCGAACACCGAAGCGACCGGCCGGCAGGTCGACCGCTGTCGTACGGCTGGAGAAGTTCTCGGGCACCTCACGTGCCGCGAGGACGGCCTCGCGTTGCACCCGCAGCGTGGCGTTCTCGTCGACGAACCGTTCCACCACGATGGCGAGTGGCACCGCGAACAAGCCGACGGCGAGCACAGCGATCGACAGCATCGCGACGAGGATGCGACGCCTCATGGCAGCTCGAACCGGTAGCCAACCCCCCTGATGGTGGCGATCCGGCTCTCGACGCCCGGCGCATCGATGCGACGGCGAAGCGCCGAAATGTGAAAGTCGAGCGTCTTGTTGGCACCGTTCCAGTGGTCGTCCCACACTTCGGCCATGAGCGTCTCGCGAGTGACCACGCTGCCCGCATCGTCGAGCAGCCGAGCAAGCAGGTCGAACTCCTTGGCGCGCAACACCACCTCCTCGTCGCCCAACCACACGCGTCGAGCTCGAGCGTCGACCGTGAGGTCGCCGAATGCCGACGGCGTGAACGACCTGACCTCGCAGCGCCGAAGTTGCGCCCGGATCCGAGCGAGGAGTTCGGCCAGACGGAAGGGTTTGGTGATGTAGTCGACTGCGCCGGCATCGAGTCCGACGACGATGTCGAGCTCTTCGTCTCGGGCCGTCAGCATGATGATGTCGACGGTGGGGTCGACGGTGTGCAGTTGCCGACACACCTCGAGCCCATCGATGTCGGGCAGACCGAGGTCGAGCAGTACGAGGTCGGGTCGATCCGACGCGTCGGCGATCGCCTCGGCCCCGTCGTGCGCCCACGTGACCACGTAGTGGTTGCCCTCGAGCGCCCGCACCAGAGTGGAGCCGATGCGCTCGTCGTCCTCCACGATGAGGATTCGCTCGCCGGTCATGCGGCAAACGTAGGGCACCGCGGTGGGCACGCAGGGTCGGCGGGACGCCTGACCATCAACAACCCACGACCCGAAGACCCAGGGAGCGGGCCGCCTGTCCCTGACGAAGGTCGAACGTGCAGAACAGCAGGTCGGGGATCCGGAGCTGCTGCGCCGCGGCGAGGTGCAACGCGTCGAGCGACCGGACACCGAGCGTCTCGCCGATGTCGCCCGCTCGGCGCCAACCACGTTCGTCGAGACTCACGACTGCCATCGCCTCGATGTCGCGCTCACAGGCCTCTCGCGCGCGGGCGAGTGCCGAGCCGCGCAGCAACCGCGCCAGGTTGCGACGAACCTCGACGTAGGTGATCCACGCGGTGACGAGCACCGGATCGGCGTCGACCAACCGTTGCGCATCGTCGGAATCGGCCTCGTCGATGTAGAGCTTCAGCAACGCGCTGGAGTCGACGTAGGTCGTCATTCGCCGCGGTCCTCGTGCACGGCGTCGAGCACGCGACGGTCGGCCTTCGCTCGCGCTCGGTGACCGACGACACGATCCGCCGAGGGTGGGCGAATCCACCCTTCGGCGACACCCGTCGACAGCGGATCGGCCGCAGCGATCGGGCTGATGAGCGCCACCGGCACACCGCGATCGGTGACCTGCAACGTCTCGCCCTCACCGACGCGGCGAAGGTACTCGGAGAGATGCTGCTTCAGTTCTCGAACTCCGACGTTCATGTGTCCACAGTAGCGAACGATGTGGACACATGACAGCCGATGTTCGGTTCCTGCAACCTCACGGGTTGACGTATACCGATATGTGTATATGATGCACCTCGTGCCCCGTGCCGCGACGACCTCCAACGTGTTCAACGCCGTCGGCGACGCGTCGCGGCGCGACATCCTCGCGGTGTTGGCACATGGCGAGGCGAGCGTGGGCGATCTGGTCGATCGACTGGGCGTGGCACAGCCGCACGTCTCGCGCCACCTCAAGGTGCTCCGCGAGGTCGACGTCGTGCGCTGCCGCACGGCCGGGCGTCGTCGGCTCTACCGGGTGCATGCGCCCGGGCTGGCACCGTTGCAGTCGTGGATCATCGACCTCACCACACAGGTGAACGCCCGCTACGACCGCCTCGACGATCATCTGCACGAACTTCTCCGTACCCCGAACCCCGAAACGAGCACCCGATGACCACCCGACACGGCTCCGCCACGGTCACCTTGCCCTCCGACACCGAGATCCTCATCACCCGCTCGTTCGAAGCGCCGCGCGACCTGGTGTGGCACGCCCTCACGACGCCTCGTCATCTGCTGCGTTGGTGGGGACCCGAGTGGTGCCCGTTGGTGGCGTGCGAGGTCGACTTCCGTCCGGGCGGCGCATGGCGCTACATCGCCCGCGATGGCGACGGCAACGAACTGGCGTGGCGTGGCACCTACCGCGACATCGTCGCAGCCGAGCGCATCGTGTCGACCGAGGTGTTCGAGGGCTTCCCCGACGCCGAGTCGGTCAACACCATGACACTCATCGAGGTCGATGGTGTCACCACGCTGCAGACGCTCGTGCGGCACAGCAGCCGAGCGCACCGCGACGGGCATGTCGACTCGGGCATGGAAGGCGGGATGCAGCAGACGTTCGACCGACTCGACTCGCTGCTCGACGCCGCCCACACACCCGCCGAGCGGTTCCGACGCATTGCCGGAGGCTTCACCGATCGGGTCGAGCGGGTACCGGCCGACGCGTGGGGGAACCCAGCGCCGTGCGAAGGGTGGACGGCGCGCGATGTGGTCGGGCACTTGGTGGGCTGGGTGCCGGCGGTCATCGGCCAGAGCGGTATCGAATTTCCGGCGATGTCGGTCGACGTCGACCCCGCCGCGGCGTGGGCGAGCCTCGCCGCCACGTTGCAGGCCGGCCTCGACGATCCGGCGGTTGCGAGCCTCGAGTTCGACGTCGGCCCGCCAGGACGGCTCACGGTCGAACGCGCCATCGACATGATCGTCACCGGCGATGTGCTGATCCACACCTGGGACCTCGCACGCGCCACGGGGCTCGACGAACACCTCGACGCCGGACTCGTGCACGCGATGTACGAGGGCATGCAATCGATCGACGAGATGCTGCGCGCCAGCGGTCAGTACGGCCCCAAGGTGCCCATCGCCGACGACGCCGCGGAGCAGGACAAGCTCATCGCGTTCACCGGCCGCAACCCGTTCTGACGACGGGTTCTCGCGCCCGCGGGCGCGGCAACCATCGGTTCTGGCGGGGTGTCGCGCCCACCGGACAGAAGTGGCGGGGGGTCGCGCCCACCCTTTGGTGGTGCGCGGCCAGCGCGGCGTGGGTCAGCGCACCTGGGTCAGTACTCGCCCTTGATCACGAAATAGCTGCCGCGGATGGTGCCGGCAAGCTTCGACTTCTGGCGGGCGAACTTGAACCGGTCGGCCAGTTCGGCGGGCACGTCCATCCCGTCGGACAGCTTGAAGCCCACCGCCCGCTTGCCGGCATCGGCGAGGGTGTACAACACGTTGATCGACAGCCCGCTCTCGTAGAACACGTAGGTCCACCGCACGCCGTCGACCTCGAACTGCGTGGCCTCGAGCGCAGGCGACTCGATGACGATGTCGCGTTCATCTTTCACGATGCGGTGCACGTATGCGATGAGCTGCTTCGCCTTGGCAGCCGGCTCGGTGGTGAACGTGTGGTCGTACTTGTTCTTGAAGTAGCGCGCCTCGTTGGCGCGCAGCCCGGCGAGTGCGTCGACCACCGGCGACGACTCGAGGCCGACGGTCGACACCGTCACGAAATCAACCACGTACGACATGAGTCCCTCCACGGGTTCGGGGCTGTGCCCCGTCGATGGGAACCCAACGGTATCCCGGTCGCAACGTGTCCCCGGACGGTTCGTTCCGGCTGCATTCGGGTAGGCCCTGGGCGCCGACGAACTCGCTGCCGTTCCTCGGGCGACCACTCGCACGGAGACCGACACGGAGAACGAGGATCGCGCTTCACCCCGCACCTCGCCCACCTCAGCCGAACGGCACACCGGCACCCAGCTTCCCGGCCTCGCTAGGGTCGCACGCATGGCGACTCGCGAAGGCACCGACACAGCCGACCGGCGCGATGCCGTCGTGCTCATCCACGGCGCCGGCATGGACTCGACGGTGTGGCGACTGCAGGTCGATGCGCTGGCGCATCGCGACCATCGACCACTTGCCCTCGACCTACCGGCACACGGGCGTTCGGCCGGCCCGGCCCTCACCTCGATCGTCGCGATGGCCGATTGGGTGGCCGACGCCGCCGAGACAATGGGCCTCGACGCAGCACACATCGTCGGACATTCGATGGGCACCTACGTCGCGCTCGAACTCGCCGTTCGTCGCCCCGCCCTGGTGCGATCACTCACCCTGTGCGGCACCTCGACGTCGATGCCCGTGAACCCGGTGCTGCTCGACGCGGCCGAACACGACCTCCCCGCTGCGGCAGCGTTGATGGCGAAATGGAGCCACGCTCGACCGGCACACGACGGTCACGATGCGGCGGCCCGCGCACGATCGATCGACGAGGCGCGGGCAGTGGTGGAACGCAGCGGGCCGGGCGTGCTGGCCACCGACCTTCGCGCCTGCGTGGCCTACGACCGTGCGATGGCCGCGGCCGCAGCGGTACGGTGCCCGACCACGGTGGTGATCGGCCTCGACGACAAGATGACCCCACCGGAAGGCGGGCACGCGCTGGCCGCTGCGTTCCCTTCCGCTCGCGTGGTCGAACTCGCCGACACCGGTCATTCGATGATGGCCGAGCATCCCATCGGCGTGCAGCGGGCGATCCTCGACACCGTCACCGACTGAGTCGGCGTGGTGTTCAGTCGGTGAGGTCGAACCGGTAGGAGCCCACGAGCGTGGCGGGCTGAGGGTCGGGACCCTCGATGCAGCGATCGCCGAGTGCCGCCTGGAACGCAGCGAACGCCTCGACCCGACCGAGCGGGTTGTCGCCATCGATGTCGGCGATGTGGACGAACATGTCGTCGGCCAGGCGGAAGGTGGCGTAACGGATGCCACCGGGATCGGACGCCGAGAGTTCGGCGAAGACGGCTTCGACGAGTTGCTGGTTCTCGTCGGCTCGGTCGGTGGCGCAGCGGTAACGGACGACGAGGGTGCTCATCGGGTGCTCCTTCGAAGCGGTCAGTGGATCGCGCGGATCCGGTTGTTGCGGGCGTTGTGTTCCACTTCGGCCAACCCCAGGACTTCCAGCACCGGCGGCACGTAGTTCCCGAAGCGACCCCGGAGGCCCTTCTTGAAGCCGTACCAACCACCGACGGGGTTGTCGGCCGAACGCCCCCAGGCCTCCACCGTGCCCGGATCGGCTTCCTTCTGTTCGTCCTTGTTGCCCAACGGCATCCAGTCGCCGTGGGCGACGAGCATGGCGTGCAGGTCGTCGATGCACGACAGGTGGTACCGCAACTCGGTGGAGCCCACCTGCACCACCAGGGCCGGAGGGGTGGCGTCCGGGTCGCGGTAGGCCTCGAACTCCGAGCCTCCGGGCGGGGTGGACAACACCCACGGATCGTCGGGTGTACCGCTTCCTTCTACGTCGGCCATCAGGTCGCTCCTTCTCATCGCTGGATGGAAGCTGCACCGTAGACAGCCATACATGCCATCTCTTGTCATGAATACGGAGAAATGTGAGACTTCCCCCATGCGGGCCGGACGGTTGGTGTCGCTCATGCTCATCCTGCAACACCGCGGCCGCACCACGGCGCGGCAACTCGCTGACGAACTGGAGGTGAGCGAGCGCACCATCCTTCGCGACATCGAAGCGTTGTCGGGGGCGGGTGTCCCGGTGTTCGCTGTGCGCGGACCCGCTGGCGGGTTCGAGCTGCTCGAGGGCTTCCAGCACGGGCTGCCGGATCCCGATCGGTGGACGCCGACGACGCGACGACGCGGACCCGCACGACGAGCCACGATCCGCATCTCTCCGCAGGGTCGACAGCTCGCGGCGGTGCTGGGCGTGCTGCAACCACTCCGCGTCGCTCGGGGTGAGGCGGACGACGACGGTTGGCTCACCGCCACGTTCCGGATCTCGACCATCGATGCCACCGCCACCGACGTGCTGGCCCTGTCGCCCCATGTCGAGGTGCTCGAACCCCGTGCGCTGCGCGCCGAGGTGGTCGAGCGATTGCGGCTCGCAGCCGCGCGGTACCACCCCTGATCGCCGACGGCGACGTCGTGCGAATTCACCCCACCCGGGTGGTTCAGCACTGCCGTGGCGCCGACTACGTTCACAGTGACGACGCTCGCATTCGACGAAGGAGTCCGTGATGAAGCAGGTGGCGATCAAGGTCAGCAAAGCGCTGCTGTGGCTCGTGTACGCATGGGTGGCCATCGTGCTGGTGTTGCTGTTCCTGCGGTTCTTCCTCGAGCTGTTCGGCGCCAACCCCACGGCAGGGTTCGTGGAGTGGGTGTACCGCTCCACCGAGCGCGCCATGGCGCCGTTCCGTGGCATCTTCGAGCCGGTGGTGCTGAGCGAGCAGTCGCTGCTCGACGTGTCGGTGCTGTTCGCGATGATCGTCTACTCGTTCATCGCGCTCGGTCTGCATGCCGCCATCAACTGGGTCACCGGCCTGCTCGACGGTGAGCAGCGCCTCGAAGCACGCCGTGAAGCGCTCGCGGCCCAGCAAGCCGCGACCACCACGACGCGGGTGTTGCAGCTGTCGAACACCGCTGGCCTCGCCGCCACCGCCGTGTTGAAGTCGACGCCCTACGGCACATCGATCGAGCTCACGGCAACCGGCCTCGCGCCCTACCAGTCGTACGCAGCGTGGGTGGAGGGTGCCGACGGGATGCGGGTGTCCACCGCAGCGTTCCAGACACCCGAGGGCGGCGCCGTGCGCGTCGCGCTGTCGACGCCCGTCCGGCTCGTCGATGGCCAGCGGTTCGGGGTCACGCTCCTCCCCCGCCCGGGCGAATCCACCAGCACCGACGTGCTCGCGTCACCGCTGGGCTGACCATGCGGCGGCGGGCGTCGCTGCCGCTGCGTCCTGTGTGCCGGTCCGAGGGGTCGGATCGACTCATCTACGATCGTCGACCATGACGGATCACATCTCTTCACCAACGACGGTGTCCGACATCGGGGTCGCCATGTTCACGGTGTCCGACCAGGATGCTGCGCTCGCCTTCTACACCGGCGTGCTCGGCTACGAGGTGCGCGCCGACGCACGGTTCGGCGAGCACGGCGAGTACCGCTGGCTCGAGGTGGCCCCACCGGGTTCGCACGCCCGATTGGCACTCAACCCTCCGATGGGTGGCCAACCCGGCGGCGGCATGATCGGTGTGGAGACGTCCGACGTGCTCGGCGAGCACGCCCGTCTGCGAGCCATCGGTGGCGTCGACCTCGACCCCGAACCGGCACGCACGCCGGGTGCCCCGCTGTTGTTCATGCTGCGCGATCCCGACGGCAACCACATCACCGTGGTCGAGGCTCGCACGGGACCCGACACCTGAGCCGCGGTACCTCGTCTCGGTCGTCGAAGGATCCCACCGCAGTGCCCATACCCTGACCTCATGGTCACCACTCGGATCTTTCCCACGGTTCGCGCACGCAACCTGCAGGGGCTCGAGGTGGACCTGCCCGGCGGGTTCGCCGGCGAGCGCAACGTGGTGGCCATCGCGTTTCGTCGCAACCATCAGCCGTTGGTCGACTCGTGGGTGCCCTGGTTCGACGCGCGATCCGCAGGGGATCCCGGCCTTCGTTTCTACGAGATTCCCACGATCGGCCGCATGTGGGCACCGGTGCGCAACTTCATCGACGGTGGCATGGCCTCATCGATCAAGGTGCCCGAGATCCTGCAGCGCACGTTCACCGTGTACGGCGACGTCGGTCGACTCACGCGTCCGCTGGGCATCGACGACCAGTCGACCATCACCGTGCTGCTGGTCGGCGCCGACGGCGAGGTGTGGTGGAGCGGATCGGGAGCGCGCACCGATGCGCTCGCGGCCGGGCTCGAGGCGGCGCTCGCCGACCACCGAGCGGTGTGAGTCAGTGCGGTGAGGTGGGTTGCACGGGGATGGGCGGACGACTGAGGGTGACCGGCTCGCGTCGGCCGAGGCGGTAGGTGAACCGCACCAGCCGAGTCCACACCTTGGCGCAGTTGAGGAACATCGAGATCACGCGTCGGCCTCGGGCGCCACATGGAGGTGCGAGCACGCTGCGATCGACAACTCGACAGCGCCGTACCCCTGGCCGTCGGAGCGCAACCGCACGTCACCGACGCGATAGTCGGTGTTGGGGCGGAGTTGACCGAACGACAGCGTCAGTCGATCCGATGCGTCGGCCTGGATCGCGCGGATCTCGATGTCGAGGCTCACACCGTCGACCGAGCGGGCGGTGGTGACCATCGCCTGTGGCCACGGCACCGACCCCAGCAGCGGACCCACCGGTGGCACGTAGCCGCGCAGGTTCAACTGAGCGGTGTCCAGCGGGGCGGCCCACCGCACGATCATGTGCGTGGCCATGGTCTGCACTCCACCACCCAACGGACGCTCGGGCCACCGTTCGCCAGACCGACACTGGGCGCCGGCCGCTGCACGGGCCGCACCCACGATGGTGGTGTCGCCCGCCATCCGAGCACCTGCGATGAGCTTGGTCCAGCCGTTCAGTGCGGTCTGCCGTGCACGGTTGCGCTCCCATTCGAGCGGCAGTTCCAGCTGGAGTCGGCCGTCGTCGATCAGGCCGTGCAGCGCGCCGATCTTTCCGGCGAGACCTCTCGTGGCGATGGCTCGGCCGCGCAGCGACAGGTCGGGAGCGACGTCGGCGAAGCCGTTGCTGCCGGTGACCAGATACTCGCCGCCCGGTGTCTCGCCCGTGTCCCACGACAGGCCGGTGCGGGTGCAGCGGATGTTGGCGAAGTTGCCGTCGGGCAGCGCGTACTCGTCGTCGAGCGTGGCGCGCCAGCGAGGCTCGAGGTCGCTCCACAGCGTGGTGCCGTGCAGCACCTCGTAGCCCAGCAGCGCCTGCGCGCCGATGGTGTTGCAGGCAGCGAACGCCCACCCGGGTTCGCACGGGAAGAACACCGACCGACCGGCATCGAAGTTGCGCCGCACCGCCTCCATCCAGCTGTGATGGTCGTACTCGAACGTGCGGCCGTCTTTCCACACGAAGGTGAGTGAGCCGGGCTGGTCGAAGTAGGTGGAGCCGGTGGCGGCTTCGTACATGTTGAGCTGATCGCCGGTGAACCCCGAGAACATGATGTTGTCCTTCACCAACGGGTCGGGGTTGGTGTCGAAGTTGCCGATGAGGTTGAGCGTGCGCCAGTAGGCCCACACACGCAGGTCGGTCTGCTTCAACATGAGGTTGCGCAACACGAGTTCGATCTCGGTGGGCGCGTTGGGCAGGTAGTTCACGGCGTACTCGGCCAGCGCCCAACCGAGGTAGTTGAGCTGATAGCGCACGCACGTACCGCCGTGGAACTGGTCGCCCCACTCGAAGCCGTCGAACTGGTCGATGGGTTGCAAGGCCAGCTCGTAGCACCAGCGCAGCAGCTCCTCGTCGGTGTCGTCGGCCGGCTGCCACGCCCGCGACGGTTCGGGCACGCGCGCGGTGCCGAGGTATGCATTGAGGTCGGCGATCTTGCTCCGCTTGGTGCGGAAGCGATGCTCGAACGACCAGGCCGCTGAGCCGAACGAAGCGAACGCCAGCGCGTAGGCCACCGCGATGGCCCAGTGCCACTGGGTGCGACCGGCGAGTGCCATCGCGCCGAACGCGGTGACGGCCCACAACGCCGGCAGACCCCACAGGGCACTGATGCCCCACCACAGCACGAAGCTCACTGCGGCCAACGCGAGCGTGACGACGAACAGCACGGGCGCTCCGACGAACAGGAAGCCGGCACCGGGGAACACCATGCCCAGCCCGAGCGCACGCGCGCTGGTGGCGGCGGACGCGAACAAGAGCGCCGTGCCGATGACTTCGACGAGGACGAGCAGGAACACCGTGCGCAGCACGAGCCATCGGGTGACCGGGCCCATGCGATGCGGGTGTTCGGGCAGCAGCGGTACGGCGGGCGCCGCGTCGACCGGTCGCTCGTCGATGGTCATCGCAGCAGCTCCATCGCGTCGAGGTCGAGCGCGTGGTGGCCGTGACGGTTGGCCATTGCCACGAGCATGTCGTTGCCCCGTTCGGTCTCAGCGGCGTACATCGTGGCGATGACGGTCATCACGACGCCCCACACCGCACCGAAGCGGTAGTCGCGCCAGCACTCGTCGAACGTGTAGTCGACACCCGATGCCACGAGGCCCTGCTGGTACATCTCGACGAGGTCGTGCTCCACCTCGGCGCGGCGCGCCGGCTCGAACGAGCCGCCGAGCAGATAGGCCACATCGGTGAGCGCCGGCCCGTCGCTGACGGTCTGCCAGTCGACCACCACGATGGGCGCTGCGCCCGGTTGGCGCCCGAACATCACGTTGTCGGGCCGGTAGTCCATGTGCACCACGGTGTTGGGCGCACCGAGGCCCTGCACCCACGCCGGCACGAGCGGCGTCAGATCGTGCACGAACTGCACCACATCGGTGTCGAGCCGATGGCCGAGGCGGGCGAGGAAGCCGTCACGGGTGGCCGCGTAGGCCATGCCCAGACCGAAGGAGCGTTCCTCCATCGACAGTCCACCGCCGAGCAGCATGCTCAGGGCGGGGTCGGCCCAGCGGGGAGCGTGCAGTTGCACCGCCTCGGCCACGGCGAGCGCCGCGTCGTCGAGCGTGAGGCCAGCGATCTGGTCGCCTTGTTCGGCACCCACGATGTCGTCCATCAGCAGCACGAAGTGCTGGCCATCAGCGTCGAAGTGACTCGCGTGCACGCGTGGCGTTCGCATGGCGACGGTGTCGGCGATGTTGGCGTAGAAGTTCCACTCGCGCAGGTACGAGCCGTTGGAGAAGGCGGTGACGCGCGCATCGGGATCCGACGAAGGGAACTTGGCCACCAGTGAGGCGGGACGACCGGTGGGGTCGTCCCAGGTGAGTGCGAACCGGCCGTTGGAGCCGGTCTGGCCCGTGCCGATGACCCCCAGGAACTCGACCGCGGTCACGGTGGCACCCTGCGCGATGCCGCTCGTGGTGAACACCTCGTTCAGCCACGGAGCATCGATGCCTTCCGGTGTACAACGACGATCCACGCCGACCCCTTTCGATCACATCCCCGGCGCGAGACCGTACCGGGAGTGCGAACCGGCCATCGGGTCAGACGAGGGCGGGGGCCAACGCCCTCCACTGCGCGATGGGGAATTCGGCGGGATTGGCAGTGAGCACCTGGATGCACACGTGATCGGCGCCCGCGTCGCGGTGTTCCTGCACTCGTGCTGCGATGGTGGCTTCGTCGCCCCACACCACGAGCGCGTCGACGAGCCGGTCGCTGCCGCCGTCGGCGATGTCGTCGTCGGTGAACCCCTGACGCTTCCAGTTGTTCGAGTAGTTGGGCAGGCCGAGGTAGGTGCGCAGGTGCAGGCGCGCGATGGCGCGTGCGGTGGTGGGGTCGGTCTCGAGCACCACACCCTGCTCGCTGGCCACCAGGCCCGTGCCGATGCCCTTGCGGGCGGCTGCGGTGAGCTCGGGCGTGACGAGGTACGGGTGCGTGCCCGCCGTGCGCGCGGCCGCGAGTTCGAGCATGCGCGGGCCCAGCGCGGCCACCATGCGATCGCCGACGGCCAACGGCGGTGTGGCGGCATCGAGACCGTCGAGGTACCCGGCGATGTGCTCGATGGGCTTCTGGTAGGTGCCGGACTCCTTCACGTGATCCACGAAGGGCCGGTGGCTGATGCCGATGCCGCACATGTACCGCGGGCCGTGCTGGGCCACGAGGCGCGCGTGGTCGGCGGCCGCCTCCTCGGGGGTGTGCATCCACACGTTCAAGATGCCGGTGGCGATCGTTGCCGTGGAGGTTGCGCCCAACAGGTTGCCGAGCGGGGTGGCGAGGTCGCCACCGACGTCGGGGATCCAGAGCGTGGAGTAGCCGAGCTGTTCGAGTTCGGCGGCGTGTCGCACCGCTTCGGTCTGATCGCCATAGCGGAGTTGGCCGCTCCAGATACCGGTTGCGCCGAGGGGAGTCGTCATGGCGACAGCTTGCCATTCACCGACGTGATCGCTCCGACGGAGATCCTGATCACGCCGGCCCGGCGACTGCTTTACGATGTTGGTCACACCGACGTTCACGACGTCCCGATCGTCGAACGGAGCACCGATGACCGACAACACGCACAGGATCTACACCACGGCCGTCGCCAGCGTGTACCCCCACTACGTGGCCAAGGCCGAGCGCAAGGGCCGCACCAAGGCCGAGGTCGACGAGATCCTCCGTTGGCTCACCGGGTACGACCAGAAGGCGCTCGACGCTCGGCTCGCCGACCAGACCGACTTCGAGACCTTCTTCGCCCAGGCTCCCGCGCCCAACCCGGCCCGACGCGCCATCACCGGCGTGGTGTGCGGCGTGCGCGTGGAGCACATCGCCGAGCCGGTGATGCAGGAGATCCGCTACACCGACAAGCTCATCGACGAACTGGCCAAGGGCCGGCCGATGTCGAAGATTCTGCGACCAGCGCCGTGATGGTCACGCTCGTCGACGAGACCGATGCCAATCGGTTCGTCATCGACGTCGACGGCGTTCCCGCCGGCGAGATCACCTACCGCATGCGCAACGACCGGCGGCTGATCCTCCACACCGGGGTCGACACCGCCTTCGAGGGCAAGGGTGTCGGCGGCGGCGCGGTGGTCGCCCTGCTCGATGGTGCACGCGCGCGGGGCGAGCGGATCGTGCCGCTGTGCCCGTTCGTACGCGGCTACATCGAACGTCACCCCGACGACGACGACCTCGTCGACCACCAACTGCTCGACGAACTCCTCGACCGATAGGAACCCCGTGTCCACCGACTGCACACACCTCTCCGCCGACCTCACCCCGCCGGATCCGCTCACTCCCTTCGGCTGCACCTCGTGCATCGCCGACGGTCGCCACGACTGGGTGCACCTGCGCGAATGCCAACAGTGCGGACACGTGGGGTGCTGCGACAGTTCACCGGCGCGCCACGCCACGGCGCACGCCCACGCCACGCAGCACCCGCTGGTGCGATCGATGGAGCCGGGCGAGAACTGGTGGTGGTGCTACATCGACGAAGTGGCCTTCGAGATCGACGGCGCTCCCCCGTCACCCACCCGCACCGCCTGAGCCGGACTGGGGCAGCAGCCCACGCAGTCTCGCCGTGGTGACGGCGGCCTCACGAGTGGACACGTCGAGCTTCATCAAGATGGCCGACACATGGTTCTCCACCGTGCGGTGCGACACGAACAGCACATCGGCGATGGCAGCGTTGGGGAGTCCCTCGGCGAGCAGTTGCAGCACCTCTGCCTGGCGAGCGGTGAGACCGGCTGGATGGTCGCGTGTCGCGAGCGACTTGCCTCTGGGCACCCGGGTGCCGAGCCGAGCGAGTGCTCGGCGCACGTTGCTGGCCGCCGCGACAGCGCCGAGTTGGTCGAAGATCCGGATGGCCTCGATCTGTTCGGCCTCGTCGCCCTGCATGAGCGAGAGCCCCTCCTCGTAGGGAATCCGCTTCTCACGCCAGAACTGGGCAGCGCGCCGGTACTCGCCGTTCATCATCCACCGATAGCTCTCCGCCGAACCCTCGGGCACGTGGTCGAGCAGACCGAGCTGCCACATCCAGAACGCGAGCGGCCCGCTCGGCCAGGGTCGACCGAGCTCGAGCCCGGCGGCGAGCGCCGCGTGCATGTAGGCGACCATCTCAGGGTCGTCGTCGCCCGACAGCCAGAGGTACTCCGCCATCGTCGATGCCGCCGGGTCGATGG
>Ga0075026_100000110_pt1 | contig 27586 bp, 24 predicted proteins | sample Str012_2_FD_71392 | JGI IMG/M metagenome (GOLD analysis project Ga0075026, IMG submission 71392) | Freshwater sediment microbial communities in response to fracking from Pennsylvania, USA - Straight Creek_MetaG_SC_2012 | ecosystem: Environmental > Aquatic > Freshwater > Creek > Sediment... | reverse complement strand
CACCAAGGTCGACCCGCGGGCGACGCCCGCGACTGCAGGGCTGCTCGGGTGCGGCGTGATGGCGGGACTCGGCGCGGCGATGTACACCGGCAACGTCGGTCGCGGCGACAGCGTGGCCGTATTCGGCTGCGGCGGCGTCGGCAACGCCGCCATCGCCGGCTCACGACTCGCGGGCGCGAATCCGATCATCGCCGTCGACATCGACCCGCGGAAGCTGGCGTGGGCCAAGGAGTTCGGCGCCTCCCACACCGTCAACTCGCGCGAGACCGACCCGGTCGAGGCGATCCGCGCGCTCACCGACGGCAACGGCGTCGACGTGTGCATCGAGGCGGTCGGGCGTCCCGAAGTACTCGAGCAGGCTTTCTACGCGCGCGACCTCGCCGGCACGGTCGTGCAGGTCGGTGTGCCCGACCCGACCATGACCATCGAACTGCCGATGATCGAGTTCTTCGGACGCGGGGGTGCGCTCAAGCCCTCGTGGTACGGCGACTGCCTGCCGTCCCGCGACTTCCCGATGCTCATCGATCTCCACCTCTCGGGGCGGCTCGACCTCGACCGCTTCGTCAGCGAGACGATCGCGCTCGATGAAGTGGAAGAGGCGTTCCACAAGATGGAACGCGGTGACGTGCTCCGCTCCGTCGTCGTGCTCTGAGCCCGCGCGTCAGTTCGTGACGGTCGTCGTGCCGTCGTTGCGGACGAGCAGCGGCTTGCCGCCGAAGAACGTCATGCCCCGCCACCGATCCTTGAACAAGACCGCGGCCGGATTCGTCCGGGACGGTACGCCGCTGGTGCCGGCGACGCCGCCCCACGCGTCGAGCACGTAGTACCCGAACGCCGTACCGAATGCGGAGTACACGGCAATGTCACGCGCGATGTCGACACCCCAGTAGGGCGTCGCACCGGTACCGACCGCACCTGCGGTCGCGCTGCCGTACTTGAACACACCGCCTCGATTGTCGAGCACGAGGTAGCCGGCGCCGTCGGGCATCACCGCGATCGATCGGGCGACGTCGCCACCCGGCCAGGCCGGGTTCCCGAGCGCCGCCATCGGACCGGTCGTCGCGGTGCCGAACTTCAACACCGTGCCGTCGCGCTCGAGGATGAGGTAGCCCTTGCCGTCGGGCGTGACCGCGATCGACCGCGCAACGTCCTGGCCCGGGAAGTAACCCATCGAGAGGCTGCCCAATGTCGCGGGTGACGTTGCGCTGCCGAACTTGTAGACGAGGCCGTTCTCGGCGAGCGCCACGTAACCCTGACCGTCGGGAGTCGCCGCGAGATCCCGGAACGCGTCCGTGTCGGCGAGCGGTGGTGACCCGAGTGCAGGTGCGCCGTTGTAGGCGGTGATGGCGCCGTCGCCGTTGAGCACGTAGTACCCGCCCGTCTGGATCGCGGCGATGGCGCGTCCGGGTTGTCGCAGACTCACCGGACACGGACCCACCTCCGTCGGTGTGCCGAAGAGCAGCCCGTCGGGCGGACACTCACCGGGCAGACCGGCCGCGGTCAACATCTGGTTGTAGACCCCGAGCACCACCGGCGCGTAGTTCGGTGCGCTCGCCCAATTGCCGTTGCCCATGTCGTTCCACCGCGGCGCTTTGCCCTTGGCGAAGTAGTGGTCGAAGTTGTACGCCGCAGTCGCGGGCGTGCTCCCCCACAGCTCGGGCACCGGCGGATCCGCGATGTTCGTCGTGCGCGAGTTGATGTCCGCGTAGTTGCGCAGCAGTTGCATCTGCGCACGCACACCGCTCAGGGCGCTGGCGAACTGGAAGCCGTTCCCGCACGAATCGCAGGCGCCAATCCCCGCGAAGTTGTTGTTGTACGCACGCACTTGCCCGTAGTCGGGGTAGAAGAACCACGCGGTCTCGACGATCGACTGCGCGAACGCGATGTCGCCGCGCACGTTGTAGCGGTTGCCCTCGGTGACGAAGATCGTCGCCAGCTGCTGCAGCGTGGTGCCCGACACACGGAACGGCAGCGTGCTGGGATCCGAGTGTTGGTAGAAGGCCACCAGCTGGTCGGCGCTGAGCCGGGACTGCCCCATGATCGGCACCCCGGCCGATCCCGGTGACCCGTCCGACCCCAGAGGGGGCGGCGGTGGTAGCGGTGATGGCGACGGCGGGAGGCACCCGGCGAGCGCGAGCAGCGCGACCGCAACGGGCACGAACGTGAGACGAAGACGAGCGCGGGGGCGCATCACGAGGTCATCGGAGGATCCGGCGCTCGAATTGAGCGGGAGCGAATGGTACGACGTTCGCTACCCTCAGCCGCGGATGATCGCCGTCGTCGACTACCGCGCCGGGAACGCACCGAGCGTGCTGTATGCCCTCGAACACCTGGGGCTGCGCGCCCACCGAGTGAGCACCGCCGCCGAGATCATTGCGGCGGAGCGCATCATCCTCCCTGGAGTCGGCGCGGCGCGCGCCACCATCGACTCGCTCGTCGAGCAAGACCTCGTCGGCGCGCTCACCGACCGGGTCCGGGGCGACGGCGTGCCGTTCCTCGGCATCTGCATCGGGTTGCAGGTGCTGTTCGACCACAGCGAGGAGGGCGACACGCCCGGGCTCGGATGGGTTCCCGGCCAGGTCCGCCGTTTCCCCGACACCGGCCGGGTCCCCCAGATCGGGTGGAACGAGGTGTGCTTCACCCGGCCCCACCCCGTCACCGCGGTCAGTGCCGGCGCCGCAAGCGCCGGGTACTACTACTTCGTCAACTCCTACTTCTGCGTACCGAGCGATCCCGCCGACGCGCTCGGCCTCACCGACTACACCACGCAATTCTGCTCGGTCGTCGCGCGCGACAACATCGTCGCCACGCAGTTCCACGCCGAGAAGAGCGGCGCGCTCGGTCTCCAGTTACTGCGTGGGTTCGCGGCGTGGGAGCCCACGTGCTGACCAAGCGCCTGATCGCGTGCTTCGACGTCGTCAGTGGGCGCGTCACCAAGGCGCAGCAGTTCCAGGACAACATCGACGTCGCGCCAGCCGCGGAACTCGCCCAGCAGCTCTACGCCGATCAGATCGACGAGATCGTCTTCTACGACATCAAGGCCAGCGCCGAGAAGCGCCCCATCGACCTCGACACCGTTCGGCGCGTCGCCCACCACGTGTTCGTTCCGTTCACCGTTGGTGGCGGGATCCGTACCGCGTCCGACATGTTCGACGTGTTGAAGGCGGGTGCGGAGAAGATCAGCGTCGACTCGATGGCGGTACGCAACCCGGACATCATCCGAGAAGGCGCGGAGGCGTTCGGGCGGCAGTGTGTGGTGCTGAGCACGCAGGTGAAGCACGTCGGCGTGCGCGACGGGATCCCGAGCGGCTACGAGGTGTTCATCGACGGCGCTCGGCTCGCCACCGGCCTCGATGCGCTCGACTGGGTGCGGCGCGGCGAAGAGCTCGGCGCCGGGGAGATCGTCGTCAACAGCATCGATCGTGACGGCACAGCGTCGGGCTACGACCTCGACATCACCCGCGCGGTCGCCGACGCGGTGAACGTGCCGGTCATCGCGTCGGGCGGCGCGGGCACGGTCGACCACATCGCCGCCGGCCTGACCGCGGGCGGGGCGTCGGCCGCCATCATCAGCTCGATCCTCTACTCGCCCCGTCTCGAGCGCAACGTCGGCGTCCGCGAGTTGAAGGACGGCCTCGCCGCGCGCGACGTGCCGATGCGCCCATACCTCTGAACCGCGACCCGACAAGAAGGAGATGCAGCGGAGCCGTGCCCGGAGGGCGGGACGGCGCAGCGGAATCGACCCGACAAGAAGGAGATGCAGCGGAGCCGTGCCCGGAGGGCGGGACGGCGCAGCGGAATCGACCCGACAAGAAGGGCAGCGTCAGCTGGGTTCCGCGAGCGGCGCGAAGGACTCCCACTCGATGCTCGGGGCGTCGGCCCAGAGACGATCGAGGTCGTAGAACGCCCGGGTCTCAGCGAGGAACACGTGCACGATCACGTCGCCGTAGTCCATGAGCACCCACGTCGCGTCGTCGAGACCTTCGACGCTGCGAGGGCTCTCGTCGTCGGAGAGCTTCAGCGCCAGCTCGACCTCGTCGACGATGCTGCGGACCAAGCGGGTGTTCGACGCGCTGACGAGCACGAAGACTTCGGCGATCGAGAGGATGTCGCCGACATCGAGCACGACGATTTCGTCGCCCTTCTTGTCGCTCGCGGCGTGGGCAACGACTCCGGCGCGGCGGTACGCGTCGCGTACGGGAACCGCGGCCGCGCGAGTGGGGGTCAAGCGGCGGTCTTCAGCGACGTCATCTCGCGCCAGTGTAGAGCCCGCGACCCCGGATGACCCGCAGCACCTCGGCCGGCACGAGCCCATCGATGGGTCGACCGTCGCCCAGGCGGGCACGGAGGTCGGTCGCGGCCACGTCGAGCCGCGGGATCGCCACGCGCTCCACCCTCCACCCAGGACCGGGAGGCTCCGCGTGCGAGTCACCGGCCCGTTCCACCACCACGACGGTCGCCAGCTCCCGGGTCTCGTCGAGTCGCCGCCAGGTCGCCATGTTGGCCACCGCGTCAGCCCCGAGTACCAGGTACAGCTCGCGGTGTGGTGCCCGCAGCGATTCGAGAGTGTCGGCGGTGACGGAGGGTGCGTCGCGTTCGATCTCCAGGGCGCTCGCTTCGATGCCTTCGATGCCTTCGACCGCGGCCTCGACCAGCGCGAGGCGGTCGGGGCCCGACGCCACCACGCGCCCCCGCTTCTGCCACGGATCTCCCGCGACCACGAGCAACACCCGGTCGAGCCCGAGCTGCGCGCGGGTCTCGGTGGCGACGACCACGTGGCCCACATGCACGGGGTCGAACGTTCCCCCGAACACGCCCACGCGCTCGACCGTCTCCGTCATCGGCGGCGAGTCTACGGGGGCGTGCTCTCTTCACCGGGTCGAAACATTCACGTCATCTTCGCCCGTAGCATCGTGAGCGTGACTGCCGCGCCCAACCCCGTCACCCACGTGCTCGTGCGGGTGTGGCTCCCCGACCGTCCCGGGGCGCTCGGGCTCGTGGCGTCGCGCATCGGCGCGGTCGACGGCGACATCGTCGGCATCGACGTGCTCGAGCGGGGCGAGAACGTCGCCGTCGACGAGTTCGCGGTGGTGCTGCGTCGCCCAGTGACCCTCGACTTGTTGGTCCGGGAGATCGAGGAGGTCGACGGCGCGAGCGTCGAGGAGATTCGCACCATCGACCACTTTCCCGACCCGCGCCTCGACGCGCTCGAGGCGGCCACGACCCTGTGCTCGGCGAAGACCTCGGCACTGCTCCACGAGACGCTGGTGGAACAGACCCGGGCGGAGTTCCTGGCCGGGTGGAGCGCGCTGCTCGTCGACGGAACCGTCCTGGCAGCGGCCGGCGAGGTCACCCACGATCCGTCGGTCCTCGGCGCGCTCGTCGCCGGCATCTCGGCCTCGCCCCGCGTCGCCGACGGCACCACCGGGCCGGACGATCTCGCGATCGCGGCACTCCCCGACCACGGTGCCGCGCTCCTCGTCGGGCGCGACGGCCGACCGTTCCGCCGCCGAGAGCGCGCCCAGCTCCTCGCGCTCGCCGGTATCGCCGACCGCACGTGGACGCTACTGGGCTGACCCCGCGTAGGGTCACGCGGTGCCGTCTACTGCCGTCGTCGTGTTCACTCGCGACCTGCGGGTCAGCGACCACCCCGCGCTGGGGCGGGCCGCGCGCGATGCCGATCGAGTCGTGCCGCTCTTCGTGTTCGACGATGGCATCCTCGGGAGTGGGTTCAACTCCCCCAACCGCACCGGCTTCCTCCTCGAGTCACTGGTCGACCTCGACGACGCCCTGCGCGCGCTCGGCGCGCCGCTCGTGGTGCGGCGCGGCAACTGGGTCGAGCAGGTCGCGACCATGGTGCATTCGACTGGAGCCACCGCCGTCCACGTGAGCGACGACGTCAGCGGCTACGCAGGTACGCGGCTCGCACGACTCGCGGCGACGATCGATGTTCCGGTGTCGCGCGCCCCCGGGGTCACGGTGGTGGAGCCCGGCACGATCACACCCGGGGACGCGCGCGATCACTACCAGGTGTTCACGCCGTACTACCGGCGGTGGCTGGAGGCGAAGCGTCGCCCGGCGGAGTCAGCACCGATTCGCCTCGCGCTCCCCGACGGTGTCGAGCCCGGCGCGCTGCCACTTCTCCACGATCTGGTCGACGGCGACCGGTCGCCGTCGAGAATGGCGGGGGGTACGAGCGCGGCGTGCGCACGACTCGACGCATGGATCGAGGGCGGGCTCCGTCAGTACTCCGAACATCATGATGATCTGCCCGGCGACGCCACCTCTCGACTGTCGCCGTATCTGCACTTCGGGTGTGTCTCGCCGCTCGCCGTGGCCCGGGCCGTCGTCGACCATCCGGGCGCCGAGGCCTTCCTCCGTCAGCTGTGCTGGCGCGACTTCTACCACCAGATCCTCGCGGCCCGGCCCGATGCCGCGTGGTCCGACTATCGCAACCGGGGCGATACGTGGCGCGACGATCCCGACTCGCTGCACGCGTGGAAGCAAGGACGCACGGGCTATCCCGTGGTTGATGCCGGTATGCGCCAGCTACGCGCCGAGGGGTTCATGCACAACCGGGCCCGCATGATCGTGGCGTCGTTCCTCACCAAAGATCTGTACCTCGACTGGCGCGCCGGCGCGCAGCACTTCCTCGACCACCTCCTCGACGGCGACATCGCCCAGAACAACCTCAACTGGCAGTGGGTCGCGGGCACCGGCACCGACACCAACCCGCATCGCATCTTCAATCCGACCGTGCAGGGACAGCGCTTCGACCCCGACGGCGACTACGTGCGCCGCTACGTGCCCGAGCTCCGCGCCGTCCACGGTGGCGCGGTCCACGACCCCGAGCCGAAGGTGCGCCGCGCCTACGACTACCCCGATCCCATCGTCGACCACCGCGAGGCCATCGCCGAATACAAAGCCCGAAGGCTCACACCATGACCCCTCTACCCCTCGGCGATGGTGCTCACGAACTGGGTGAGCTGGCGCAGGTTGCGGCACTCGAACACGCCGTCGCAGTACTTGCCGTACTCCGAGACGACCGAGTCGCCGGTGTCCCAGTAGCCGCGGGGTTCGGGGTCGAGCCAGTAGACGTGGCGTCCGCGCTTGCGCATCTCGTCGACGACCCACGCTTCCGACGCGTGGTAGTTGTTGCGGGCGTCGCCGAGGAGGATGATCGACGACTTCGGCGTGATCTCGTGGTAGTGGCGCTGGTGCCAGACCTCGAACGCGTGCCCGTAGTCGGAGTGGCCGTCGACCCAGACGACATCGGCTTCCGTGTTGACCCGCTGCACCGCCTCGGTGACGTCGTCGGATTCCTGGAAGTACCGCGTGACTTCGTCGATGCCGTCGATGAACACCCACGACCGCACCTTGGAGAACTGGCTCGCCATCGCGTACACGAACTGCAAGGTGAAGCGGGCAAAGCTCGCCACCGACCCGGAGATGTCGGCCACCACCATGATCTCGGGTTTCGACGGGTGCGGGTTCTTGAATTTGGGGTCGGCAGGTACACCGCCGTACGACAGCGACTCGCGGATCGTCTTGCGGAAGTCGAGGTGCCCGCGGTGGCGCCGACGCCGCCGTTGCGCCAGCCGCGCCGCCATCGCGCGCGTCAGCGGGTACACCGCTTGTTGCAACGCGAGCATCTCTTCGCGCGACGCGTGCATGAACTCGATGTCTTCGGGGAGTGGCTTGCGCAGAGTGCGCGCCATCGCTTCGACGCCCCGGTCGGCGACCAGCCGCCGGCGGATCTCCTCCTCGATGAGCTCGCGCAGCTCCTTGAGGCGCGCCTGGAATTCTTCGTGGGCGAGCCGATCAGCCAGGTCACCCTCTTCGATCTCGCCCCGCTCGCGCGCCTGATCCATCAGGCGCTGCTGGAGGTCGTCGAGGTCGAGCTGGCGCAGCGTGCGGTACAGGTAATAGGTGCCACCGACCGGTCGGCCCGGTTCCATGCCCGCGAACTGCTGCACCGCCGCGGCCGCGAGCCGGCGCAGCGCGTCGCGGTCCATCTTCTGGAGCGCGTTGAGCAGCATCGCCGCCAGCTCCTCGCGCGACATCGGCGTGCCGCCCGCACCCCCTTGGGCCTGGCCGTCCTTGAGCGCGCCCTCTTCGAAGTCGGGCGACTCGCCGTCTCCGGTGCCGTCGCCGTCGACACCGCTGCTGAAGAGCGAGAAGTAGACCTCGAACACCGTCTCAAACGCGCGCTGGTGACGGTGGTGCTTCACGAGCGTCGCGCTCAACACCGACTTGAACATCTCCCGGTCGTCGATCGGGATGTATTCGATCGCGCGCATCGCGTCGAGGTTTTCCGTCATCGAGACCGGTAGCCCCGCGGTACGCAGCTCGTGCACGAACCCCTGCAACACGTCGAGCAGCGTGAGCGACGCCGCCGATCCGCCTCGGGGTGCGACGGGCGTGCTCAGACGGTGCTCCCGTCGGGCACCTGCAGCTCCTTGCGGGCCTTGGTGATGTCGGACTGGTACTTGAGCAGCACGTGGAGCGTCTCGCCGATCACCGCGGGGTCGATCTCGGACTTCCCGAGGAAGAGCAGCGTGCGGGCCCAGTCGATGGTCTCCGAGATCGACGGCGCCTTCTTCAACTCGAGGGCGCGGATCGAGCGCACGACGCGGGCGATCTGATCGGCGAGGTGCTCGTCGATCTCCGGCACGCGGACCCGCACGATCTCCTTCTCCCGCTCGATGTCGGGGTAGTCGATGTGCAGGTAGAGGCAACGGCGCTTCAGCGCCTCCGACAGCTCGCGCGTGTTGTTCGACGTGAGCAACACGATCGGTCGTTGCTGGTTGCCGACGATGGTGCCGAGTTCGGGGATCGAGACCTGGAAGTCGGAGAGCACCTCGAGGAGGAGCGCCTCGGTCTCGATCTCCACCCGATCGACCTCGTCGATGAGCAGCACGACCGGCTCTTCTGAACGGATCGCTTCGAGCAGCGGACGCGTGAGGAGGAACGGCTCGGAGAAGATGTCGGATTCGACGTCTTCCCACTCGGAGTCGTGACCCTTGTCGACCTGGATGCGCAGAAGCTGCTTCTTGTAGTTCCACTCGTAGAGTGCCTTGGCCTCGTCGAGGCCCTCGTAGCACTGTAAGCGGATCAGACGGGCGCCCGTGACCTCGGCGATTCCCTTGGCCAGCTCGGTCTTGCCCACCCCGGCGGGGCCCTCCACCAGCACCGGCTTCTCCAGCCGGTCGGCCAGGAACACCACGCCCGAGATACCGGCGTCGGCGAGGTAGTCGGCGCCGCGCAGACGCGCGGTGACGTCGTCAACCGATGCGAATCGTTCAGCCATAAGAAGAGTGGTCTAGTCGCGGATTTGGCCGTCGCCCCACACGACGTATTTGTACGTGGTGAGCTCCCGCAGCGCCATCGGGCCCCGGGCGTGGAGCTTCTGGGTGGAGATGCCGATCTCGGCGCCGAAGCCGAACTCGGCGCCGTCGGTGAAGCGGGTGGAGGCATTGACGACCACGGTGCCGGCGTCGACCGCGTCGGTGAACCGCTCCGCCGCGGCGAGCTCGCGGGTGAGGATGGCTTCGGTGTGACCGGAGCCGAACCGGTTCACGTGGTCGATGGCGGCATCGATCGTCGGCACCACCGCGACGCTCAGCTTGAGGGCCAGGAACTCGCGCCCGAAGTCGTCGTCGGTGGCCACGCCCATCTCCGGCACGCGGGCGCGGGCTCCGTCGTCGCCGACCAGCTCGACACCGAGCTCGACCAACACGGCGCAGACGCGAGGCAGGAACGAGTCGGCAACCGCCTCGTGCACGATCAGCGACTCGGCCGCGTTGCACACGCTCGGCCGTTGGGTCTTGGCGTTCACCACGATGTCGAGGGCGGAGTCGAGGTCGGCCGACGCGTCGACGTACACGTGACAGTTGCCGTCGCCGTCGATGATGACCGGCACGGTTGCGTGCTCGCGGATGCTCTTGATCAACGACGGGCCGCCGCGCGGGATCAGGCAGTCGACGACGTCGGTGAGCTGCATGAGCTCGACCGCGGCCTCGTGACGCACGTCGTCGACCAGCACGACGGCGTCGGAGGGCAAGCCGGCCTTGGTGAGACCGTCGCGCAACGCTTCGGCGACCGCGACGTTCGAACGCAACGCGGTGGCCGAACCGCGCAGAATGACCGCGTTCCCCGACTTGAGACACACACCGGCGGCGTCGCTGGTGACGTTGGGGCGGTTCTCGTAGATGATCGCGACGACGCCGAGGGGCACGCGCCGCTGCTCGATGCGCAGCCCATTGGGCCGGCGCCAACCGTCGAGCACCTCGCCGATCGGGTCGGGCAGCGCGGCGACGGCGCGCAGACCGTCGGCCATGCCTGCGATGCGCGTGTCGGTGAGTCGCAACCGGTCGAGCGGGCCGGGCTCCATCCCGCCCGCTGCCGCCGCCTCGAGGTCGGCCCGATTGGCGGCCAGGATTTCGGCCGAACGGTCGGTCAACAACTCGGCCGCGGCGAGGAGCGCGGCGTTCTTGTCGGCGGTCGACGCCGAGGCCAGCGTTGCCGCTGCAGCTCGTGCCCGGCGGCCGAGCTCGACCACGGGCGTGGGCGCGGACATGCCGGCGAGTGTAATCGTGCGTTCCGCTCCGAGCGCCTGACGGCGCCGGGCCGTTCGGGAGGGGTGAGGCCGTGTCGCCCACCAGCCGCGCGGCACGCCGGTTGCCCGTGAGCGCAGCGGCCGAGGCGACCCGGCCTCACCTTCCTCCCGCTCCTCGCCGACCGCCGAAGCCCTCGTGAAAGGACTCTCCCCCCGCCGGTCGACGATGAGCTCGTGAGGCAAGAGTGTGACGGAACCGGGGCCGGCGCGCAAGAGCGGGTCCGGAATTGACCCGCGCCGACGACGGGTCAGGGGAGCACGACGAGGTCGTCGCGGTGTACGACCTCGTGCGCTGAGCCCTCGGGGAGTTCGGCCGTGCGCCGCCCCGCGACCTGCCGCAGGTCGCCTGCGTGGTATCTGACCAGGCCTTTCGCGAATGGCACCCCGGCGCGATCCACGATCTCGACGGCGTCGTCGGGCTCGAAATCGCCCTCGACGGCCTGGACCCCAGCCGGCAGCAGAGAGCGGTTGTCCGAGCGCAGAGCGCGGCGGGCCCCGTCGTCGACGATCACGCGACCGGCCGACGCTCGAGCGAACGCGATCCACAACTTGCGGCTCGAGAGCCGCTCCGGCCGTGGGAGGAACACGGTTCCTACCGTGCGACCGGCGATCGCGTCGGCGATCACGGCGGGCGCGTCGGCCGCCGCGATCACGGCCCGGACGCCCGACCATGCGGCGATCTTCGCCGCCGCCAGCTTGGTGGCCATCCCGCCACTGCCACGGGCGGTGCCGGTGCCACCGGCGAGCGCTTCGAGCGCCGCGTCGACCTGGGCGATCTCCTCGATGAGCGACGCCTCGGCGTCGACGCGCGGGTCGGCGGTGAACAGACCCGCGGTATCGGTGAGCAGCAACAACAGGTCGGCGCTGACGAGATGCGACACCAAGGCGGCGAGGCGATCATTGTCGCCGTAACGGATCTCGTCGTCGGCCACGGTGTCGTTCTCGTTGACGACCGGCACGACACCGAGATCGAGCAGACGCCGCAACGTCTCCCGGGCGTGGAGGTACTGCGAACGCACGCCGAAGTCGTGGGGCGTGAGCAGCACCTGCCCCGCGAGGAGGCCGTGCTCGCCCAGGATCGCCCCGAGTCGTTCCATCAGCCGCGGCTGGCCGACCGCGGCCACGGCTTGGAGCGTGCCGATGTCGGTGGGCCGGGTCGTCATTCCGAGCGCGGGGAGCCCAGCGGCGATCGCGCCCGAGGTGACGAGCACGACCTCGTGACCGTCGGCGCGCGCCGACGCGATGCCGCCGCACAGGCGCGCCAGCGACGCATCGTCGATCTCGCCGGCGTCCGATGTGATGGACGACGTGCCCACCTTCACCACGGCCGTCGTCGACCCTGCCGTCACCATCACCCGATCCCTTCGAGGTAGTCGAGCTCGACCGGACCGATGCGGACGAGGTCGCCTTCACGCGCCCCCGCGCGTGCGAGCGCGCGTTCGACGCCCATCTTCCGCAGCCGGTGTTGCACGTACTCCATCGCCTCGACGTTGGTGAGGTCGGCCATGGCGACGACCCGCTCGGCCGACCGCCCCGAGACCCGCCACGCGCCGTCGTCGTCGCGCAGCACCGAGAATCCTTCTTCGACCGGACGCAGCACCACGTAGGGCTCGGGTTCGGGCTCCTCGGCGCGCGCCTCGCCGATGAGCGTGCCCAGGCGACCGAGCAGGACGTCGAGTCCCTGGCGGGTGACGGCCGAGATCGTCAATGTCGTCGGGTCGTCCAGCTCGGTGGTGGCGACGTCGGCCTTCGAACCCACGAGCAACCGGGGGCGTTCGAGCAACTCGGGCTGGTACCGTCCGAGCTCGTCGAGCAACACGCGTGCCTGTTCGTCGGGCGCACGGCCGTCGACCGGTGCGAGGTCGAGCAGCAGCACGAGGACACGGGCGCGCTCCACGTGGCGGAGGAACTCGTGACCGAGGCCTTTGCCGTCGGCCGCGCCCTCGATCAGACCGGGGATGTCGGCGACGACGAATTCGTGATCGCGGAAGCGCACCACTCCGAGGTTGGGCTCGAGGGTCGTGAAGGGATAGTCGGCGATCTTGGGCTTCGCCGCGCTGATCGCGGCGATCAGGGTGGACTTGCCCGCGTTGGGGAAGCCGACGAGGGCGGCGTCGGCCAGCAACTTCACCTCGAAGCGCAGCCAGTGCTCCTCGCCGTACTCGCCCTGCTCGGCAAATGCGGGCGCGCGTCGGGAGTTCGACAGGAAGCGTGCGTTGCCGCGCCCGCCGCGTCCACCGCGCGCCGCGAGGTAACGGTCGCCGTGGCGCACGAGGTCGGCGAGGATCTCACCATCGCGCGTCTTGACCTGCGTGCCTTCGGGAACCGCGGCGACGAGGTCGACGCCGCTCGCACCGTGACGCTTGTTGCCCGAGCCGTGCTTCCCCGACTCCGCGCGCCGGTGGGGATGGTCGCGGAACGCGAGCAGCGACGCGGCGTTGCGGTCGGCCTGGACGTACACGTCGCCCCCGGATCCACCGTCGCCGCCGTCGGGGCCGCCCTTGGGTACGTGCGCCTCACGCCGGAACGACACCGCGCCCGCGCCACCGTCACCACCACGGAGGTTGACCTGGACCAGGTCGACGAACGACGACATGCGATCAGCCTACGGACGGCGCGGTCACGCGCCGGTGGTGTTACTCGGCCGCGGCCGCCGGAACAAGAGGCGAGCGTCCGCGGCGCAGGTATCCTGCGCCGCAGCGAGGCGTGGCCCGAGCGGCCCGACGCCGTCAGGCGTCGAGAGCGGGAACAATGTCGACGAGCTTGCGGCCCTTGCGGTGGCCGAACTTCACCACGCCGTTGGCGGTGGCGAAGAGCGTGTCGTCGCTGCCCTTGCCGACGTTCTCACCGGGGTGGAAGCGCGTGCCGCGCTGGCGCACGATGATCGTGCCCGCGTGCACTTCGGTGCCGCTGAACACCTTGACGCCCAACCGCTGTGCGTTGGAGTCACGGCCGTTGCGCGAGGACGCGGCGCCCTTCTTCTTCGACATGCCTCAGCTCCCTGACTTCGACTTCGACTTCGCGCCCGCCGGCGTGATGCCGACGATCTCGATCACCGACAGATCCTGACGGTGGCCGTAGCGGCGGCGGTTGTTGCTCTTGGGCTTGTAGATGAAGCCATCGATCTTCGGGCCCCGCGTCGCCCCGACGACCCGCGCCTTCACGACTGCGCCCGAGAGCTGGGCCGGTGTGGCCTGCACGGTGTCGCCGTCGACCACGAGGACGGGCTCGAGCTCGACCTCGCTGCCGTCGTCGAGACCGAGGCGCTCGACCTCGAGCTGCTCACCGGCTTCGACTTTGTATTGCTTGCCGCCGGTGCGGATCACTGCGTACATGGCGCGGGAAACCCCTCGAAGAATCGTTGCGGGAACCGGATCATGCTAGTCCATCGACCGCAGCAGGGCCTCGTCGAGGAGGAAGCCCCGCCCGTGGCAGCTCGGGCAGGTGTCGCTGAACGACTCGACCAACCCCTCCGAGATCCGCTTGCGAGTCATCTCCACGAGCCCGAGCTCCGACATCTCGAACGCCTGGGTGCGGGTCTTGTCGCGGGCGAGGGCGTCGCGGAACACCCGCATGGTCTCGTCGCGATTGGCCTTGATCTCCATGTCGACGAAGTCGATCACGATGATCCCGCCGATGTCGCGCAACCGCAGTTGGCGGGCGACCTCCTCCGCGGCCTCGAGGTTGTTGCGGTAGACGGTTTCCTCGAGGTTCGACTTCCCGACGTTCTTGCCCGTGTTGACGTCGATCACCGTGAGCGCCTCGGTGCGCTCGATGATGAGCGAGCCCCCGGACGGCAACCACACCTTGCGGTCGAGTGCCTTGAGCAGCTGCTCGGAGATGTGGAACCGCTCGAAGATCGGGAGGCCCTCCTCCTCGGCGTCGTAGTACTCGACCCGGTCGGCAAGCTCGGGAGTGATCGCCTCGACGTAGGCGCGAGTCTCCTCGTAGAGGGCGCGGTCGTCGATCACGACGCCGCGGTACTCCTTGGTGAACTCCTCGCGGATTCGCCGCAGCACGAGATCGGGCTCCTGGTAGAGCAGCTTCGCCTGCTTCGACTGATTTGCCAGCGCCGAGATCTGCTCCCACTGGTTGCGCAGACGGCGGACGTCGCGCTCGAGCTCGTCCTGGGTCGCGCCCTCGGCGGCGGTGCGCACGATGAGCCCGGCGTCGGTGGGACGGATGCCGTCGAGCACCTTGCGAAGACGCTTGCGCTCGTCGTCGGGGAGACGCTTGGAGATGCCGTAGGTGTCGGGCTCGCCCGGCACCATCACGAGGAAGCGACCCGCGAGGCTGACTTCCTGCGTGAGCCGGGCGCCCTTGTGCGCGATCGGGTTCTTGGTGACCTGCACCGTGATCATCTGCCCGTTCTTGAGCATGCGCTCGATCTTGGGCTTGTTGCCGCCTTCGACGTCGGCCTTGTCGAAAGCGACGTCGCCGCGGTAGAGCACACCGTTCTTCGGGGTACCGATGTCGACGAACGCGGCCTCCATGCCGGGCAGCACGTTCTGCACCCGGCCGAAGTAGATGTTGCCGTCGATCGACTCGTTCCCCGTCGGCGTGGCCAGGCTGTGCTCGACCAGGCTGCGGCCCTCGAGAACGGCGATGTGGGTGTGCCCACCGGGGAGCACATGCACGCACATGAGGTAGCGGCCGGAGGGCCGGCCCTTACGAGTGCGGCCGCGACGTCGTTCGAGGACGTCATCGTCGAGCTGCGCGGCGGGGCCGTCGTCGACGCCGAGGTCGGCCCGGACGACTTCGTTGTTCGCGCGCGATCGCGCCGCCGGCGGTGCCCCGGCAGCGGAACCGTTGGCCCCTGCTGCCGCGCCACCTCCGCTTCTCGCCCGGCCTCGACCGCCGCGACGACGACGCCGCTTGGGCCCGGTGGTGCCATCGGGCCGAGGTCCGCTCGGTGCCGTTCGGGTGTCGCCGACCTGCGGGGTCGGGGGCGCGGGGCGCGAGTCACCGATGCGCGGACGGGCGGTGTGGCTCAGCCCCGCCTCTTCGAGCGCGACGTCGGCAACGTCGTCGGTCGTGAGACCGCGATCCGCGGCCGCATCGTTGTAGTCGTGGCCGAGGTTGATCTCGTCGTCGCCGGCGTCGTCGTCGTCACCGTCGCTTGCGGCCACTGCGGCGGCGCCTGCAGTGCCGGGCTTGCGTCGGTTGCGGCCACCACGGGAACCGCGACGGCGCCGCCGCGGCGCGCCGGACGGGCTCCCCGAGCCCGCGGGATCCGCGGACTCGGATGCGTCGGATCCGGCGTCGGCGGCGCTAGCCCCGCGAGCCGCTTCGGGGGTCGAATCGGTCCGAGGGAACGCGGACGGGGTGGGGGTGTCGATCGGGCTGGAGGCCACGGGCGCCCCGGGGGTGAGGTCGTCGGACATGGGTTCCTTCTCTCATGATGCGCTCGTCTCGAGGACGGGCGCGAACGCGTCGGCGGCCAGCGGTTCCAGCCGCGCGCCGCCGCGTTCGATCCATTGGGATGTTCGGGTGACGCGATGCTCGGAGAGGCCGACGCCGACGAACGAGTCGAGAGCGTCGAGCACCTCACGGGGGCGAGCACCGCGGGGTTGCGTCAACAGGGTGAGCTCGAGCACGGGCGCGTCGCCGTCGTGACCGATCTCGATGGAACGGAGCGCGGGACGGAGGTCGTCGACGCTCATCTTGCCTTTGCGGACCCGGGAAACGGCGAGCTCGCCGGCCGCCAGCGCGCCTGACGCCGCGGCGACGAGCACGTGCTCCGGGACCGGGCGACCGCAACCGTCGACGGTCGCGACCCGGTACTGCACCTCGGTGATCGATTCCTGGAGCGCGGGCGCTCGTTCAGCCAGACGGACGGCACCCGTGGCGGGTATGCCTTCGGGAAGCACGGGAGTGAGCCGGCTCGGCAGCTCGTCGGTGTCGACCGGATCAGTCAACTCGACGTCGAGATACTCGGCGTCGCTCTCGTGGCCCACTGACAGCGCCAGCCCGAAGCTGACCTTGGGCCGGGGCGAGAACCCCTCGGTGAACGCGAGGGGCAACGTCTCGATGCGGAACGCTCGCTCGAACGCGCGTGCGACATCGCGGTGGGAGATGAACCGCACCTTGCCGTGTTTGGCGAACCGGATCCGCACCGGAACTCCGCGGTCGCCTCTCATCCGACGCCCTTCATCGCGACGTCAACTCCACCGGGACCGAGACCGGCGCCGACACGGTGGCCTCGCGACCGAACCCGAGCCCCTGCCCGGTGCCCTGACTGCCGCCCGCCGGCGGCACGGCGGAGGCAACCACGTGCTCGAGGGCGTAGTCGGTACACACTCCGCAGTCGTAGCACGGAGTCCACCGGCAATCGGGGAGCCCGTGCTCGCGCAGCGCCTCCTGCCAGTCGTCCCACAAGAAGTCGCGGTGCAGCCCCGCGGCGATGTGGTCCCACGGCAAGATCTCGTCGTCGGTGCGATGGCGGGTGACGTACCAGTCGGGGTCGAGGCCCTCCGCGGCCATGGCGTCGAGCCAACGATCGAGCTGGAATCGTTCGCTCCATTCCTGGAACGTGCCCCCGGCGCGCCACACCCGCTCGATGACGCGACCGATCCGTCGGTCGCCACGTGAGGCGATCCCTTCGGCGTAGGTTGCCTCGGGATCGTGCCACCGGATCGTGGCGCCCGACCGGCGCAGGTCGTCGCGCAGCAATCCGACCTTGCGCTGGAGCTCGGGTGCCGAGTTCTGCCCGAACCACTGGAACGGCGTGTGCGCCTTGGGCACGAACCCGCCGACCGATGCGGTGCAACTGGCCTTCTTCGTGTACTTCCGCCCGATCTTCACGACCTCGCGCGCGAGGTGCGAGATACCGAGCGTGTCCTCGTCCATCTCGGTGGGTACGCCGATCAGGAAGTACAACTTCACTCGCTGCCACCCTTGCGAGTAGGCACCCTCGACCGCGGCGTAGAGGTCGTCGTCGGTGATGAGCTTGTTGATCACCTGGCGGATACGCCACGAGCCACCTTCGGGCGCGAACGTGAGCCCGGTGCGACGCACCTTCTGGATCTCGCTCGCGATCCCGACGGTGAACGCGTCGACCCGCAACGACGGGAGCGACAGGCCGACGTTGCCGCAGCCCTCCTGCTCGTTGACCAGGCCGGCGACCAGACCGTCGATCCCGGAGAAGTCGGCCGTCGACAACGACGTGAGCGCGACTTCGTCGTATCCGGTGCGCCGGAGTCCGTCGCGCACCATCGTGCGGACTTGGTCGGCGGGACGTTCGCGCACGGGCCGCGTGATCATCCCCGCCTGACAGAACCGGCAGCCGCGCGTGCAACCGCGGAAGACTTCGACGTTGAGCCGGTCGTGCACGACCTCGATGAGCGGAACCAGCTGGTTCTTCGGGTAGGGCCATGCACCGAGGTCGGAGACGGTGCGCTTGTCGACCCGCTCCGGCACGTCGGGGAACCGCGACCGCACCTCGGCGATGAACGGGCCGTCGTAGTCGACCTCGTACATCGACGGCACGTAGACCCCGGGGATCGACGCCAGCTCGCGCAACACTCCCTCACGCGCAGTGCGCCCTGAGCGTTTCCACGCGCCGACCACCTCGGTGATCTCGCCGACCACCTCTTCGCCGTCGCCGATGACGAAAGCGTCGACGAAGTCGGCCATGGGCTCGGGGTTGAACGCGCAGTGTCCGCCGACGATCACGAGCGGATGCTCCGGTCGGCGCTGCTCTGCGCGCACCGGAACGCCGGCCAGGTCGAGGCACTCGAGCACGTTGGTGTACACGAGTTCGGCGGCCAGGCCGAAGGCGAGCACGTCGAAATCGGAGGCCGCGTGGTGGGTGTCGACCGAGAAGAACGGCACGCTCGCGGCGCGCATCTCGGCGTTCATGTCGACCCAGGGCGCGTAGGCGCGTTCCGCCACCGCATCGTCGCGTTCGTTGAGGATCTCGTAGAGGATCTGGAGCCCCTGGTTGGGTAGCCCGATTTCGTACGTATCGGGGTAGACGAGGAGCCAGGAGGTGCTGGACGGCCGGTGCTCCGGCCGGAGGCTGCCCCGCTCCATCCCGATGTAGCGAGCAGGCTTCTCGACCCTGGCCAGTAGGGGCTCGACCCTCGGCCACAGGTTGGACATTCGAGGGGATCCTACCAGTCGCCTGATTCATTGCCCCTCTGGCAACCACAGGTTGCGGACCGGGCAATGAATCTTCTCGCTAGCTGAACCTTCTCATGGAGACGTTGGCGACCAGACCGAGGCAGGCGTAGGTCGCGATGAGCGACGAACCGCCGTAGCTCATGAACGGCAACGGGATGCCGGTGACGGGCATGATCCCCATGGTCATGCCCATGTTCTCGAACATCTGGAACGCGAGCATGGCGAGCACGCCGACGCACACGAGCGCGCCGAAGAAATCACGCGCCAACCGCGCACTTCGCCAGGTGCGCCACAGCACGATGGCAAACAGCGCCAGCAGCACCGCCGCGCCGACAAATCCGAGCTCCTCCCCCACCGACGTGAAGATGAAGTCGGTGTGCTGCTCGGGCACGAAGTGGCCCTGGGTCTGCGAACCCTTCAGCCACCCTTCGCCTGTGCTGCGGCCGTTGGCGATCGCCTGCTCCGACTGCTGCTGGTTGTATGCCGTGCCCTGGCTGGTGCCGCTCTCGGGGTCGAGGAACGTGGTGAGGCGGTCGATCTGGTATTGCTTCATCAGGCCGAGGCCCACGACCGCGTACACCCCGGTGAGCGCGAGCAGCGCGAGCACGATCAACTGCTTGCCGCTGACGCCGGCGACGGCCAGCAAGGCCACGATGATGACCGCCAGGACCATCACCGTTCCGAGGTCGGGCTGGAGCAGGACGAGGCCGATCGGTACCGAGGCGAGGGCGATGATCGTGGTGAGCCGCCAGGCGTCGATCTCGCCGCGGTACTGGTTGCAGTAGCCCGCCAACGCCACGATGATCCCGAACTTCGCCAGCTCCGACGGCTGGAGCGTGAAACCGCCCGGCAGCTGGAACCAGGCCTGGTGACCCTTGATGTTGGACCCGACCGGCGCGAGCACCGCGACGAGCGCGAGGACGGTACCGACGTAGAACACCATCGCGTAGTCGCGCATGCGGCGATAGTCGACGAGGAGCACGACCACCATCGCCGCGATCCCGAGGCCCGCGAACAGGGCTTGACGTTTCACGAAGTAATAGGGGTCGCCCGGGATCCGCAGGTGCGTGGTCGAGTAGATCATCACCAGGCCGATGGCGGTGATGGCGATCGCGGCGCCCACGAGCAGCCAGTCGAAGTGGCGCAGCGGCGACGCCTCGAGGCGCGACGGTTCGCCGAGGCCCCGACGTTGCTGGGCGCGAGCGATGCGGCTCGGGCTGATCGTCGACATCAGTTGCTCTGCTCGTGGCCAACGGCAGGCGCGACCTTGACCGGTGCGGGTGCCTGCGTCGGGTTGTTCAGAAAGTCGATGATCCGACGGGCGATCGGCGCCGCGACGCTCGCGCCGAAACCGCCCTGCTCGACCATCACCACGACCACGTACTGCGGAAGGGCCGGATCCTTGGCGGGGTTGGTGATGGCCACGAACCACGAGGTGTCCTGATTCGGACTGCGCTCGGCGGTGCCGGTTTTACCGATGACCGGGATGCCCTGGTAGTCGGCAAACGCGCCGAACGCGGTGCCGTTCTCGTTGGCGACCACGCCAGTGAGGCCGTCGACGATCGGTTGGCGGACCTCAGGGGTGAGCCCGGTGGTGCGCTTCAGCTGCGGGTCGATGGTGTGGAGCACCTTGCCGAGCTGCTTGTCGGCCAGACCCGCGCTGCTCGCGGTGACCTCGTCGACGATCCGCGGGGTGTAGAGCGTGCCACCGTTGGCGAACGCGGCGTAGCCATTGGCAAGCTGCAGCGGCGTGACGAGGACGTCGCCCTGACCCACCGCGAGGCTGGCGCTGTCGCCCCGGCGCCAGAACTGGAGCTCCGAATTCGTGGGGTTGAGTTTCACGCGGTAGTCGTGGTCGGGCACGACGCCCGTCTGGTCGCCCAGGCCGACACCGGTGACCTCGCCGAAGCCGTAGGTCTTCGCCGTGTGCTGGATCGCGTTGCCAACCGGGTGTTGGGCGTCGGGCAACTTGTCACCCGCGAGATCGCCGGGGTAGCCCGCGCGTTGGCCCTCGTCGCGGTAGCGGTTCCAGAACTCGTTGCCGACGGAGTAGTAGTAGACGTCGCTCGAAACCGTGAGCGCCGTGCGCATGTCGACCGGACCGAGCACCGCCTTCGCCGCGTTACAGCGCTTCTCCTTGTTGCCGAAGACGAAGCACCCTGGGAACTCGGGATCCTCCGAGTTCACGTGATCGGCGCCCTCCGCGTAGAGCCCGCTCTGCAACATCGCCAGCGACGTGAACGTCTTGAACGTCGAACCCGGCGCGTACGGGTTGAGGGCGCGGTTGATCAGCGGCTTGTTGGGATCCTTGAAGTACTGGTCGGAGTTGCCCGAGATGAAGTCGTTGGGGTCGAAACTCGGATTCGACGCCATCGCCACCACCGATCCGGTACCGGCGTCGAGCACCACGACCGCGCCCGCGTTCGCGGCGTAGTAGTTACCGCTGATGGGATCGACGAGGGTGCGCGCACCATCCATGCCTTGGGTCAGCGATTCCTCCGCCACTTGTTGGGCGGGCAGGTCGACGGTGAGGCGAACGTCGTGGCCCGACTCCGGTTTCTTGACCTCGACGACGTTGACTGCACGCCCCTGGTTGTCGACCTCGACCCGGTCGTTGCCTGGCGTACCGCGCAGCTCCGACTCGAACATCTGCTCGACGCCGGTCTTGCCGACGGTGTCATTCGCGCGGTACCCCTCACCCTTTCGCGCCGCTAGCTCGTCACCGTTGATCTGGCCGATGTAACCAAGCATGTCGGCGGCTTGCGCGCCGTTGGGATACCGCCGCTCCACGGTGGTCTTGTACGAGATCTCGGGGAAGAGGTCGCGGTGCTCGGCGACGAACACCGCGGTCTCGAGGCTCACGTCCTTGGCCACCGGCACCGGCAGGTACGACGCGTACTGCGGATTGTCGATGAGCTTGTCGATGGTCGCCGCGTCCTTCTGCAACAACCCGCCGAGGTTCTTCTCCAGCGTCCTGCGTTCGGCCGGGCTGAGCTGCTGGCGGTCGACGGTGAGCGTGGCGACTGGCACGCTCTGCGCCAGCACGTTGCCGTTGCGGTCGTAGATCGTGCCCCGGAGGGCGGGGACGGTCACGTACTGGTTGCGGTTCTGTTGCGCGGCGACCGCCAGCTTCTCGCCGCCGGCAACCTGCAGGAACCAGAGTCGCGTCAGTAGCCCGCCGAAGAGCGCGAGCACGATCACCCCGATGACGACGAGCCGGCGACGGCTGTTGGGCTCGCTCATCCTTCTCGTTCCTGGCGGCGCACGATCACGGCTTCCCAGTCTCGCGAATCGACAGCCGGAACGACGGTCACCCGCGGATCCGCCAAGTCGCCGACGTCTCATCGCGCCGCGCCGCGCGCCGCACGATCGGGAACACCAACGGTGCGATGAGTGCGTCGTACAACGCCGCGATCACCACGATCCGGAGGCTGGAGAACGACAGGAAGCCAGGCTGGCCGACGATGGCGCCGGCGGTGAGGAACACGAGGCCCCCGAACAAGCCGCCGACCCCGCCGAGAACTGGCGCGAGCCACGGCGTGGTGCGCACGACTCCGGCCTGGAACACGCCGACGGCGTAGCCGGTGATGGCGAACGACAACGCGGAGAGGCCGAGTGGTGTCGTGAGGAACAGGTCGATGCACAGCCCCATGATGAATCCGTAGATCGCGCCGGTCTCCGCGCCGTCCTCGTAGGCGACGGCGAGAACTGCGACGAGGCCGACATCCGGCGCGACGCCGTCGATGCGCAAGTGCGTGAACAGCGTCGTCTGCAGTACGACACACGCCAGCACCACGAACCCGAGACGGATGCGCCGGATCATGGGATCGCGGGCGGCGAGTACTTGAGCACCTTGACCACCGTCAACGAGTCGAGATCGATCACCGGACGGAGCTCGCCGTCACGTGCCAGCGCGCCGCTCACGCCGACCTCGTGCACGATGGTGCCGACCACCAGCCCCGGCGGATAGCTCTCGATGATCGACCCGAGCGTCACCACGACGTCGCCCTTCTTCAACACCACCGACGTCGTGGAGTTGTCGATCACCGAGAATCGCAGCAGGTTGCTGCCGCGTTGGCCCGACGCCGTGCCCTTGGGCCCGAAACCCGTGCCCTGCACCAACTGCGCGCCGACCCCGAAGTTGGCGTCGTCGATGCGTTCCACGAGCGCGCTGGTTCGCGACACCGACGCGACTCTCCCGACGAGCGCGGAGCGCACATTGCCACTCACGCTCGCGGCGCCGACGACGACCGGCATGTTCTTCGCGATCCCGGAGCTGCTCCCCTTCGAGATGCGGAAGGCACGCGAGAAATTGTCGGCGCGCTGAGTGACGACGTCGGCCACCACACCGTCGGCATCGGCGACGTCGGGCAGGTCGAGGATCGCTTCGAGCTCGTCGAGTCGCGCCAGCGACCCCTTCGCTGACGCGACCTCACTACGGGCGTCGTTCAGCTGGCTGCGCAGCCGCGCGTTTTCGTCCTGGAGCTCGTTGGCGCGCCCGAGACCATCGAACCAGTCGGCGGTCGGGTTGATGACGTCGTCGGCGAGGTTCTGCACCGGAGCCACCACGTCCTGCGCCAGCGTGCGGGCCGAGTCGATGAGCCCGGAACCCTGCTCGTCGAGCGACACCAGCGCCAGCGATGTCACCACCAGGAGGACGAGCGTGAACCGACGACGACGATCGGTTCGGGTGACGACCACGGTGCTCGAGCGCCCCAACGGGGACGGTCAGTCCTGGGGCGAGGCGATCAGGACCTGCTTCAGCACGTCGAAGTTCTCGAGGCACTGACCCGAACCGAGGACCACCGAGTACAGCGGGTGCTTCGCGCGGTGTACCGGCATGCCGGTCTCGGCCTGGATCGCGTTCTCGAGTCCGATGAGCTGCGCGCCGCCACCGGTGATCACGATGCCGCGCTCCATGATGTCGGCCGCGAGCTCGGGCGGTGTCTTGTCGAGGGTGACCTTCACCGAGTCGACGATCGACGCGGTGGGCTCTTCGATCGCTTCGCGGATCTCGACGGTCGACAGCACGATCGTCTTGGGGAGACCGGTGACAAGGTCGCGTCCGCGCACTTCTGCGTAGAGCTCTTCCTCGAGCGGCCACGCGCTCGCGAGTTGCATCTTGACTTCTTCCGCGGTGCGCTCACCGAGCGCGAGCGAGTACTCGCGCTTCACGAAGTTGATGATCGCTTCGTCGAACTCGTCACCGCCGATGCGGCTCGATTCGCTGACGACGATCCCGCCGAGCGAGATCACCGCGACCTCGGTGGTGCCTCCACCGATGTCGACAATCATGTTGCCGGCCGGTTCGTGCACCGGCAGACCCGCGCCGATCGCCGCGGCCATGGGCTCTTCGATCACCAATACCGGTTTGCGCGCACCGGCGAACTCGGCCGCCTCCTGCACCGCGCGGCGCTCGACCCCGGTGATGCCCGACGGTATGCAGATCACCATGCGCGGCTTGGCCCACTTGCGCTGGTGCACCCGTTGGATGAAGTAGCGCAGCATCTTCTCGCAGATGTCGAAGTCGGCGATGACGCCGTCCTTCAGCGGGCGAATGGCCTCGATGTGGCCGGGCGTGCGCCCGAGCATGCGCTTCGCTTCGGAGCCGACCGCGAGCAGGCGGCCGTCGCGCGTGTTCATCGCGACGATCGACGGCTCGTCGAGCACGATCCCCTTGCCGCGCACGTAGACCAGCGTGTTCGCCGTGCCGAGGTCGACTGCCATGTCACGGCCGACTACGGAGGAAAACCAGGGCTCAGGCACAGGGGACGGATCTCCAAGGGAGGACTCGGCTTCGCGCCAGGCTAGCCGGAGGGCTCCGCGCGATGTCGGGAGCGGCGCGGAGATGCTGGGTCAGAATGCGAGATCGGGGAAGAACAGCACGATCTCGCGGGCGGCTGATTCCGGGCCGTCAGACCCGTGCACCAGGTTCTCGCCCGTTTCGAGGGCAAGATCGCCGCGGATCGTGCCGGGGGCCGCTTCGCGGGGATTCGTGACACCCATGAGGCCCCGCACGACCTTCCAGGTGTCGGGCCCGCCTTCGACCACCATCGCCACCAGCGGGTTGCGGGTGATGAACGAAACGAGATCACCGAAGAACGGCTTGTCGCGGTGCTCGTCGTAATGGCGGCCGGCGAGTTCGGCGTCGATGGTGCGTAGCTCGAGGGCGACGATGGTGAGGCCCTTGCGCTCGATGCGGCCGACGATCTCGCCGACGAGGCCGCGCTCGACGGCGTCGGGCTTGCAGAGGACGAGGGTACGAGTGCTCATGCGTGCGCAAGCTAGCCCGCGACCTCTACGGCACGAGAAACGCGCGGGCCGGACTCACGACGTAGAGCGAACCGGTGATCACCACCTGGCCGTCGGCCGGAGTGACGTCGATCGCGAGCTTCACCGCGTCGTGCACGTCGTCGACCACTTTCACACGCGCGCGCTCGATGCCGAGCTCGTACGCGGCTTCGGCAAGTGCGCGAGGATCCTGGCCGCGCGGACTGTCGGGACGACAGCACACAACGCGCGCCGCGTCGGATGCGCCGAGCGCGTCGAGCATCTCGCGCGGATCGCGCTCACGCATGAGACCAACGACCAGTGTGCGCGGTGAATCGGCGAACTCTTCGTCGAGCGCGGCGCGCAGCGCGTGCGCGCCGGCGACGTTCTTCACACCGTCGAGCAGCACGAGCGGTTGGTGACCGACCACCTCGAGCCGACCTGGGGTACGCACGTCGCGGAACGCGTCGGCGACGAGCTCACGATCGAGCGCTCGCCCGAGAAACGCCTCGCTGGCGGCGAGCGCGACCACGGCGTTGTCAGCTTGGTGCGCGCCGTGGAGGGCGAGGAACACATCGTCGTACTGCGCGCGTGGCGTGAAGAGGTCGAGGACTCGACCTCCGACCGCAAGCCGGTTGGCGCGGACGCCGAAGTCGACGTCGCGCATCACGACCGACTCCGGTTGGCGCGCCAAGAAGAACGGCACGAGCTCAGGATCGGTCTCACCGAGCACGAGCGCGGCGCCGGGCTTCACGATCCCCGCCTTCTCGATCGCGATGTCGACGAGGGTCGGACCGATGTACTCGACGTGGTCGATGCTCACGTTGGTCACCACCGCGACCGCCGGGTCGACGACATTGGTGGCGTCGCCGGTGCCGCCCAGCCCGACCTCGACGATCGCGACATCGACTGCGACGTCACCGAACCACCGCAGGGCGGCGGCGGTGAGGATCTCGAAGTAGCTGGGACCGTCGGGCAGGAGGTCTTCCACCGCCGCCACGGCCACCAGGAGTTCGTCGAGCTCGTCGTCGGTGACCGGCTCGCCGTTCCCCACCATGCGCTCGTTGACCCTTGACAGGTGGGGGCTCGTGTAGGCCCCGGTCGACAACCCGGCAGCACCGAGCAGCGCGGCGATCGTCCGCGCCACCGAGGTCTTGCCGTTGGTACCGGTGAGGTGGATCACGGGGTACTCGAGCTCGGGCGACCCCAGCAGCTGCATCAGGGGCCGCTGCCGGTCAACGGCCAGGAGCCGTTTCCCTGCCCCGCCGCGGGCAGGCACCCCGACGCCGGTCTCCAGGTTGACGTGCGCGTCGAGCCAGGCGCGGGCCTGGCGGGGGTCGAGCGTCACTCCGGCGTCATTCCGGGACTGCGAGGGTGACGTCGACGGCGAGCTCACCGGCCTGTACCAGTGCGAGTTCGCCGGCGACACACCCCGCGGCACGCACGTCGGCCAGCGCCGGTTCGAGCGCGCGCAGCAGCTCGGCGGGGGCGTGCACGGTCGCGGCGTCCACCTCGGTGCGCATCGACCGCTTGGCCGTGCTCTTCGCCTTGCGGATCTCGGCGAGGACGGCCGCGGCCGCCGGGTACACCGCGAGATCGGCCGTCGCCCCACCGGCGAGATCGACCACGGGCCACGACGCTCGGTGGATCGAGCCGTCGCGCCACCACGACCACACCTCTTCGGTGACGAACGGCATGTGCGGCGCGAACAACCGGAGCAGCGTGTCGAGCGCGGTGGCGAGCGCGGCGTTCGCCGATGGTGACCCGCTGTACGCGCGCCCCTTCACCAACTCCAGGTAATCGTCGCAGAAGCCCCAGAAGAAACGCTCGGTCGAGTCGAGCGCGCGGGAGTAGTCGTACGCTTCGAACGACGTCGTCGCGTTGGTGACCAGCGCGGCGAGACTCGCGAGCATCGACTCGTCGAGCGGTTCCGTGATCGCGTCGACCGCGCCGACCGCGACCACTTCGTCACCGATCACACCCAGCGCGAACTTCGATGCGTTGAGGATCTTGATCGCGAGGCGACGGCCCACCTTCATCTGGCCTTCGTCGACGGCAGTGTCGACGCCGGGTCGGCCGCTCGCCGCCCAGTAGCGCATGGCGTCGGCCCCGAATTGACGGATCGGCTCCATCGGCGTGACGACGTTGCCTTTGCTCTTCGACATCTTCTTACGGTCGGGGTCGAGCACCCATCCCGAGATGGCGGCGTCGGTCCACGGCAGCGAGTCGAACTCGAAGTGCGCGCGCACGATGGTGGAGAAGAGCCACGTGCGGATGATCTCGAACGCCTGCGGACGCAGGTCCATCGGGAACACGCGCGCGAAAAGATCGGGGTCGTCCTCCCAGCCGGCCGCGATCTCCGGCGTGAGCGACGAAGTGGCCCACGTGTCCATCACGTCGGGATCGGCGACGAACCCGCCCGCCTTACCGCGCTGGTCCTCGGTGTATCCGCCGGGCGTTTCACTGGTGGGATCGATGGGCAGGCGCGCCTCGTCAGGAACGATCGGGTGGTCGTAGTCGACCTCGCCCGAAACATCGAGCGGGTACCAGAGCGGAATTGGCACACCGAAGTAC
>Ga0075026_100000109_pt1 | contig 27590 bp, 23 predicted proteins | sample Str012_2_FD_71392 | JGI IMG/M metagenome (GOLD analysis project Ga0075026, IMG submission 71392) | Freshwater sediment microbial communities in response to fracking from Pennsylvania, USA - Straight Creek_MetaG_SC_2012 | ecosystem: Environmental > Aquatic > Freshwater > Creek > Sediment... | reverse complement strand
TCTGATACCCTTTTTTTGGACAGGCCTTCTTCTTTTTTGTACCGGCCTGTAATGTAGTTTTTGTCATAATGGTTGCTAAAAATGGTGAATTTTTTAGTCAACCTATTTTAGGACGTGACACAACTCAAAATATACCACAACGGAAGCGCTGCTGGGCGGCGTTATTTTTGGCGTAAACAGCAATTTTACTACCTATGGGATAATGCAGGGTGCCGGTAACCCGTATGTATACAGCAGTCTTAACATGGCGTTTCGTTTACCCAACAGGATAATTTTTACCCCGCAGGTGCAGTTTGAATACAGTCAGCCTAAAATAATTGATATCAGGGCTGAAGCGGGTAAATACATCAACAGCCGCGGTTACCTGAATGTGTATTATGAAAACAATTATAAAAATGCATTCCGCAGCGTGGGCATTGGCCTGCGGTATGATTTCTCTTTCGCCATCACCGGTTTATCGTTTGCCAGGGGCAACAATGGCAATGGCAACAATGTACAATCCGCCAGCGGCAGTGTATTGTATGATGATGTAAACAACCGCGCAAGCCTGCACAACCGCGCCAGTGTTGGAAACGGTGTTATAAAGGTGATGCCCTACCTGGATCTCAATGGCAATGGCCATCGCGACAGCAATGAACCTGCAGTGGAGGGCATTGGTGTAAGCGTAAACGGTGGCCATACCCGTTATATTAAATCAGAAAAAAGTATACAGGTAACCGACCTGGAAGCTTATGTAACTTATATTGTATGGCTCACTGAATCTTTTGACAATGTGGCCTGGCATGTGCGCAATAAAATTATCCGGATAACCATCAATCCAAACCAGTTCCAGGTAATTGAAGTGCCCGTAGCCATTGCCAATGAAGTGGCAGGAATGGTCTATTACAAAGACGAGAAGGAGCAAAAGCCCATGGCAAGAACAATCGTTGACTTTTACAATCCTGATTTTACACTGGCAGGACATACGATTACAGAAGCTGACGGATCTTTTAGTTTTACGGGACTGCCACCCGGCGAATATACAGCGAGGGTAAACGTTGCCCAGCTTGACAAACTGCATTACCGTTCTGCGCCCATTTCCTTACCGGTTAAAATTACTGCCAATAAGGATGGCGACTTTGTGGATGGGCTCAACTTTATAGTAATACCCGTACGGGAAAATACCGGTGGTATCAGCGATTTGCAATAGGAGAAATGGCGCCGGCTGGGCCACTGCTGAAGCAATGCTGATTAGCAGGATCTGATACTTATGGTTTTTGATGCCACGATGCATCCGGACAGACTTTAGAAACCGGTGCAACTACTTGTTAAATCTTTAAAATGCCGTTTGTGTTTCCAACTGAAACGTATCTTTAAAGAAAGCAAGCCCATTTTGACATCCAGACTGCTCTTAACCTGCATACTATTATTTCTTATGTATTGCCGCAGCTATTCTCAAAGAATGGACCCGGCGGGAGGCTCCATCGGTATTTCGTATACCGGCGTGCCAGCCCAGTCTTTTAAAGATACCAGCGGTGGATTTGGTTACCACGCATTTGGCATCAATATCAATGTTCCGCTGTTTGGCAACCGTGGCAAGGTCATTGAAAATATGAAGCAGGATGGCAAACCGCATTTCTACCAGGTAGCAGGCCACGCGGGTTTTGAAACATTCCGTTCAACCATTGGTTTTCTAAAAGAACAACGCAATTTTTATACGGCTTCAGCAGGGCTGGGGGCTATGTTTTCCAGCGGCAAAAAAAATATCATACTGGCAGATGCGTCTATTGGCATTGCCAGTGACGGGCTTGTGATGAATGCAGGCGATCAGAAATACCGGTTTTCGGGTTCTTTTATTGTGAACCACCGGCACAGTGCCAGTACCCTGTACCAATACGGGCTGGTATTTACCTATGCCTACGGAAGACCGCTTCCACTACCGGTGCTGGGTATCCGTAAAAAATTCTCCGGCACCTGGATTTTTTCTGCCATTCTTCCTGTATCGCTTGAATTTACAGACAGGTTTAGCAAAAACATGAGCATCAGTTTCCTGCTCCGACCCTCCGGTAACCGTTTTCAGCTGCAGAATAAAGGCGATTTCAACACAGCATCCTCAAATGTTTACCTGCAGCTGAGGCAATTTCAGCTGGGCGCTTTATGGCAATACAGGTTTGCCAAACAATTCAGCCTTGGCGCAGAAGCCGGTTTTTTGGGTGGGGGAAAATTAAAATTTACTGAACCCGAAGACCGGAAGACAATTCTGTATGCTGCCAGTACAAAGCCTGGTGCCCGGTTCAGGCTTTCGCTCCGCTATCATTTACCCCATAAGAAAACAGGTGTTGGCAATCTGGAAGATGAAATGTTAAGGGTAAATTAACGATTGCCCGTGCAACATAATTTCCGTTTTGCGTTTTTTTGTTCACAGGCACTGTAACATATACTGCCGGCCCTGCGTCTCTAGTATTTACAAAACCGCTGTTCATGAAAATACGACTCCACGAAATTGAGTTTGGTGCCGGTAATACGGATAAAAGCAAAGGCTTTTACCAGGCAATACTTGGGCTGGATCCGGTAATTGACCAGGACCAGCTGAAAGTATTCAATTCCGGCGTTGCAGGCGTTGATTTCAACATTTCAGAACATCAGCCCATTAATACAGTAACCGCCAGTTTCCTGACCACCGATCTTCAAAAAGTAATCGACCGGCTTCAGCTAACGGGCGTTTTTTTTGAAGGACCCACAGCCGCTCAGTTTGGTATGCTATCCATTTCGCTGCAGGATCCCGATGGCAATTTTATAAAGATCAATCAACCTACTGCAGAATCTCCCAGCTGGCTGAAAGTATAAAGAACTTCAATTTTTTTCAATACTATTTCGTGGCATGCAGGTAAAGATAAAGGGCCTTTAACTCTGTTTCATTGTGTGCTTCACCAATGCCTTTCCAGGGCATAAAACTGGAAAGCTGTCTGCCTTCCGGTGTTTTGCCGGTATGCAGGGTGTTTATAAATCCTTCAACCGTCCACTTACCCACATTGCCGGTGCTGCTTATATCCGGTATTGGCGGTTCTCCTTCTCCGTGAGAAGGGCCACCCTTGTACAATGGCCCGTGACAGCCCTGGCATCCAACCACTAAATATTTGCCATAGGCCGCTGTGGCTTCGGGTTTCACCTCTTGTGGGTAGCTGGCATTGTGGTCTACCTGCTCTGCGGTAAACATCGGAAACTGACCAAAAAAAGTAAGCAGCCTTCCCAATGGTTTCATTTGTTTTTTTGGATGTGTGCTGTTTACAGGAGGCAATTGTTTTAAATAACAAATTAAGGCTCCCAGTTCCCTATTGCTTAAACCCGCACTGGTATGCTGGCTGGGCATAAACCACACTGATTTGCCATCTTTACCTACACCATGCCGCAATGTTCTTATCCAGTCGCCGTCGGTATAATTAATACCGCCCTGTCCTTTTGTAAGATTGGCCGTATATAATATTCCCAACGGGTTTTTTTTATCAAGAAAAGGCGTGCCGCCATTGGCGTGACAGTCCTTACAACCCCTTATACCTGCAACGTGATCGCCCAGTGCATAAGAAGCAGAATCGGTGGGTATGGTTAGTTGCTGAACACTTACAGTATACTTTTTATTGGCGCGGGATTCTGTTTTAAAATATACGATTGCGTAAAATATCAATAGTAAGCCAACTATACTTGCTATCATGATGCCGGTCCATTTCAATATTTTTTTTATCATTTTAATGCGCTTTTATGGTTTTAATTTTTAGCCATTGTTAATCATTCAGCCCATTAAAATTCAATCACTGCAGGAAGTTATTAAAGCAGTATCTGGTGGGAGGCTGGTTTTATGAGCAGGCAGCAAGTTTTTATATTTCCGGGCGCCATACAACAAATTTTCCCGTTCACTCATAAAAACCGCTATTCACCAAGCCGATTAGGTAAAGCCCTTTTGTTCAGGTAATTTTAAAAGGAGTAACACACGCTTTATGCAGCGCACAGTTAGTTTGTTTTTTTTGCTAATGATATGCATGGGCAATATAATGGCCCAGGATACCATTTTTTTGCATGGTCAGCCCAACTGGAAAAAGGGACCTGATATAGCGGATAATTGTTTGTTTTATGAAGAAGTGGCTGATAAAGCGCTTTCTTTTGAGGATGCAAAAAAGCAGCCATTTATTGCGTATAGTAAGGAACTCCGGAAACAGAAATTTTCCAACAGGCCTTTGATCATACAATGGCTTACATTCATCATCCGCAATACATCTGCAACTGATACCATCGAATTAAAAATCAGTACCGTGCATTATTTTACGCGGCTATATGCTAACAATACATTGCTGGCACGCAGCGGTGCTTATGAGAGCAGAGATAAGCAACGCATAATGAATTTTGCTTTTGACCGCGGCAGGTTGCCCATTATTGTACCACCCAATACAAGCATTACTTATTGGTTCAGAACCGAAGACCGCCAGAACCAACTGGTACCACCCCAGATGGTTCTGGAAACCGCTTTTTCCGGCTTAAGTGAAGAAGTAAAAAGTGTATTCGGCGCCAGGTACCTGTTTCTTATAATGGCTGCCATGGTGGGCTGTTTCCTTTTTATCGGTATCTACGCATCGTATCATTATTATCTGTACAGAAATCCTTCATTTATCTGGTATATCTGCTATACGATTGCATCTTTTTTTTCTGGCCTGCACTGGATGGACATACGGCTGGGAATGTACATGTTTCCGCCATTGGTGCATGATATTATCTTTTCAATATTTCTCTACCTCACACCGGTGTTGTATAGTTTTTTTATTGGCAGTATGCTGCAATTGCCCGTGCATTTTAAAAGGGGATGGGGGTTTGTAAGAATCCTTATAGGGGTATGTATCCTTCAGATGATAATCGAGTTTACAGAAGTCCGTTTTGGATGGTTTCCATTCAATCCTGATTATTACGGCGTCTTTTTGTCGGTAATTCCCATAATACTGCTGAATATTGTTTTATTAATTCTGGCAGCTAAAAGCAAAGACCCGGTAAAATGGTTCTTGTTTACAGGTATCTTGAGCCTCCTTATTTTATGGTGCCTTCCTGTAATGAACCTCTATGCACCTTCAGCGAAAATGAGTACCGAACTATTCCTGGTCATTAATTTTCCGGTTGTATTTCTGTTGCTTGGATTAACCATTGAAGCCATTTGTTTTTCTTTTGCGTTGTCTTACCGCAGCAAACTGGTGCTGATAGAAAAAAACAAGATGCAGGAAAATTATGCATTGCAATTGCAGGAAGAATTAGCCGCAAGAACAAATCAGTTGAAGGAGCAGGGTGAGCTGGCTGAAGCGCAAAAAATACGACAGGTAGAAACCGTGTTTGAACAAAAAATAGCGGAGACTGAAATGACGGCTTTGCGTGCACAAATGAATCCGCATTTTATTTTCAACTGTCTCAATTCAATCAAACTGTACACGCTGGAGAATGATGCCGCCACTGCTTCGGAATACCTTACCATGTTTTCTCAGCTGATACGGCTGGTGCTGGAAAACTCCCGTTCAGAAAAAGTGACCCTGCAAAACGAACTGGAGACATTGCGTTTGTATATTGAGCTGGAAGCGATGCGTTTTAAGAATAAAGTACAATACCGGGTAAACATATCTCCGGATATAGACCAGCAGTATATAGAAATTCCGCCCTTGCTATTGCAGCCATATGCAGAAAATGCCATCTGGCATGGGTTGATGCACCGAAAAGAAGGCGGTCATATCATTATTGATGTATCGCTTCCGGATGAGCATCTTTTGTGTGTTGAGATTACAGACAATGGCGTTGGCCGTGAACAGGCTTCCCTTTATAAAAGTAAATCTGCCACCAGGCAAAAATCATTCGGGTTAAAAATGACATCGGATCGTATAAATATCATCAACCAATTGTACCATATCCATGCAGATATAAAAATTTCCGATTTAAAAGACAATATGAACAATGCTGCCGGAACAAAAGTAATCCTCCGCATACCGGTATAACAAACATATGCTGAAAGCAATTATTATAGATGATGAACCGGATTGCGTGAAATTACTTTCACTGCAACTGAAAATGTATTGCCCGCAAGTGCAGGTGGTGGCAGCATGTACAGAAAGTGAACAGGGGCTTGCCAAAATAAAAGAACTGGAACCCGGTATTGTGTTTCTTGATATTGAAATGCCGGTTATGAATGGGTTTCAGTTGCTGGAAAAGCTGGGATCTGTTTATTTTAGTCTTGTATTTGTAACAGCGTATGATAAGTTTGCTGTAAAGGCTTTTCGCTTCAGCGCATTGGATTATTTGCTGAAACCCATTGATGCAAAGGATTTAAAAACTGCAGTAGAAAAAGCAGAACAACGGCATTGGCCCGAAAAGCAACAGCTGCATTTGCTAAAACAACAATTGCAGGGCGGCGAAAAAGCCTTTCCGGAGAAAATTGCATTGCCTTATCAGAACGGTGTAACGTTTGCAGAAGTAAAGCGCATCGTGTATTGCGAATCGGATAATAATTATACACGCTTTCATATGGAGGATGGAGTGCAGCACATGGTAGCCAAAACCCTGGGCGATATACAGGAAGTTCTGGAAGAAAGAAATTTTCTGCGCGTTCACCGGCAGTACCTCGTTAATCTTGGTCATATAAAAAAATATGTAAGAGGCGATGGCAATTACCTCATCCTGTCAAACGATCAAAGTATACCGGTTGCACGCAACCAGAAAGAAAAATTGGTGGAGCGTTTTGGCTGGTTGTAGTGCATGCTGCATAAAGCTGTTTATTTAGCAATCAGGTGTAATTTGCAACATAGTATCGGATTTTTCCGCTTAACCCCCAGATCTTAACGGCCAGCCAATTATATTACCACTCATCACACATGCTTTACCGGCCGGAGAACAAAAGATACCGTTCCTGCGGGATGTTCTTTAAAGAAATGTTAACACGCTATATCTTTGATTCATCAAATCAAAAAGGAGCATAGCTCTAAACAAAATGAACACAGCATAGCAGTTTTTATTTGCCCGGTTTCTTAAAGGGTGAAAACTAACGGCAATCTCCAGTCTGCAAAAATTCCAGTAAAAGATTTACCGCGTTTTAATAACAGAAAGTTCAGAAGACTTTACTGACCCCTGTTGTATATAACAAACTCAAACATCAGTTACATGAAACGGATAATTGCCATGGTAATTACGATTGCCATTTTGCTGGTACTTACTTACAGCTGCAGGCAGCATGCCGGTAACAGGTGTAACGGAAATATACAACCGCAAAAAGCTGACAGCAGCGCTGTTGCTGAAGATGCGCTTCCGCTGGTAAGCAGCGGATTGCTGACCTGGCATCCTTACTATTGAAGAATCTTAAATGAACAGGCCGTAAAATAAAATGGCATAGTAGTGTAATTGCTATGGATGACCGTACTATGCCTTTATGAAAATGTAAATAGAGATGTCAGCAACATCTATTGTTAACCATAAAAACAACAACCATGGCCAGCTTTGGCAAAAAAATTCTTTCGGCTTTTGTGGAAGTAACAGATGCAGCAAAGCCTGTTAGTAAGCCAGAAGAAGTAAATCAACCTTCCACCACGAACGCCGCGGCAGGCACACCGCGCCCGGCAGACAACCAGAAGTTCCGACAATATTTTGAAAAGCTTTACCACGACGCCAACCTGCCGGGTCCTGATTATTACGAGTTTTCAAAAATGATTGAAGCCATGAACAGTATACCCGATGAGCGGGCAAGGTTTTGTGCGGCATTTGCGGGCTTGCAGGTGCAGGGGCTTAGCAAAGACAAACTACTGGATACTGCTGCTGCCTACCTGGAGATACTGGACAAAGATGCAGACAGCTTTCTGTCTACCGTAGATGCAGCAGTGCAGGAAAAGGTACTGGGCAAGCGAAAGGCGATAGAAGAAAAGGCAGCACGCATACAGCAGTTATCAGAAGAGATCAATGATCTGCAAAACAAGATGGCTGTATTGGGCAATGAAGTAAAAGAAAACGAACAGAAGCTGGCCGACAGTACCGATGGGTACAAAGCCGCACTGGAAAATATGAAAAGCCGGATACAGGCAGATAAGGAAAAAATTATGTCATTCATTCAATAAAAATCAAACAACATGGTCAACCTTAATCAACAATCGAAAAAAACAAAATGGCTGGCAGAGCCGAAGAATCTTGCCACCGCCATTATCGGCCTTTCATTATCTGCCGGCCTGGGTTATGCCTTTCTTACCTATGTGCTGCCCTGGCTGGTAACGGTCACCTGGAACATGGTAAACCTGGTGATTGGCGGCGTTGTACTTGGGTTCTTGCTGATGATCGTTAGCAGTAAAAAATTCTGGCGTGCGCTGAAGTACCTGTCTGCCTTTATTGCCAACTATACCATTGGCATTGCCATTGAGCTGAACCCGTTCAGCATTTTGCAAACTAAGATAGAACAGGGATATGATGACAGGAATACACTGTACCGGCAGGCAGCTAAACTAAAAGGTAAACAGAGTGAACTAATGGACAAGTTATCAGCCAAAGAAAATGAACTGAAGCTGAATGTACAAAAAGTAAACATCCTGAAGACGGAAAAGGCCAATCCAAGACAGCTGGATCTTTATGCCAACAATGTATTGCGCTGCCGCGAATACATTGACAACGTGACACCCGTTGTAAGTGATTTAAACAAGCTGATCAAATTTGCAGATATGGCGTATGAAGAGAGCGGTATTATGCTGGAAGATGCAAAGCTTGATTTGGAAGCAAAAAAGGATTTGTATTATTCTGTAACCACCGGATTGTCGGCCGTTAGCAGCGCTATGAAAGCCTTTAAGGGCGATGACGACTTAAACCGTGATGCAGAAAAGGCCCTGGCCATTCTGAAGGAACAAATTGGTGAAAAGATTGGCCACATCAAATCTGCCATTGATGTTACCTCCCGCTTTATGGATGATAAAGTGCTGGAAGATAAAGCCAAATCTGCACAGGCCATTGAGCTCATCAGCAAATTCAATATGCAAAACGATTTTAATTATACCAATACCGCGCTTGGCATTGGCAAAGACAATGGAAGACTGGGAGATGTAAACATTACAGATCGTTACAAAGGCCTTATTGAATAGTAATTCTGTAAACAGGCATACAGTTCCAGAAATTACCATCGTACAAGTGTGCGACGCAACGATGCACAATCTGTGCAACAATGCCGGCTACCCAACCCATTTCTTATGAAACCAACAAACAAATTTTAAAAAAAATAAAATACTACAACTATGTCAGTTAAATTAAAACCCGCAGGAAAATTGTTCATCATTGCAGCTGTGATTACAGCAGGTATATTGAGCGTAAGGTGGTACCAGGCCCGTCCCAAAGAAGTGGTGCAGTCAGTAGAATTGGGCAAAGTAACACTGCCCGATGCAAAAGATGCATCCTTAAACAGCAATGCGGTACAGCTTGCATTGCCATCACCCGCTACGGCAATGAATGGCGGTACAGCCATTACCTGGGAACGCATGGCATGGAACGCACAATTCTCTGGTATGTATGCCAATGGCGGTGTGCGCACCAGCAAAGGTTCATTGTTCGACAAAGCCGGGCTGGATATAACCTATGTGCGCCAGGATGATTGCAATAAGCAAATGGCCGACCTGGTGAAGTTTGCGAATGAATACAAGACCAACCCCAATACACCCGCCGTATTCATTACGTTTATGGGTGATGGTATGCCGGCTTTCATGACTTCATTGTCGAAAGAGCTGGAACCTTTGGGTGCCGGGTACCAGCCTATCATTATACCTGTAACACATGGTAAATCTTATGGCGAAGACCAGGTGATGGCATCGCCTTCATGGAAACAGGATCCGCACAATGCCATTGGCAAATGCGTAGCCGGTGTATTGCGTGATGGCGACTTGAATATTTTGCTGAAATGGGCTGGTGACAATGGTTTAAAAGTAAACCCCGACGAAACCACTTACGACGCAAATGCCATCAACATTATAGCTGCCAGCGATTTCCTGGATGCCCCTAACAAATACATCAGCGGATATGCTGAGAAGCGGAAAATTGTATTGAATGGTAAAACAACTGGTAAGGATACTACTGTAGGAGTAGATGCGGTTGCCACCTGGACACCCGGCGATGTGAACGTGGCTGTGAAAAAAGGCGGACTGGTAACCATTGCCAGTACCAAACAATATGCTTCGCAGATGAGTAACCAAACCATTGTGATTAAAAAATGGGCTTATGATCACAGAACCGATGTTGAGAATATGATCATTGCATTGGCAGAGGCCGGCGACCAGGTGCGTTCTTATACTGAAGCAAAAGAATTTGCCGCAAAAGTAAGTGCCGATTTGTACCAGGAACAGAATGCCGCTTACTGGTTGAAATATTACAACGGTGTTGAAGAAAAAGACATTCAGGGTTTGAATGTAAACCTGGGTGGTTCCATGGTTTTTAACCTGGCTGACATGGCCAATACCTATGGGTTGGGAGATGATAAAATAGACCGGTACAAAGCCGTGTACAACACGTTTGGTAACCTGATGGTAAAAATGTATCCAGCCATTATGCCGGGTTTTATGCCGTATGAAAAGGCAGTGGACAAATCATTTTTGTATTCTGTTATTTCCAATCACCCGGAACTGTTGCAGGGAAAGGCCATTGAGAATAAATATGCCGAACAGATCACAGAAGCAGTGTCTTCTAAATCTTACAGCATTGAGTTTGAAACCGGCGCTGCCAGCATCAAGCCTGCTTCCTATAAGATGCTGAACGAAATTTTTGAGTCGGCCGTGGTAGCAGAGGGTTTGAAACTGGGTGTCTACGGTCATACAGACAACAACGGTACCGATGCTTTGAACATGCCGCTGTCAGAAAAAAGAGCAGCTGCTGTGAAGCAATACCTTGTCAGCAAGGGGTTGCCTGCTAACCGTATTGAAGCAAAAGGTTTTGGTGCCTCCAAACCCATTGCTGATAACCGCTCGGATGCAGGCAGAAGCAAGAACCGCCGCGTAGAGATTGTGCTGGGCGAATAGTTTTATTATATAGCTGCCGCAATAAAATGCGGCAGCTATTAGTAATTATTTTAACCACAGAGCAACGGGAGGCGTCCGCAGCGGTTAAGAAGGATAATTTTCCTGACGCATGTACTTACCGGAAAACCTCCGCTATGGCGGTGGTAAATATTCCGAAAAAGAAATGAAGACATTAATCGATTTAATAGGAGTACAATGAAAAATATATTTAATCCTTTTGCAAGAATCAGCAAACAGGCAGTTATAACAATGGTTGTTTTGCAAGCAGTGCTTGTATTGCTGCTCTGGCAAACAACTTCCAATGGTTTGATTCCGCCGCCCGGAAAAGTGCTGATGGCATTTTTACATTTGCTGACCACCAGGCTACTGGCCGACAACCTGCTGGTGAGCCTGTTGCTTACCGTAAAAGCCATGTTGTTTTCAATTTTAATAACGCTGGTGATTGCTTATTTGTCGGTGATACCTTTTTTTAAAAGCGTTGCGCAGTTTATTGTGAAGTGCCGCTACCTTACTTTAACCGGCCTGATCTTCATTTTTACATTGCTTACCAAAGATGGCAGCCAGTTAAAATTATCGTTGCTGATATTTGGCATTGTACCATTTTTTACCTGTTCTTTCCTGGCAGTTATATTGAATATCGACAAACAGGAATTTGAACTGTGCAAAACGCTTGGCTACAGCAACTGGCAAACTTTGTATGAAGTAATTGTGGTGGGTAAAGCCGACCAGGCATTTGAAATACTGCGCCAGAACTTTGCCATTTCCTGGTTGATGATAACAATGGTAGAAGGATTGAACATGAGCGAAGGTGGCATTGGCGCCCTGATGATCAAATACAATAAATACAATGATCTTACCAATGTGCTGGCATTGCAGCTGCTTATTTTTCTGGTGGGTTTACTGTTCGATTATTTACTTGGAAGCATCCGCATGTGGTTGTTTCCGCATACTAAACTTAAAACACAATTATCATGACCGCATATAGTAAAAAGCAAGTCTTGTTAAAGGCTGAGCGGGTACAATTAAATTATGGTGACCAGGTTATTTTACGCGATGTGAATTTTGAAGTCAGGGATATTGTTCGCCCGGGGATGCAGCAGGGACAGGTGGTTTCGCTGATTGGCCGCAGTGGTATGGGCAAAACACAGTTGTTTAAATTGTTGTCGGGTTTGCAAACACCCACATCGGGGCGTATCACTTTACAAAATAATCAAACAGTAAAAGCGGGCGATATGGGCGTTATTTTTCAAAACTATTATTTGTTTGAATGGAGAACTGTATACCAGTCGCTTTTACTGGCGGCCAAACAAAATGATTTATTGAAAGGAAAGGAAAAGACAAGTATTGATGCGTATGCAGAACGCTTCCAGCTGGCGGAGCACCTGAATTTGTACCCGCAGCAATTGTCGGGCGGGCAAAGACAACGTGCCAGCATCATTCAGCAACTTTTAAAAGGATCTAATTTTTTGTTACTGGATGAGCCTTTCTCCGGTCTTGATATTTGTGTGCTGGATAAAGTGGTTGATCTGTTGCTGGAAGTATCTGTATCGGACGAATTTAAAACACTGATTATTGTATCGCACGATATTGCTTCCTGCGTAGCCATTTCAGATACCGTCTTTATTTTGGGAAAGGAAACCGGTAAGCCGGGTGCAACCATTGTAAAGCAAATAGATTTAATTGAACGCGGCCTGGCCTGGCAACAGGATCTGCGGCACATGCCGGTTTTTGCCGATACTATAGATGAAATAAAAGCCTGTTTGTAAAGTAAAAAGCCAGCTTTTTTAAAGGACTGGCTTTTATGAAACAGAGTGTGCTTTAGTTATTATGCATGGTCATTCAAGCCTGAAACTGATGGATTGTTGCTGGTAACAGGCAATCTTGACACCGTCTTTAACGGCGGGTATCCACCGCGGACTTTCTTTTATCAATCGGATGGCTTCTTGTTGCAAAAGAAGCGGGCCGTTTAATGCTTTTACATGGCTGACTTTTCCCTTTTGGTCAACAATAAATTGCACAATGATTCGGCCGGTATCGCGGTTGTTCATTGCTTCTGGCGGGTATTTAAGATTGTGTACCATATAATGTACCCAGCCAGATTCTCCGCCTGAAAAAGTAGCCATGCTGTCAACGGCCTGGTATACGGTGTCTTTGCTTTTTGATTGGGCAAGGGCTGTAGCAGAAAAAGCAAAGCTCAGTAGTAGTAAATAGAAGAGTTTCATGATAGCCATTATTTAAAGATAAAGCTACTGATCCCTTTTTGTACAGCAATACCATAAAGCGGGTACGGCTTTGTAAACCACCATGCATAATTTCCGTAAAACTTTTTTTGCAATTGTGTTTTAAAAGATAAAGTCTTTACTGGTCCTTGCTTGCGTATTTGCTGTAAAACCATTTCTTGGTTAATTCCGCACTGGCGATATACAGCAACACAATGCCACCAATCCATACATAGCAATATAGGGGCAGCGGTGTAAAGCCCATGAGTGCTGCAAGTTTTGTATAAGGAAGAATGAGGACGGTAACGATGGTACAAATGGTGGTAATGAGCAAGGGTTTGCCCGGCATGCTTTTAAAAAAAGGGTGGCGGGTACGCATTACCAGTACGATCAGCGATGCGGAGATTACCGACTCTGTAAACCAGCCGGTTTGAAATGTTTTTTCATCGGCCTTTAGCAAGAGCAGCAATACGCCAAACGTGCAATAGTCGAAGATGGAACTCAGCAAGCCGAATACAATCATAAACTTTTTAATAAAGCCGATATCCCAGCGCCGTGGCTTCATAATGGCGGAAGCATCCACCCGATCAGTTGCAATGGTCATTTCCGGAAGATCGGTCAGCAGGTTGGTCAGCAGTATTTGCTTGGGCAGCAATGGCAGGAAAGAAAGAAAAACAGAAGCGCCGGCCATGCTGAACATATTTCCGAAATTAGCACTGGTGGCCATAAAAACATATTTCATGGTATTGGCAAAAGTAAACCTGCCTTCCTTAATGCCTTTTGTAAGTACATTTAAATCTCTTTCCAATAAGATGATGTCTGCCGCTTCTTTTGCAACATCCACGGCTGTATCTACTGAAATGCCCACGTCTGCCACATGCAGTGCAGCAGCATCGTTGATGCCATCGCCCATAAAACCCACTACATGCCCCGCTTTTTTTAAAGAGAGAATGATCCTTTCTTTCTGGTTGGGTTCAATTTCAGCAAACACATCGGTTAGCAATGCCTGGTTTGTTAATGCATCGGCGCTCATTTTTCTCATGGCATCACCGGTAAGCAATACCGGTTGTTCAATGCCAATTTGTTGTAGCAGGTTAAGGGCTACCGGTGCACTATCGCCCGTAATTACTTTTAAGGATACACCCATTTGTTTCAATTCGCGGATGGTATCAAAGATTTCTTTTTTTGGCGGATCAAAAAGTGCAATAAAGCCGGCAAAACACATCCCCGTTTCTTGTTCTTTTGAAAAATCCTTTCCGTCTGTTATTTTCTTGATGGCCAGTCCCAGCACACGGTAGCCCTGTGCGCAGTTTTTTTCAAACACATCCAGGATGCCCTGCTTCTTTTCTGCTATGGAAACGATGCTGCCATCTGCCAGTATTGCCGCTGTACAAATATCGAGCACAGCATGCAGGGCGCCTTTTGTAATGACGATGTTTTCTGCTTTGTTATACAATTGTACCGACAGTCTTTTCCGGATAAAATCATAGGGCACTTCGCTCTGCAGGTTGTATTCATTTTTATCGCCATTGTACATGCTGCACAGGGCTTCATCAATCGGGTTGCTGAAACCCTGCTGGTGTACGGCGTTCAGCCAGCCATATTTTAATATATTTTCAGAATGGTTGCCATTGCAGTCCAGTGCTTCTTTTACCGTTACTTTTCCTTCGGTGAGTGTACCGGTTTTGTCTGAACACAAAATGTTCATACTGCCAAAGTTGGGGATGGAAGACAATTTTTTTACGATCACTTTTTTTCTGGCCATTCGTTTGGCGCCGGTGGCCAGGTTTACCGATATAATAACGGGCAGTAATTGTGGTGTAAGCCCCACGGCCAGCGCCAGTGAAAAAAGAAATGAGTTGAGCACCGGCTTGTGCAGGTAAACATTGATGGCAAATATCATAAAGACGAGGAACAGCGTAATGCGCATAAGCAGGTAGCCAAATTGTGCGATGCCCCTTTCAAATTCTGTTTCTGGTGTTTTGGCGTGCAGGCTGGCTGATATTTTACCAAACTCTGTCTGGTGTCCGGTGCGCATCACCAGTGCCGTTGCTTTTCCGCTGATGACATGGCTGCCCATAAAGACACTATTGGTTCTTTTATTGAGGGCGGTATCTGCCGGTAATACAGCAGCATTTTTTTCTACCGGGTAAGTTTCACCGGTAAATGCGGCTTCGTCTGCAAAAAGTTCTTTGGAATTAATGAGCAGGCAATCGGCGGGAATCAATGCCCCTGCAGAAAGCAATACAACATCGCCCGGAACAATTTCTTCTGCCGGAATTTCTATTGCCTGGCCGTTGCGCAGTACGGTACACTTTACCTGGATCATTTTAGACAACTGGCTTACTGCATCTGCGGCACCTTTTTCCTGCCAGAAGCCCAGCAAACTGCTTACAAGAATAATGGTGAAAATAATATAACTGTCAATCGCATCGCCCAGCATCATTGAGAGAATGGCAGCGCCAATCAGTAGCAAGGTTACCGGTGTTTTAAACTGGCGCAGGAAAAGAAGCAAACCCGTTGTATTTATCCGTTCTTTTAAGGTGTTCGGGCCAAACTGAAGTTTCTTCTCTGCAGCGGCTGCTCCGGTTAATCCTTTTTCATTGCTGCCCGTACTGGCAAAAGCTTCCGGGAGGCTGTACTGCCAGAACGATGATGGGTTGCTTTCTTGCATGGTCTTTTTTGAAGGTGTTCTGATAAGCGCCTGTTTTTTTATATGCGGTTACAGGTTATCAAGTTACGAACCTGCTGTCAAAGGAAAATTATATTTAGACAGCTTTTATGCAGACTGCTTTTATTAATAGTAACACATGAGTCCATTGTGTTAAAAATTGAACCGGCGGGTATGCAGGATTTCTCCAAAATTACGCGTTAGCTTAGTGTCAAATTTCTGCATGAAACTACTGGTGGTAGAAGATGAGCCAAGCCTGTTGCAAAGTATTCTTGAATATTTTATACAGGAAGATTTTCTTTGCGAAGGAGTTGCTGGTTACAGCGATGCCATCGGCAGGATTGATGCTTTTGATTATGATTGTATTATTCTTGATATCAACCTGCCGGATGGAAGTGGCTTACAATTGCTGCAATACCTCCGGCAATACAAGAAGGAGGAAGGTGTGGTAATTATTTCTGCCAGGGATTCACTGGATGATAAAATTACAGGCCTGAACTTTGGCGCGGATGATTACCTGACTAAACCTTTTCATCTGTCTGAACTGAATGCAAGGGTAAAAGCCCTTATCCGGAGAAAATATGCGCAGGGGGCAAGTGTTCTGGAAGCCGGCAATTTGCGGCTGGATCTTGCATCACGTTCGGTAAGCTGCAGCAACCAGGTTGTGTCGCTTACCAAAAACGAATTTGATTTGCTGGCCTACCTGCTCAACAATAAAAACAGGGTGGTGAGCAAACAGGCCATTGCTGAACATATTTATGGGCAACAAGCAGACAATATGCCTTCTTTCGATTTTGTGTATTCGCAAATTAAAAACCTGAAACGGAAACTAAAAGAAAAAGGGAGCGATGATTTGCTGCATTCTGTTTACGGGCTGGGCTATAAACTGTCATTATGAACAAGACATTGCTGCAAAAAAATACGCGGATTTTAATGGTATGGCTGCCGGTAGTGCTATTGGCATGTTCCATAGTTTTTTATGTTTTGATGCGGATGCAGGCGCACCACATGCAGGAAAAGCAATTGCTGCTAAAACAGGAAAATACCTGGAATGCATTTCTTGGCAAGAACGGGCAGATTGAACGGAACATTAGCGGCGAATACAGTATCCGTCAAACGGATTTGGCCGCAATCAATAATGAAAATGCAGTGCGGGATACAGCTATTTACTATGCAGAAAAGAAAAAGTTGCTGCCCTTTCAGTTGCTCAGCAGCCGGTACCAATGGAATCATCAAACGTATGTTCTTACAACGTACGTTTCCTCAACAGAAATTTCGCATCTAATCATCAAGGTTTTTCTCACAGAAATTTGCATTCTGTTATTGTTGCTGATCGCCATCGTTTTCCTGAACCGGAAAAACTCCGGGCGGTTGTGGAATCCTTTTTTTTCGACCATGCAAAAAATACAGGAATATGATATTACCCGCAACCCCGGTTTTTCATTACCCGCCGAAACCGGCATTACCGAATTTAATGCGCTGAACCAATCGCTGACGGGTCTTATCAGCAATGTAAATTCGGCCTACCATCACCAGAAGCAGTTTGTAGAAAATGCATCGCATGAAATGCAAACGCCGCTGGCCATCATTCGTTCAAAGCTGGAATTGCTGATCAACCAACCCAACCTTACAGAGAAAGCGGCTGCGCTGCTGGGCGATATTACAGAAGCCAACGACCGGCTGAGCCAGATGAACCGCACGCTGTTGCTGCTGGCAAAAATTGAAAACAACCAGTTTCCTTCCGTAGAAGCCGTTAACGTTTCTCAATTGCTGCTGCAGCTGCTGCATAATTTTAAAGATCACTATGAAGCATTTCCTGAGCTGAACTGTGATATTGCCGAAGGCGTTATGGTGCATGCCAATCTTTCATTGATTGAAATACTGCTGGCCAACCTTACCCGCAATGCCATTGTGCACAACCTGCCTGGCGGAAAGATCAATATCAAACTAACGGCATCGGGCCTTATCATGGAGAATACCGGTTTGCCGGCAGAAGGCAATCCGGAAGAAATGTTTGAACGGTTTCGGAAAGGCTCACACCAAAGCAGAACAACCGGTTTGGGACTGGCCCTGGTAAAACAAATTGGCAATGTCTACCATTATCATATCAGCTACCAGTACAGCAATGGCTGGCACAGGGTGGCGGTTGTATTCGGGTAAAGGTTGTCAGATTTTCTCCAAAATCGCCCATTAGCTTTGGAAGCACAACCGAATTTACCTACCATGCCAAACAAATACACCGGCTTGCTTGCACTGGCAATTTGCTGGTTTACCTGCAGCAAACTGGTGGCCCAAACTTTACCAGACACAGCAATTTATTTAAAGGGCGCCGTACAACTGGCCGAACAGCGCCATCATTTGTTGAAAGCTGCGCAATACGAAGCAGCTGCCGCAGGTAAAAATATTGATGTAGTAAAATACAGCAAGTTGCCCACCATTGATGCCAGCTACCAGGCAGGCATTGGCACCGCAAATAATCTCACTGGAATTTTTTACCCCGGTAATGTGTTGCCGATGACCGGTCCGCCCTCCGGCAACAACAATTATAGTGCAGCAACCGGCAGTGCCGCCAGTGTATTGCTCAACTGGCAGGCCGCAACCTTCGGACAAAAGAATGCGCAAATAGCGGTGGCGGTGGCAGAAGCCAATACCAGAAAATCAGAACTGCAGCAAATCCGCTTTCAACAAAAAATAATTGTCATCAGCGCATACCTGGATTTATTGCTTTCTTATGATGTTGTTGCCATTCACAAAAGCAATATTGAAAGAGTAGAGGCCAGCCTGCGGCAAAGCCGTGTACTGGCAAATACCGGTTTAAAACCAGGTGTTGACACAGCATTATTTTTATCGGAATTGTCGAAAGCAACCATTGATTTGCTGCAGGCAAAAAAACAATTACAGGTAAATCAGTCCTTACTGGCACAGACAATAGTTACGGATGCACTGCCTGTACCCGCAGACAGCAGCTTTCTAAACCAGTTGCCGCTTGCAGTGGTACAACCCGACAGTAGTTTTTCTGCGGCACCCATTATCCAGTTAAGTAATAGCCAGTTTTTATTAAGCCAGTCAAAAGAAAGCCTGTTAAGAAAATCGTGGATGCCCAAACTAAATGTATGGAGTACTGGTTTTGCACGTGGCTCGGGCTTTCAAACCAATGGCAGTATACAAACCTGGAATGGCCTGGGGCTGAACCGGTTTAACTATGGCGCCGGCCTTCAGCTGGTTTTCCCGATTATGAAATACGGCGAAGTAAAAATGCAATTGCAGCAACAATCATTGCTCTCAAAAGCAGCACAGGAAAAAATAGACGACAATAAGTCAGCACTTACTGCACAGCAACGTATTGCCGCAGTAAACTTTAGCAACAGCATCGCCATTGCCAATGAAACGGTGCAGCAGCTGCAAACGGGACAATATGCTTTTAACGCCATGCAGATTCGGTACAATACCGGGCTGGTGCGTTTTGCAGACCTGATACAGGCGCAATACAATTTATTAAAAGCAGAACTGGATTTAAAACGATCTCACTGGGATGCCTGGAAGGCGCTGCTGCTGCAGGCTGCCGTAAAGGGAGATGAACAAGTTTTTTTACAAGAAATCAGGTAAGGCCAATGATAAGACTCATACAATATGCACTCAGGAGGCCCGTGGCCATCATCGTTTTTGTATGCGGAGTTGTGTTTTTTTCGCTGCTGGCCATCCGCAAATCTGCCATTGATATTTTTCCCGCTATCAATGCTCCCACCATTTATGTAGCGCAAACCTATGGCGGCTTATCGCCGCAGCAAATGGAAGGCTTTGTTACTTCCTATTACGAATACCATTTCCTGTACATCAACGGCATCAAAGCGGTAGAGAGCAAATCTATACAGGGCCTGGCATTGATAAAAATGCAGTTTTATGAAGGCACCAATATGGCCAATGCTATGGCCGAAGTGGTTTCTTATGTAAACCGCGCCAAATCATTTATGCCGCCCGGTACGCTGCCACCTTTTATCATGCGTTACGATGCGGGTTCTGTGCCGGTGGGCCAGCTGGTGTTTAGCAGCGAAAGCCGATCACTGAATGAAATTTCCGACCTGGCATTGTTTAAAGTGCGCCCCATGTTTGCGGCATTGCCGGGTATATCTGCACCACCACCATTTGGCGGCAACCAGCGCACCATTGTTATTAAAGCAGATCCGGAAAGATTGAGAAGCTATAATATTACCGCTGACGAAGTGGTAACGGCCATCGCCAAAAACAATCCGGTACTGCCTGCAGGCAATATCCGGGTGGGCGATAAAACCATCATCACTGCATCAAATAGTGTAGCAGACAATTTTAAAGAACTGGAAAATGTAACCATCAAAAATACGGACGGTGCTTCTGTACTGGTAAGGGACCTGGCAACAGTAGACAATGGCGCAGACATCACCACAGGCTATGCGCTGATAAATGGCAAACGTTCTGTTTACATTCCGGTTACCAAAAGGGCCGATGCTTCTACCTGGGACGTTATACAAACCATCAAAAAGTCATTGCCCGACATGCAGGCCGCCATTCCGGAAGACATTAAAGTGACTTATGAATTTGATCAGTCCGGCTATGTAATGAATTCGCTGAACAGTTTATTGTTTGAAAGCCTGCTGGGCGCCTTGCTTACCGGGTTGATGGTGTGGGTGTTTTTAAAAGATGTGAGAAGCGCTCTGATTGTGATGCTCACTATCCCGCTTGCATTACTGACTTCGGTTGGTTTTTTATACATGGCCGGGCAAACCATCAATATAATGACACTGGGCGGCCTTGCACTGGCAGTAGGCATACTGGTGGATGAATCTACGGTCACGATGGACAATATTCACCATCACCTGGAAATGCAAAAGTCAAAACAAAGGGCCATCTGGGATGCCTGTAAGGAAATAGCTGTTCCAAAATTACTGATCCTGCTTAGTATACTGGCGGTATTTGTTCCGGCATTGTTCATGTCGGGCATTCCAAGATCCATGTTTATGCCCTTGTCGCTTGCTGTTGGATTTGCCATGATAGCTTCTTTCCTGTTGTCGCAAACCCTGGTGCCGGTAATGGCGTCTTGGCTGATAAAAAAAACCGGCCATCAGCAAAAGGAAGACAAGCTGGAAAAATTAAAAAAACATTTGTCGGCGAGCATTGAACGAACTGCAAAAGCTGCGTCAATTGTTATTCCGTTGGTATTGGTCATTTTATTATTGCTCAGTTACCTGGGTTTTAAAAATGCCGGCACAGAGATTTTTCCCAGGCAGGATGCCGGCCAGCTTCAATTGCGATTGCGCATGCCGCCCGGCACCCGGATTGAAAGAACAGAAGACGCCACAAAAAAAACATTGCAGCTTATTGACAGTCTTGCCGGAAAAAGCAATGTGGCCATTACTTCGTCTTTTGTAGGTTTACAGCCGCCCAGTTTTGCCATCAACCCCATTTTTTTGTATACCAGCGGCCCGCACGAAGCGGTGATAAAGGTAAACCTGGTAAAAGAATCGGGTATCAGCATTGAAGCATTAAAAGAACAACTTCGAACGGTGGTGCCGGAAAAAATTCCGGGTATTGCATTGTCTTTTGAGCCGGCAGATTTGGTAGACCAGGTAATGAGCCAGGGCAGCAGCAACCCCGTAGAAGTGCTGGTGCAGGGAAAAAATATTGCGCAAAGCCGGGAGATTGCAGAGAAGCTAAAATCATCACTCGCTCGTATTGCCTGCCTGCGCGATGTGCAGATTGCGCAGGTACTGGATTATCCAACCATACAAATCAGTTATGATCGCATTCGTGCCGGGCAAATGAACCTGACGGTGGAACAGGCCGCCAAATCCGTTACCGAAGGCACTTCTTCCAGCCGGTTTACACAACCGGTGTACTGGCTCGATAAAACATCGGGTACTGCCTACCAGGTGCAGGTAGAATACCCGCAGCTAGCGATGAACAGTCCTGAACAAGTAGACCAGATACCGGTGGGCAGAGCCAATGGCAATACCATTTTCCTGCGCGATATTGCGGATTGGAAAAAAGTAAATTCAATAGGCGAATACGACAGGATTAACCAGCAACGGTTTATTACGGTTACTGCCAATATTCATGATAAAGATTTGGGACATGCAGTTGCAGCCGTAAAAACAGCCATTCAGCAATTGGGTGCATTGCCGCCGGGTGTAAAAGTGTATTTGCGCGGGCAACCGGGTATACTCGATGAAACAATCAATGAATTGTCTGTTGGATTGTTACTGGCGGTGCTTATTATTGGATTGATGCTAACCGCCTGGTTCCAGTCGCTTAAACTTGCATTGAGTATCCTGGGCGTACTGCCAGGTGTATTGGCGGGCTCAATGTTGTTGCTATGGATTACCGGCAATACTATTAATATACAGTCTTTCATGGGATGCATTATGGCTATCGGCGTGGCCATTGCCAACGCCATTTTACTGGTATGCAACGCAGAAGCCATCCGTGCAAAGCAAGAGAATAATTCTATGATTGGTGCACAGGCAGCAAGGAACCGCTTCCGGCCAATAGTTATGACAAGTGTTGCCATGATAGCAGGTATGCTGCCCATGGCGCTGGGCCTGGGAGAAACAGGAAAGCAAACGGCGCCATTGGCCATTGCTGTAGCAGGCGGATTATTGTTCAGCACTTTTATCAGTCTGTGGCTGGTGCCGCTGCTTTACGATTTGGCAATGGGTCATCAGAAAACCCGCAGTGCATCGCTTGACCCCAATGATGAGCACTCTATTTATTATGACAAGCACATTTAAATAACAACAGGCATGAAAAAAATTGGAAACATTGCATGGATTGTATTGCTGGCAGCCTGCGGGCAAAAAGAAGAGGCCGCTGCGGGTAAGAAAGATCTGCCGGCAACTGATTCAGTAAAAGTTTTTGTGCTGGCAACAGATTCGGCACAAAAAAGCATTTCATTGCCAGGAGAGTTGCTGCCCTATGAACAGGTACAAATACGGGCCAAAATACCGGGTTATATAAAAAAACTCAATGTTGACATTGGCTCAGTAGTAAGGAAAGGACAGGTATTGGCGCTGATAGATGCTCCGGAAATTAATACCCGCGTGCAGGAGCTGAATGAAAAAGTGAAAGCAGCCCGGTCGAGATCCCGTTCCAGCCAGGATTATTATGACCGGATTGGCATTGCATCAAAAGCAGCGGGCGTTATTGCACCCAGTGAACTGCAGCAGGTAAAAAACCAGGCAATGGCAGACAGTGCAGAATACAATGCAGCTTTGCTGGCAATGACCAGCAACCGGCAAATTGGAAACTACCTCGCCATTACAGCGCCTTACAATGGTATCATCAGCAAACGCAATGTTGAAATAGGATCATTTGCAGGCAACGCGGCAGACAAACCATTGTTTGAACTGGAAAGCAATACTATACTGCGTTTAAGGGTGCCCGTTCCTGAAATTTATACAGGCGCTTTATTAAATGGCAATACCGGGGATCTTACTACGCGTTCTTATCCGGATAAAAAATTTAAAGCCAAATTGGTACGCAAAGCCGGCAGCATCGACAATGAAACCCGCAGCGAAGTATGGGAATTTGAAGTGCCCAACGAAAACCGGCAACTGAAAGCCGGTAGTTATGCCGATGTAAAACTCCGGTTCCTGCGGCAGGGTCAATCGCTGGTGGTGCCGGTGGCAGCGGTGGTTACCACACTGGAAAGAAAATTTGTAATAAAGTTTGCCGGCGCCACCACGCAATGGGTTGATGTAAGGACTGGTTTTAACATGGGCGACAAAGTAGAAATTTTTGGCGAACTGAAAGCCGGTGATACCCTGGTACTGAAAGCAAATGAAGAATTAAAAGCCGGCACAAAAGTGATTGCCAAATAAGATGAATATCGGGCAAAATAAAAAGGGCGCTGTTAATGCGCCTCTTTTGCTTACTTAAACTTCAGGTTCAGCGAAATGATATTGCTCTGCATGCCGGTATTTTTTGCGTAATGTCCATAACGCAATTCCAGCATGTTCAAATGTTCAAAACCAAACACGCCTTTGGGCGGTGTTAACCGAATGCCGGCGCCAAAGAAATTACTGTTGAAGGATGAAAGATCATAATTGCTGGTATAAAATTCATCTGCTGCGGTATGCACCTGGTAACCCGCAAAGTATTTTACCGCGGTTTGTATATAATAACGATAGAAAGGACTGATGGAAACAAAAGCTGTAATTTTTACCGGTATTTCCAGGCTGGCCGTGTTTGCATGAATGCCCCAGCTGTCTGTATAGTAGCGGTAATAGGCACGCAATATGATCCGGTCTCCCAAAAAATAATTGGCGCGTAAGCCTATTGGAATCTTTAACCGGTTGGAAGGCAGGGTTTCTACATGCGTAGAGTTATCGTTAAAAATGACACGGTGAAAAGGCAGACCCAGGTAGCCCTGCTGCGCTATTACGTCTGCTTCGGCGGATACCTGCAGGTGCTGGTTTATAATTTGCGACCATCCCGCAGTTGCGCTGAAAGAATTGCGCGGCGTACTGGCATAGTCAATATGCCTGCTGTTGCTGTTACCAGTTCTTAGTTCAATGGGATAAACCAGTTTTACCTGGTCGAGGTAAGCCTGAATTTTAGCCGTAAACTCACCGCTTTTATCATTTGTTTTTTTTGCAAAGTTCAGGTTGAGGCCAAAAGACTGGTAGTCGAACTCGTGCGAGTAAGAAGCGCCTCCACCAATGGTTATACCCTTTTTTTCGTTCTCGCGGGTCCATGTAATGGATGGATATACACGTGTATCAGCATGCGAAGCCGATGAATTGGCTTTCAGATCAATCATGTCTGAAGAGGCCGATGTGTAATGGTCAATTCCCAGTTCAAAACCCCAGGTGTGTTTGCGGAACTGGTTGTCGTACCGGTACAGTTTCACATCAAAACTATTGGAGAGATCGGTAAGTTTTTCGGTACCAATGCCACCCGTAACAGCCGAATTGTTGCCGGTTTGCTGGTAATAACTGGAAACAATATTTGCTTCTTCAAAGCTTAGCGTATGGTTTTTATATTTGGAAGAGTCTGTTTTGTCTTGCGCAAAACCGGCAAAATAACCGATGTACAGACCGACTAGTGTTAAACACAATTTTTTCATGAACCAGTTAAATTATTTAATGAGGAAGGAGTGGATGCTGTTGGCCCGATGACGGGAATGCTGTATTAATTACAGCCGCAGCCGCCACCTGTTTTTCCGCCATTGCCGCCAGATGCTCCCTCACGGTAAGTCTGAAAACTATTTTCAGTCTTTTCAACTTTGCGGTTGCCCAATGTCATTTCGCCATCGTTGAGCCGGCTTTTCTGGTATTCTTTTACCGGCGTACAGGAGGCAGCAATTGCAATGACTGCCGTTGCAAGCCCTGCTAGTTTCAGTTGTTGTGTTTTTTTACTCATGAAAGCTGGATATTGTTTGATGTGAACATTCGGTTGTTATCGTCTATGATGATGCAGCCCATGCCTTTTACCTGGTTCACCAGGTGCAGCCCGGCTTCAACACCCATAATGGTAACAGGAGTGGCCATGGCATCCGCCATTTCCGCATTTGTGCAGATGATGGATACGCTCTTAACGCCTGTAACGGGCAAGCCTGTACGCGGATCTATGGTATGCGAATATTTTTTGCCATCAATGACGATGTATTTCTCATAGTTGCCGGAAGTGGCAATGGCCATATCGCTGATGTTTAACCAGGAGAAAGGCAGGCCGGCCAAATCCGGGTGTGCGATACCGATAGTCCATGGTTTGCCTCCGGGTTGCAGCCCCCAGGTAGTTAAATCTCCCGAAGCGTTGACAATGCCGCTTTGTACACCCATTTGCTGTAATACCTGTTTTGCTTTTTCCGCAGCATAGCCTTTGCCGATACCCCCAAAGCCAATGCGCATTCCCGGCTCTTTCAGAAACAGGGTGGTTTCTTTTTCGCTTACTATTATATTGCGGTAGTTGATCAGCTTTACCATTTGCCGGGCTGTGGCAGCATCTGGAAGTGATTTCATTGTTTTGTCAAAATTCCAGAAGCGCTTATCGGCTGAACCGTAGCTGATGTCGAATGCTCCCTGTGTAAGAACAGAGATGCGGATAGAACGTTGCACCAGCTCCAGCATTTCGCGGCTTACTACTACCGGCGCAATGCCGGCATTTGCATTAACAAGGTTTGTTTCGCTATTATCAGAATAAGTTGTGAGCAGGTTTTCTATTCTCTTAATTTCTGCAATCGCAGAGCCGATCGCATGTTGGGCAAAGGCTTTCTCTTCCACAACAACCGTTATTTCAAAACGGTTGCCCATAAGTTTTACAGCCCGCTTATACAAGCCGGTTTCCAGCAGCAAATCAGTTTCATTTGCCTGCATCAATTGCCTGCTTTAACGCATTGATAAAAGCAGCAGCGCCTTCTTTGGGATAACCTTCCCAAGCCTGTACTACTTTGCCTTCCGGCGTTAGCAAAACTGTGTATGGAAAACTACCGGTACTGTTGTATTTGTCTGCCAGCTGATCATTTTGCTGCTGTAGTGTTTTTGACAATTGGTTTTTTTTCTGCCGGGGAAAATCGGCATTCACAAGTACCAGGTGCTCTGCAGCCATTGCAGTAAAAGCATCACTTTGAAAAATTTCTTTGTGAAGACGGATACAGGGACCGCACCAATCGCTGCCCGAAAAATTTAGCAGCACGTATTTATGTTCAGCAGCGGCTGTTTGCTTTGCTTTTGCAAAATCATTTTCCCAGTTGATGGTAAATGAAAGGAACAGAAAAGCAATAAGAGCGGGCATTAACTTCATATCAATCCGGTAATTGTTTACAAAATGAGCGTATACCTGTAAAAACCAGGGTGTGCCTGGTTCTTCCGGGATAAGATACGCTGGTTGCGATTTAATATTGGCTGGCCATTGTTAATGGCATGTAAATGATCGGCTGTTGTAAAACAGGCTTCAATAGCGTAGGCAAATTACTAAATCAACCTGTCAGTATTTGTTAAAATAGCGCTTGCTGTCAGGCTTCGTTGCTCAATATCACCTTCAGCGCATTTTCCCTGGCTGCATGCTGAAAAGTATCATATGCATTGATTATATCTGATAGCTTGAAATGATGGGTGATCAGTTGTTTTGAATCAAGCTTTTTGGATTGGATTGTTTTTAAAAGCATGGGCGTTGTTACGGTATCTACCAAACGGGTGGTGATGGTAATATTGTGCGCCCACAATGTTTCAAGGTGCAGTTCGGCGCTTTTGCCATGCACGCCGATATTGGCAATGATGCCACCCGGCGCTACCAGGGCCTGGCACAATTCAAAAGTTGCCGGAATGCCAACTGCTTCAATAACGGTATCTGCGCCTGTTTTATTGGTAAGTGCTTTTACTCTTTCAGCAGCATTTTCTTTGCTGTTGTTAATGGTATGGGTGGCGCCAAATTTTTTTGCCACCGCAAGCCGGTTATCGTCCGGGTCAATCATGATGATGGCAGCCGGAGAATAAAATTGCGCGGTGAGCAATGACGCCAGTCCTATGGGGCCTGATCCTACAATGGCTACGGTATTGCCAGGCGCTACTTTTCCATTTAGTACACCACATTCAAAACCTGTTGGCAGAATATCGCTCAGCATCACCAGTGCTTCTTCGTCGCTGCCGGCAGGAATGTGGTAGAGACTGGTATCTGCAAACGGAATTCTTGTGTATTCGGCCTGGGTGCCAT
>Ga0075026_100000108_pt1 | contig 27618 bp, 25 predicted proteins | sample Str012_2_FD_71392 | JGI IMG/M metagenome (GOLD analysis project Ga0075026, IMG submission 71392) | Freshwater sediment microbial communities in response to fracking from Pennsylvania, USA - Straight Creek_MetaG_SC_2012 | ecosystem: Environmental > Aquatic > Freshwater > Creek > Sediment... | reverse complement strand
GACCTCGCGCTGATCGAACAACCCACCGAGCGGCCCGCACTCAGCAATGAGAGGAACCGGGCGGGCCTCGCGCCCCCTGCCAAAGCACCGCGTGTAGCGGATCGTGTAGGCGCCGGAAGCAAGTAACCGGCAACCTCGAACACCTAGAACGGCACCTAGAACGGACCTAGAACGTTCCAGTTGCGTTCCAGGTCCGTTCCAGGTTACCATCCGCCTCACGGATTCAGGCGTCCAAACAGGACCGAAGCAGCAGATGGCCCGGCGCACGGGGGTAAAGGTGGAGCTGCCGCCAGGAGTCCAGGGGCATCGGGCGCAACCCGGTGCCCCACCCCAACCCGGGGTGCCGCCTCCCCACTGATGGCGGTGCGAGTGAAGGGCCGGCCGCGCAAGTACAGCGCGCGCCGGCCCCGAATCACCATTCGTGCCCACTCCTGCCCAGCCCCACACGAGGGCACGAATGGGCACGAATGAGGAATTCGGGCACAATTGGCCCACCGAGCGGGTAAGCGGATTCCCCGCTGCGGTTGTCGTTCTGTCTCCCTTGGTGGGAAACCACCCTTCAGCCCGGCCGCTTCAAACCCGGCCGGGCCCATTTCCCCGGACACCCGGGGCCTGGATACACTCCGGCCCCATGGGAACAGACACACCGAAGCCCCCAAAGGCAAAGCTCCTGCCAGTCCCCTGGCACCTGATCGAGCCCCACTTCCGTGCCGGCATCCGCAACATGAGCGCCATCAGCGCCGAGTTCGGAGTCTCCCGCGCCGCCATCCTCAAGCACGCCGACAAGCATGGATGGGTCCGCAAGCTCGGACCAGCCATCCGTGACGCAGCTGATCACATCGTCACCCGAACGGGCGCGCAGGTTACACCCGCGACCATCGACGTGGTTACAGGACAGGTTACAGCGCAACCTGTTTTGAGCGACAAGGCGCTGGTTGACGCAGGAGCACAGCAGCTCGCGCTGGTGCGCCTTGATCACCGCAAGGACATCGCCGCGCTGCGCACGATCATCAAGGGCCTGATGCGCGAGCTGGCGCCGATGGTCGACCAGCCCGAGCTGTACGCCATGGTCTACGACGCGCTGGCCAACCCGGAAGAGCCAGCCATCCAGGCGCTGCGCGACATGGCCGCGACGGTCAACAGCCTGCCGACCAGGATCAAGGCGGCGAAAGACCTGGCCGACACGCTGTACCGCGCGATCGCGATGGAGCGGGAGGCCTTCGGGCTGACGGCCGAGGGTGGTGGTGGCGAGCGCTACACCGTCATCGTGCGCGATTTCACAGGCAAGGGCGACCCGGACTCACCGAATGCCGGCCAGCCCGAACCGGACGAATACTGATGAGCGCAGTCCTGGCGCCACCCGAAGCTGAAGCCAATGAACGGCGCATGGAGTTCAGCTACAAGGCCCAGGGCCCAACGCTCGAGCGCTACATCACATCCCAGGCGCGCCGATCGTTCATCATGGGCCCGCTGGGCAGCTCCAAGACCAACGCGAGCTGCTGGAAGGCCTTCCGGATCATGCTCAACCAGCGGCCTGACCGCGAAGGCAAGCGCCAGACCCGCATCGTTGCCGTGCGCAACACCTACGGTGAGCTGCTGGGCACCACGGTCAAGGACTGGCTGGCCATGTTCCGGCCGCTCGGGCGCTACGTGGGCGGCGGGCGCGAAAGCCCGTGCCACTTCCTCGACTTCAACCTTCCGCCGTCTCGACCAGGCGCAAAGTCGACCCGCGTGGTTGCCGAGATGGTCTTCCTCGCCCTCGATCGCGAGGACGATGTCCGCAAGCTGCGCGGCATGCAGATCACCGCGGCGTGGCTGAACGAGACCAAGGAGTTGCCCTTCGGCATCGTGTCTATGATCGACCTGCGCACCGGCCGCTTCCCGGCCGCGGGCGACGGCGGCCCAACGTGGCACGGGATCTTCGGCGACACCAACGCCTGCGACACCGACCACTGGTACTACGCCATGGCCGAAGAAACCCGGCCGCCCGGATGGGAGTTCTTCCGACAGCCTGGTGGTCTGATCCGCGACGGCATCAACGCACCCTGGCGCCCGAACCCGCGGGCCGAGAACCTGCGCAACCTGATGGGCGGGTCGGACTACTACATCTCCGGCGCGCAGGGCAAGGAAGCCGACTGGGTCGCGGTCAACCTGGGCAACGAGTACGGCTTCGTGAAGACCGGCATGCCCGTCTACCCGGACTACAAGGACGTGGCCATGTGCCGCGAGTTCGAGCTCATCAAGGAGCTGGGCATCTACATCGGCCTGGACTTCGGCCTGACGCCCGCGGCGATCATCGGCCAGCGCACGCACTCCGGCCAATGGCGCATCCGGCACGAGATTGTGACCGAGGACACCGGCATCCACCGCATGGCCGACGAGCTGAAGCGTTTCCTCGGCGTGCACTACAACGGCTGGCCGATCATGGGGATCTTCGGCGACCCGGCCGGTGGCCAGCGGCAGGGCGGCGACGTGGAAGAGCGCACCGCCTTCCAGATCATGGCCTCGAAGGGCATCGACGCCGTCCCAGCTCCTGGCGACAACGACATCGTCCTGCGCATCGAGGCCTTCAGCGGCCCAATGCGTCGACTGATCGACGGGGAACCGGGATTGCTCATCCACCCAGACGCCAAGACGTTGCGCAAAGCCTGCCAGGGCGGATACGCTTACAAGCGGATCAAGGTAGTGGGCACTGACCGACACCGCGACATCCCGGACAAGGACAAGTACAGCCATCCGGCCGATGCCGGCCAGTACATGATGCTCGGCGCCGGCGAGGGCCAGATCATCACGGGGTCTGACAGCCGTATTTCAGCAACCGACTACGCGGCCTTCCGCTTGAAGATGGGACACAAATGATCGCGACCCCCGACACCGAGTACCAGCCGCGCACGATGAAGCCGCTCAAGAGCGACATCGTCAACGTCGACCAGGACCGCGACGAGTCCACGAACGGCTGGAACCTGACGGCGCTCGAGCGGATGCTCTCCGACTGCGACAACCAGCCCAACTACTGGCGCGACCAAGCTGACCTCGCCGCGGGCTACATCGACGGGAAGCAGTTCACCCCCCTTCAGGAGCAGTCCCTGCGCGCCGAGGGCATGCAGGACCTTCGACCGACCAACCTGATCGGCCGCATCGTGCGCGGCATCCTCGGCCAAGAGGCCAAGAGCCGCACGGACGTGAAGATCGAGGCCGACGACGACGACGAGTCGGACGTGTGCGACGTGCTCAGCCTAGCCATGAAAGAGGCGCGGCGCGAGGCCAAGGTGGACATGGGCGTCAGCGGCGCCTACGCCGGCCAAGTCGGCATTGGCCTGGGCTGGTGCAAGGTCGATCGCGACCCGGACCCGCTGAACTACCCGCACCGCGTGCGCGTCATCGACCGCCGCAAAGTCTGGTGGGACTGGGCCGCCCTTGATCCTCTGCTCCGCGATGCCCGCTGGCTGGTGCACAAGGAGTGGGCCGACCTCGACGAGCTCGAAGCTGCCATGCCCAGGCACCGCAAGGTGCTCCAGAACGCGGCTAACGGGTGGATGAACTTCAAGTTCGACAACACCGACTACGAGCTGACCCAGGTCAACGCCTTCAGCGACTACAAGAACTTCGCGAAGTACCGCCAGCGCACCGAGTGGTTCGACGTGGGCCGGCGCCGGATCAAGATGTATGAGGTCTGGTACCGCGTTCCCGCCCAGGCGATCGTGCTGCACCTCGGGCCCACCCGCCGCGTGCTGTTCAACGAGCAGAACCAGACCCACATCAACGCCGTGATGTCCGGGAAGGTCCAGATCACCAGGACCATCAGCAGCCAAGTCCGCTGCGCGCTCTACGCCGGGCCGCACCGCCTGCAAGACGTGGGCACCGCGCGGCGCGTCTTCCCCTACGTGCCGTTCTTCGCCTACCGTGACGACCAAGACCAGACGCCCTACGGCCTAGTCGAAGGCATGATCGGCCCGCAGGACGAGTACAACGCCCGCCGCATCCGCGTCAACTGGCTGCTCCGCGCGCGCCAGATCACGGTGGACAACGATGCGCTGGACGAGAAGGCCAACACGCTCGCCCAGGTCGCCGATGCAGTCATGCGCCCTGACCTAACGGTGGTGCTCAACCCCAACCGCAAGTACCAGGACGCCTTCCGGGTCGGCAACGCGCTCGAGATGCAGAAAGAGCAGATCGACATGATGCAGGACGCGAAGCAGCTGATCCAGGACGTGCCCGGGGTCTACGGCTCCCAGCTCGGCCAGGCTGCGAGCGGCGTGACCAGCGGCATCGCCAACAGCCTGCTCATCGAACAGGGCGCCGTCGCGATGGGCGACCTGAACGACAACTACCGCGACTCCCGTGGGCTTGTGCACGAGATCCTGCTCGACCAGCTCATCGAGGATCACTCGGCCGCGCAGCTCCAGTGCAAGATCGGCTCCGGCTCCAGCCGCCGCGTGGTGGTGCTGAACGACTTCGACCAAGATGGCAACATCATCAACGGCGTGGCAGATGCCGCGCTCCGGGTCGGCCTGGGCGAAGTCCCGAGCACCCCGAGCTATCGCATGATGCAGCAGCAGCAGGTCGCGACCGTCATCCAGGCCCTGGCCCAAGCCAGCCCGCAGGCCGCGGCGATCATGACCCCGAGCTTCGTCGAGATGACCGACCTGCCCGACCGCCAGGAGCGCGCCGACGACATCCGCCGCGCCCTGAACATCCCCACGGCCAGCGACAAGCAGAACATGGCCCAGATGCAGCAGCAGGCCGAAGCCGAGAAGCAGCAGCAGGCGCAAGCCGCCCAGGCCATGCAGACACTGACCATGGAAGGGCTAGCCGCCAAGATCGAGAACACCAAGAGCGCGACCGAGCTGAACAACGCCAAGGCCGTCGAGATTGGCCACGCCATGGCCCTCGCCAGCGACCAGCCCGACCCGTACAAAGACCCCGAGGCCGAACGCAAGCGACTGATCGACGAGTCGATGGCCGAAGCTGCCGGCTCGCCGCCCGTCGCGCAGCAGGCCAGTGAGCCCGGCATGGCGCCCAACGCCGTCGCGCAAGCCTGAAAGTAGCCCATGAGCAATCAAGCTATCCAGACTCTTTCAAGCGAACAGATCACGCAGTTTCTGGTCGCCTGGTCGGGCGGCTCGCCGTTCACCAGCTACGTGCGCAACGTGCCGCCTTATGACACGTTCACGTGGGACGGATCAAAGCTCAAAGGGGACACGGGCCTATCTGCTGCGCAAGTAGCGGCGACTCAGCAGGGCAGCACCAAAGCACTGAAGATGTACTTTGGCCGCTACGGCACGATCACCAATGACCCGAGCGGCTTCACTTACCATCTGATCGACGAAGTGCCGTTCGAGTTCGACGGCGTGCAGATCGTACTGGCGAACGGCCAGCTTTCAGGCACACAGAACATGCAATGCGGCTTTGCCGTCTGCCCTGATTTCTCCGACATCAATTTCAACGGCGGCACCTACTCGCAGCCGGGCTGGTCCCTGTTCTCAGGCAGCAACGTTGTCGCAGCGCCCGCCTTCGCGCCTGGCGCAAGTCGCTACAGCTACTTGATTTCGGACCTTCTGAACGTTCAATCGATCCCGCGCACCGATGGCTTGCCAGGCGCGATCTATTGCATCCGAACGTTCACCCGTGTGGCCTCTACGGTGTTCTCATCGTGGGGCGCGAATGCCGCCGACACGACGCTGACGAATTGGGCAACCAAGCCGCTGGGCACAGGTCGCCGTGTGTCTCGCCGCCAGATCGGTCAGTTCCTGTCTCCCGCAACAGGCTTCACCAGCACCACGAACATTGCAGACAACCCAATCGCAGGCGTGATCTTCTGGTGCCGTGGGGCGGTGGTGAACATCGCCAAGTTTGGCGACTCGCTGACCCAAGGCCGTGGGACCTACATCGGCGAAGGATTCGTCGGCGTGGCTGCGCGCAATGCTTCATCAACAAAGGTCAGCGTTTCGGATTTTGCTATCTCCGGAACCGCCAGTTCGGAATACGGACAGGTGGCTGTGGATGTAATGACCGCACTCGGCTCATACATCGACATTGCCGTCTATGCCAGCGGGTCTCCGAACAACGTCAGCACTACTATCGACGCGACAGCGGTGCGCTCGGGCCGCACTCCGCTGATCAACTTCATGCAGGCGACCCGCGCGAACAAGCCGCGGGTGATGTTGCTCGATTGGGCGCCATCGAATCCTGCGTCGGCCACCCCAGCAGGCGTCAAGAACTACCTTGGCACAGATTCGCTTCGTCGCGACTGGAATACCGCACTTCCATCGCTTGGCGCGACCTGTGGTGCGAATGTGTTGCCTGTGTCCGCAGCGTTCTCGGGTGCCAGCGATGGAAACGGTCAGACGCTAATCGGGGCGGGCCTTACATCGGATGGCATTCACCCGAACGACGCTGGCGAAAGCGCAATGGCTGCGGCCTGTACCGCCCTGGCTTCATTCGTCCGCTGACCCCGCCCCACAAACCGCAAGAGGCCAGTAGCGCCCTACACTTTTCAGAAACCAGCCCCCGATGCAGTGCCGCGCGCACCGGGGTGTATCCAGCGGATGCCGGCCTGAGGCCTTGACCACCTCGAAGCCGTGAACCTCACAGGTCTAGGGTGGAAAACGCCCGGAAGCCGACCGTATCGGCAGGAGTTGAGAGATGGACAAGACCTTGAGCTTTGACGAGATCGTTGCCAGGAATCACCCGCCCGAATTGGAGCCGGAGGACCAGCCCGTGGTCATCGAGCAGGCAGCAGCTGCACCCGCAGTCGCCGCAGAGCCGAAGACCGAGCAGGAACCCGCCAGCACCGAAGAACAGGCAGGAATCGAAGGCGAACAGGCCCAGCCCGTTGCGGCAGAAGCCCCGAGCCACGACCGCAAGATCGTCAAGGCAGCGCGCGCAGGAGAACGCGCCGCGCTTCGACGTGCTGAAGCCCTGGAAGCCGAAGTGGCCCGCCTGAAAGCGCTGGTGCCAACGGAGCAACCGAAGGGACTGAAGCCCGAAGAGTTGGCCGACATCGAGAACTATGTTCCCAATGCCGCCACCTTCATCAAGGACGTGCTCGCCGAGAACGAAGCGCTAAAGAAGCGCGCCGCACCGGCCGAGACCATCGACGAATCGAGTTTCACCCCCGAACCCATCCCCGATGCCGTGCAAGACCTGATCGACGACACCCCCGCGCTCGCAGAGCTGGGTGTGTGGCGCACGACCAAGGACGCACAAGGCGACTGGGAGCGCGCGAAGCAGATCGACAACCTGCTGCGCGGCTCTCCCAAGTGGAAGGACAAGCCCCTGGCCGATCGACTGGCCGAGGTGGTCCGGATGCGCAAGGACGAACTCGGTGAAGCCTCAACTTCGAAGAAACCGACCGCCGCGGAAGCGAAGGCCAAGATCGAGCAGGTCGCCAAGACTGCACCGGTCAGCGTCAGCGACGTGCGCGGCAAGTCAACCCCTACCACCCTGACCTCGAAACGAGCCGATTGGGCGACGAAGACCAACGAGCAGTTGCTCGCCGAGTTGCCCGAGGACTGATTCGAGGCGGGGAACACCCAAACCCCACTGAGGAACCTGAAAAATGTCTACCACTGTCGTCAACACGACCAGTCAGATCGCGAAGAAATCGTGGTCGGAAACACTGTCGTTCATGGTCGGCCGCGAAGCGACTCCGCTGAACAGCCTTTCGGGCCCGATGCCCACCGAAGATGAGGTGCTGCGCAAGCAGAAGCAGCAGACCTCCCAGTTCATGCCGATCCTGCGCGTGGACGAGCTGACCAAGACCGCGGGTGACCGCGTCCAGGTCGATTGCGGCCAGATCGCCAAGTTCGTCGCCATCATGGGCGACCAGAACGCGGAAGGCATGGGCCCGGCGCTCGACTACAGCATCCAGGAGCTGTTGCTCAACATGGCCACCCTGCCCATCTCGGCGGGCGGCAAGATGAGCCAACAGCGCACGGTGCACAGCCTGCGCAAGAACGCCATCTACCAGCTCACCGAGGCAATGCCGCGGTTCCGCTGGCAGCGTTCGCTGGTCCAGATGGCCGGCGCGCGCGGCAAGTCCGATGGCGTCGACTGGATCTTGCCGGCGAACACCGCCGCCGGCGCCGATGCCGGCCTGGCCGCGCTGATGGTCAACCCGATCCTGGCTCCGACCTACAACCGCCACTTCGTGGTGTCGGCCGGTACGCTGATCCAGGGTGGCCTGCAGCTTGGCTCGATCCTCTCCACGGACGTGATGCGCCTCACCGTGGTGGACGAACTGGCCGCCATCTGGTCGGAAATGCCCGTTCGCATGCGCCCGATCCGCATCCCCGACGACCCGGCCGCGGGCGACTCGCCGATCAAGGGTGTGTTCTTCATGGACCAACTGGTCTGGGACAACTTCATCCAGGACAACACCTCGAACAACAACATCCGGAAGTTCGAGACCGACGCGATGCGCCGCGCCGAGTACGGCAACATGAAGGCTCACCCGCTGTTCAGCGGCGAAGTCATGCTCTGGAACAACATCCTGCTCCGCAAGATGAATTTCCCGATCCGCTTCGACGCGAACGACAACACCCAGATCGTCACGGTCGCCAACCGGCTGACTGCGACGGAGTCGGTGCAGGTCGTGAATGCGGGTCTGCCGGCGACGCATCAGGTTGCTCGCTCGCTGTTCCTCGGCGCCCAGGCCCTGGCCTGTGTCTCGGGTGGCAACAAGCAGTCCCAGGAGACCTACACGCTGCTGGAGAAGAACACCGACAACTTCGGTCGTGACCTTCAGTTTGCGGGTGAGCTCATGGGCACCGAAGCCAAACTGCGCTGGGCCTTGCCGAACGCATCGGGCCAGCTCGAGATGACCGACTACGGTGTCATGGTCGTCGACAGCGTGGTGCGCAAGCGTCCGAGCTGATCCTGATGGGGGCTTCGGCCCCCTCGTGAACCCTTCAACTTTCCAAGGAGCCCAAAATGGCTGACATGCAAGCGGCGAACTACGCCCGCCCGAAGATCATGAACGTCGATGGCCGCGCCGTGTTCATCTGGGACCGAGTGTCCGTGACAAGTCTGGCCGCGGCCGACACGATGAGCTGGCGCGTTCCGGCCGGCGCGGAGGTCTGCACCCTGCAGCTCAACTGCGACCAGGTCGAATCGACCACCGCCAGCCTGTTCCGCGTGGGATACCTGAAGTTCAAGTCGGTGGACACGCTGACCCCGAACGACAGCTACTTCGCGGCGGCCGGCCAGATCACGCTGCGCGCCGGTGGCGTGCTCACGTGCCGGTTCGTGCCGATCAAGTTCGATGTCGAGTGGATCTTGCAACTGCTGCTGAACACCGGTGGCACGTTGCAGGCCGGTGGCTTCGTCACCGCGATCGCCGGCGTGAACATGAACGGCTCGCCGAGCTGATCGACCTAGGCCCCGGACCCACAAGGCCCGGGGCCTTCCCCATTTTCACCAGGAGAAGACACATGGACGATGAAACCGAAAAAACCTCTGTCGTTGAGCTGGTGCTCGACATCGATCGACATGCCGACCTAATCTATGGAACCGGTGTGGTCTGGTCCGGAAAGGGTGACCTCAAGCGCGTGCCGGCTCCGATCGCGGTGCTGATGCACCGGAACCACCCCGATGTCTACATCGTGCACGGCGCCACTGCGCGGCCGGGCGCCGAGGTCGTGAAGGAAGCCGAGCAGGCAGCGGCCGGCCTGGACGTGGTGAAGCTCACCGTCAATCGCCAGGCGCTCACCGTCGAAGAGCTGGCGGCCATGCCCGACGATGACGTGCGCGCCGAGGCCCAGGCCCGCGGCTACAAGCTGCACCCGCGCCTGAACCCCGAGAACATGCGCGCGGCCTTCCTGGCGGCGCAGGCCGGCTCGCAGGACACGACCAACCCGAACGAAGAAACCCGAGTGCTCTGACATGGGCACCATCCTGGCCAGCGCGATCATTGCGAGCGATCGCCGCATCCTGCTCGACCCATCGCCTGGGGTAACGTGGACCGATGCCACGCTGCTGCTGCTCATGAGCGAAGCCGAGCGGGCAATCTGCGGCGTGAAGCCCGAGGCCTACACGGTGCGCGCAGCCGTAGCAATGGCGGCCGGCACGCACCAGATCCTCCCGATTGGCTCAACAGCCGTTCTTGACGCCTACGAGAACACCGCGAGCAACCGTCGCGTCACGCAGGTTCCTCGAGGCCTGCTCGACTCGGCCAATCGGTACTGGCCGAACGCAACCCAAGAAGCCCAGGTGCAGGAATGGACCCAGGACTCACGCGACCCGCTGCGCTTCGAGGTGTTCCCACCCAACGATGGAACCGGCAACTTGAACATGCTGTACGGTTTCACGCCGCCGCAGATCACGGCCACGGCCCAGGTCATCAACCTCCCTGATATCTACGAGCACGCGATCAAGTGCTTCATCCTCGGGGAGTGCTACGCCGAGAACACCGTGCGCCAGGACCTGACCAAAGCCAGCTACTACCGCACTGAGTGGCAGAAAATGGTTGGACTGCGCACCCAGGCGCAAATCGCTGTGTCGCCGAAGTCCACCACGCCAGCAGGAACCTGACATGACCCAAGTTGCCGTCATCGACCTCATCGCACCGGTCGCCCAGTTCTGCCCGAGCTGCCCGACTACGACGCTGGTGCAGGCCTATATCGATGCGGCACGCAAGTTCTGCAATAAGAGCCGCTGGTTCAAGGCAACCATCCCAGGCGCGACGACAGCACCGATCATTTCCCCGTACACCACGGGTACTGCCACGGTGACAAATGCCAGCGCGGCCATTCTCGGCATCGGGACAGCCTGGTTGTCCAATGTGGCGGCTGGTGACACCTTCACTGGCCCCAATGCGGTGACCTACACCGTCTTGAGCGTGACCGATGACACCCATCTGACGCTCTCGGTGGTCTACGGAGGGCCGACCCTTGCTGGTCAGACCTACAGCATCGGCCGGAACCGCAGCTATCCGCTCTACAGCCTCGGAAGCGACACGTACAACGAGATCATCGGCATCGAGGCCATCAGCATTGCCGCCGCGGCCAACGATACTCACCCGCTGAACCCCAGTGTTTCGAGCGACTGGGATGCCAATGACCTGCGCGATACCCCCAACCGCTACCAGTACGTCCCGCACGGTCAGTTTGCAGTGCACCCGACGCCGGATGCCTCCTACGCACTGACCGTGAGCGTCATCTTGCAGCCCAGGCGCGGGTCAAACAGCCTCGACGACAGCCTGCTCATCAACTGGGACTACGTGTTTCAGGATGGTGCCCTTGGCTACCTGCTCAAGCTGCCTGGAAACCCCTGGATCGACAAGACCGAGGCAGCGCTTCGAGAAGCCAGATTCCAGGCTGCAATCAACAGTGCGACCAGCGATGCACATGCTGGATACAACGCAGGAGCGCTCCCGAGCGGTGCGGTCGGCCCGCGCTCTTTCATGGTCCGCACGAAGAAACAGAGCATCTGAACCATGTCGATCGACACCACCTTTTCGATTGCTCCTGCCGTTCAAGGCCTGCCCCCTGTCGCGCCCGGCGACATGCCGCAGTACATCCAGTTCCGCTTCAATGGCGTGAATCTTGGCGGCCCCGATGCGACGGTGCTCGACATCGTCGGGGTCGGCTTCACCTTTACGCGCGGGACGGGTGTTGACGCCAACAAAGTGACGTTGGCGATCGCATGACCTTCTCCATCACCCCCAAGTCCACATACCCGAAGGGTGCAGCGTCAGCGTTTCCGAAGTACCTCGAGATGCGCAATGCCGGTGTACCACTTGGTGACCGCGGCATTCAAGTCGTTGACATCACTGGCTCTGGGCTTCTTGCGACTCGTGGTGTCGGAGAAAACTCGCATGTGGTGACGGTCAAGAGAAACGGGAACGACCCGACCTTCAGCGATGTGCTTCTGCTGATGTCGGGCAACTCGACGACCAAGGATCTGTCGCCCCACAACCGGAACATCATCGGTGGTGGTGGTGTGGCCAACATCTCGGTCTCGACAGACCATCTGCTCTTCGGGCAGCCAGTGCTCAAGATCCCGCCTTCGGGCCCATCGGCTGGCTTGAGCGTTCAGTATGGCTACGGTGGGGGATTCATCGACCCTCTGACGCTGGACTCGCGCAATTTCAGCATCGAGTTCTTCCAGTGGGTCGATACATCGCCAGGCGCCAGCAGCCACCAGCCGACCATCATCACGGAGGGCTCTTCGACTCCACTGCTGCTGGGAACCGGACTCGCCGATGCAACACATTGGAGCGCATGGGGTGCGTTCAACAGCATCAGCTCTCCTGGCGCATGGGGCTTCCAGATGAACACCGGTGTCCTTCTGAACCGCGGTGCGTGGGACTTCATTCAGTTCATCCGCAACGGCTCGACTTTCACCTTGGCAATCAATGGGGTCGCTGTGGGAACGGCAAACTTCGCCGGAAACATGGACGACACCACGCTGAATGGCGCCTACGTGTTCTGCACCAACCAGGGATTCGTCACGCAGCACTACATCGCGCAGTACCGCGTGAAGCGTGGAGTCAGTCCAATCGCCATTCCTACGGCCCCTTGGCCTACCTTCTGAGGCCTCGGCATGAAGCTGGACATCGAAACCTTCCGCGGCGAGGCGCCACGCATCTCAGCACGCAACCTGCCCGACACATCGGCCCAGGCCGCGCTCAATGCGCGCATGCAGACAGGTGACCTCGAGCCCTGGAAGCAGTTCCTCAGCACCAAGGTACTCGCAGCTGGGCCGGCGAAGACGATCTACCTGCTCAACGACAAGTGGCTTTCCTGGACCCAACAGGTCGATGTAGCGCGAGGCTTGATCGCAGGAGACACAAGCTACCTGACCTTCCTGACGTGCCCGGCGCTCTACACGACCCCGCGTTTCACGACCTATGCACTCGCGACAACCGGCGCTGAACCCTACCCAGTAGCAACTCGACCGCTCGGTGTGCCGGCGCCAGTGAGCGCCCCAGGTGTTGCGCCTGGCGTCGATTCGACCCCGACCACGTTTTCGATCGACACGCTCGACGACAACGCATCGCTCTCCACGAAGTGGATCAAAAACACCAACCTCTACGGCACGACCTCTGCCTACATCGAGCAGGACACCGGCTCATACCGAGTGACCTTCGATGAGAACCGGAACCCCGGGCAGGAGGCCTGGGCCTATCGGAACTTCGGTGTCTCTGGAGTTACCGCCTTCAGCGCCACGTGCAATTTCCTGATCGCCGGCGACTATTCGCTCGAAGGTCAAGCCAGCATGATCGTGTGCGCCACGAGTGCTGGCGCCGGGGTCGGCGTGAACTACGGCAACGGCGTGCTGGGCATCCACAAGACGGCGAATTGGGGCTTCCTATACGGCCGCGCGTTGATCGCTTCGGTTGCATGCCCAGGCGTCGCGCCGCTGGTCAACAACATCATGAGGGTGCAGGTCACGCTGAACGCCGACGCGACCAAGACTGTCATTGCGACCGTGCTCAACGGGACGACTGTCCTCGGCACTGTGACCGCGACAGGGAACTTCGATGATGGAGATATGTGCGGCTTCGGCGATGGCGTGAACAACGACCTGACGCCATACGGCCGCACCTACTATTCGGCCTACCACGTGACTGCGAGCGGATCGGCAGGCTATGTGCCGGTCAACACCGCGACCGCCTATGTCTACACTTTCGTCAATGACCTGGGCTGGGAGTCGGCCCCAAGCGATCCGAGCTCGACGATCCTGCGACCCGATGGCGTTTCGGTCAGCGTGACCACTCCGACGACCGCTCCAGTCGGAACAGACCCCCTCTACGGCATCACGACGAAGCGAATCTACCGCGAGGTGACGGGTGCCACAGGAACGGCGCTGCTGTTCGTCGCCGAGCGACCGCTCGCCGAGGCCGTCTACGTCGACACGCTCCCAGACAACAAGGTCGGCCCCGATGTGTTGCAGACCGAGCTGTGGGATCTGCCCAGCCCAATCATGGAGGGCATCATCCACCTCCCGAATGGCATCATGGCCGGGTTTTTCCGCAACCAGCTCTGCCTGTCGGTCGCCGGCTACCCATTTGCGTGGCCCCTTAGCTACCGCAGGACCACCGACACCGACATCGTCGCAATTGCGAACATCGATAACACCATCGTCATCGGCACCAAGAGCTTCGTCTACACGTGCACGGGCAACGACCCAGCTAACTACTCGATGAGCAAGCCGGGTGAGCCTCAGTCCTGCACATCGAAGCAAAGCATGACCTACCTGGACGGCTATGGCGTCATGTTTGCCTCCCCAGATGGATACCAAGTCTGTCAGGGGTCCGCAGGCAACGTGAAGAACGCGACCGAGTTGATCTTCACCAAGGACCAGTGGAAGGCCCTCGACCCGACCTCGATCATCGCGGCCGTGCACGATGGGGTGCTGCACTTCTGGTTCACCGGAGCCAGCCCGAACGCCGGGTATGCCTATGACGCCAAGCAGTCGGGCTTCGGCCTGATGAGCCTGGCCTACCACGCGATCGCTGCGCACGTGAACCCGATCCGCGATGCGCTCTACCTTGTGCTCGACGTGAACAGCGAGCCCACCGATGGTGCGCTGCCCATCGCCAGCACGGCAGTCGTTGCCAGCACGACAACGATCTACGAATTCAACGCGCACGCGACGAACAAGATGGCGTATCGGTGGCGCGGGAAGCTAAACCTCGTTCCCTACTCGATGACCTACCACTTCGCCAAGGTCGAGGCCAACGACTTCACGAACGTCATCGCACGGTTCATCTCGGACAAGGTGCAGTTCCACCAGCGCGTCATCACTAGCAACCTTCCATTCCGCATCCCTGAGTCCACATCGGGTGACTCCTTCGAGATGGAGCTGATCGGAACTTCGAGCGTTCGAAGCATCCAGGTCGCTACCAGCGTTGACGAGATGACCTGATGGCTACTGGCGGCATTGGAAGCCCGGCAATCCCGACACCGCGCCAGCTCGAGCTGGCAGCGGTCCAGCAGGCCATCGACAACATCCGCGCGCGGTTCCAGATTGACGAAGCTGAGCTGGCCCGCCTGCTCCGGCTGATCGGCGCCAACACGACCGTTCAAACGCTGGCCGACTTGCAGAGTCAAGTCTCGCAGCTCTCCAAGCAGGTCAAGGTGCTGAACACGGCGCCGGATGTCGCCGCGCTCACTGCGCTTCTTGGCCAGCCCAATGGGTTCGTCGTACTCAAAGATGGTGCCCTCATCACCCGAACCCTCATTGCAGGTGCTGGCGGCATCCTGATCCAGTACGCAGATGGGCATGATGGAAGCCCGATCTTCTCGATCGGTAGCCTTGACCTCGTGATTCCGATCTCGCAGGAACCCTGGTACCCATTCCTGGCCGATCAGCTCGACACTGAGCTGTGGGAGCTTCTGTGAACGGCATCGCGGGCACCGACTTCCTCTTCGAAGACTTCGAGGTGCTGTGGTCGATGCTCGCGCCGCGGGCCGCGCGGTGGATGCGAACGACATCGCTTCAGTCGATCCGCGACGACATCTCGGCGGGACGTGCACTTTGCATGGCCAACCGGGACGGCTTCATTGTCCTTGGCCTTGTGAGGCTCGAAAGTGGGAAAATGCGCTGCAATGTGCTGCTCGCGGTGTCTACGGGATCACCAGGCGCATTCATCAGGCAAGAGCCGTCCATGCTGAAAATTGCGCGGGACCTCCATGCTGATGAGCTGGCATTCGAGACCTACCGAACAGGCTGGGGGCGAATGCTCGGCCCAGAATGGGCGCTTCAAGGCGAGTTTTTCGTGAGGAACACCTGATGGGCAAGAAGGGCAGCAATCAAGTCCAGGAGACCGAGGCGCAGCGCGCGAATGCAGACATCGGTGCGCAGCAGCTGGCCGACTTCCACACGCGCTGGGCGCCGTTCATCAAGCGTTTCGCTGCCAACACCGAGGCAGCAGGCGCTCCCGACTCGTACCAGCGCCGCCACGCAACCTCGCTAGCCACCACCGACACCGCTGCACAGTTCGGCGGCGCCAACGAAGCAGCCACCGGGATGACAGCGGCGAGCGGAAACCTTGGCACTTCGAAGCAGAAGCTGGCGATCACCGGCATGGGCAACGATCAGGCGACCTCGGCCGGTCTGGGTGCCGTTGGCGCCGATCAGGCAGTCAGCGACTCGACGATTCAAGGCCTGGGCGCAGTCGCTGCGATCGGGCGCGGCGAGAAAGCCACTGCGATCGAGGGCATGCAGCGTCAGGCCCAGATGAGCGGCGCGCAGGCCAAGGCCGATGCCCAGAATTCCCTGGAAAGCCAAATGGGTGATGTTGGGCTGGCCGGGAAGATCATCGGCACCGGCGCAGGCCTGTGGAACCCGACAGGAGCCACGACACCACCGCCAGCCAACACTGACGACTACCGAGGAACAACGCTCCCCAACAGCCTGAGAGGTGGCCGATGAGTCTCGCCAGCATCATCAACAACGAGCCGTTGGACAAGATCGGTCGCGACTACACCCGCGGCAATCTCGGGTTGAACGGATCTTCGAGCAGCGGCTCGACCACCAGCGCCAGCGACACCTATGCCGCAATCACGCGGCAGCAGTGGAACGACTACCTGACGCAGATCGGCGTCCCGCAGGAAAACAAGCTGATCCAGTACGCGACGGACCCCACTGTAGTCAGCAACGCGATGACCGAAGCCGGAAGCGACGTGAACGATGCCTTCGACCGCCAGGCTGGCGCGAATCAGCGCCGCCTCTCCGGCCTGGGCTTGACCCTGACGCCAGAAGAGCAGGCCGTGTCCGACCGCACCAGCAAGCTCGCACGCTCGGCCGCCGATGTCCAGGGTCAGAACAGCGCTCGCGATCAGACCATCGCCCGCCAGCAGACCATCATCGGCAACCCGAGCCCCCGTATCAACGCCCTCGGGCTGGGAGCAGTGAAATGACCATCGGCACCTACGGCCTGGGCACTGGTTCGGGCGGGAACACCAACAGCATGGGCGGCGACAGCCTGCTCGGCATCGGTCCTGGCCAGCAGAAGCAGGCGATTCGCCAGCTCGGCGACGCCGCGGCCGAAGAGCAGAAGCGCAACATCGAGAACCAGCAGATCGAGGCCGAGCGCAAGGCCGGGAATTCGCAACTCGGCTCGACGGTTGGCGCCGGTGCTGGCATGGCCATCGGTGCGCAGTACGGCAGCGCTGGCGGCCCATGGGGCGCGCTGATCGGTGGCGCAATCGGCGCGATCGCCGGCAAGTATTTCTGAGGGCAGGACCATGGCACGATCAGTCGGTGAAGCCGCAGCAACAGGCCTGGAGTCAGGCTTCCGCCTGGGGATGGATGTCGTCAACCAGCGGCGCCAGCAGGAGCAGCAGGCTCGCAACAACGAGCGCCAGGACCGTCTTGACCAGGCGCAGGCGGATCAGCTCGAGCGCCAGAACACGCGACAGGACACTTCGGACTCGATCAATGCCGCGACGCAGAGCAACGCCGACATTCAGCGTGAGCTCGCGACCCACCAAGTTCTGGGAACGCAGCCAACCCCTGAGCGCAAGGCCGTGCTCGCCGCGGCGGTGCGCAACAATCAAGCGACCATCTCGAAGGCCCGCGCGACTTATGGCGGCGCCGACCTCGACGCGCTGACCCAGCAATACGCCCAGGCGCAGCAAAAACTCGCGGACGGGTCGCTCGACCCGTCCAGCATGTCGGACACCGACTTTGCGAACACCGTTGTGCAGGGGGTGCAGCGTCCCCTCGGCGACTTCCAGCGCGGCGAAGATGGAAGCCCGTCACCGATCGAACAGGCCGGGCAGCAGGTCATTCAGGGGGTGCAGTCAGGCGACACCAAGGCGGCTGTAGCCGGCCTGAACTTCCTGCAAAAGCCCAGCATCGAGCGAATCATTGGCCAGCCCAGCCCGCACGGCGGGAAGATCGTCGGCGCCCAGATCGCCGACCTGCACCTGGACCCGAACAGCCCGAAGGATGACCCGCACTACATCCCCATGCTCAAGGTCTGGGTCAACGATGGCAAGGAGCGTGCCGACAGCGGAGACCTCGCGCACCCAACCATCACAAGCGATGAGGCTCAGGGTGCGCCGGCTGGTGCAACCGGCCACTACTTCGCACCGGTGACTGAAGACCGCACCAGCTCGCCCGATGCCAAGGTCATGCGCTTCAGCATGAAGGACGGTTTGGACTTCATCGGGCACAACCTGCACCTGGCCGACCTGTTGAACACGCCCGAGGCGCAGCAGAAGCTCCAGGGCGCCTACGCCAACCCGGGCCAGACCCCGGACGACTACCTGAATGCGACGTTGGGCATCATGCCAGCCAAGCGTACCGTGACGCGCACTGTGATGCCGGCCGGCTCTTCTGTGCTTGAAGAAACAACGAGCCCGAGTGGTGAGGTTTCGAGCAGCCGAGTGATTCAGGGAAACCCGAGGATCAACCCCGCCGACAAACTGAACATCTATGCCAAGTCCATCGACGATCAAGTGGCGCAAGGCGTCATGAGCGAAGAGGATGGAGCCAAGTTGAAGGCCTCTTTCGCCAATCGTCAGGCAAATGGCCCACAGTCCACACAGATGCAGTCCAAGCTCGATGCGATCGAGGCCGATGACACCTTGAGCGCAGCAGAAAAAAAGGCTGCAAAGATCGCGGTTGTCTCTGGTATCAAGCCCGGGAAGTACACCGGTTCCGGCCTGGGCGGCGGGGGCAGTGGAAAACCTGGGGACAGTTTGGCCGAGCGGAAGCAGAAAGCGATGGAGCTGCGCGACCAGAACAAGGCCGACAGCACCGACGAGTCGAATGCGCGCGCGGATCTTTCCGCGTTCGACAAGCGCATCGAGAATGCCAGCGGCGCAGTCCGCAGAGACCCGGCAACCGCTGCCGAGCACAAGCGGCTGGCCGGCCGGCTCCAGGCGATCACCGATCGCATCGACGCACGCAAGGCTCAAGCCGACAGCCTGGATGCCACACCAGACCCAACGGCCAATCCTGGCCTTCCGCCGCCCAAGCCTGCCGGGAAGCCGGGCGGCCTGACGCGGGATGCCGCGGCCAAGAAATTCGGGTTCTGACGCATGGTCAAGAAGTGGTCAGACGTTTCGAGCTCGCCCGACTTCGCGGCGCTCTCCGACGACGACAAGGACACCGTTCGATCAGCCTACTTCGAGAGGGTGGTGGCGCCGAACGTCGCACCCGACCAGCTCGACGCTACCCGGGCGCAGTTCGAGACCGCCGCCGGCTACCACCGGCGCTCCCTGCCGGCCGGGGTTCAGCCCTCCAACGTTCAAGGCGGGCGCAGCGCGCAGGGTGGGCCAACGGCCGATGAGATGCAGCGCGCATCTCAGTCCAAGCAAATGGCCCCAGTCCAGTCGTTCGATGAAGGGCTGGGCGGTGTAGCAGCGGATGATTCGAGCGCATCGCCAGCGCCAGAGTCTGTTGGCCTCACGCCCGCGCAGCCATGGGCCAGCCCGCAGGCTCGGCGTGGCACGATGCGCGCCGTCACACCGTTCGTTGGCGGCGACACGAAACTCGCTCTGGAACCACCCGACCTCAAGCAGACATCGGTGCTGGACAATGCCCGCGCCGCGCCGGACGACGCGATGCTCAACCCGGTGTACATCGACAAGATGCGCGCCGACTTCGGGCAAATGCCAGAGGCCCAGCGGTTGCCGATCCTGCGCGAGATGGCGCAAGACAACAACGTGCGTGGGCGCGCGGCCCAGGCCCTACTGGCGCAGGTGACGCGCGAGAACGCTGCCACCAACCCGCAAGACGACGCGCTGGCAAAACAACTTGTCGGGATGCCGCAGGCGCCAGCAGCCCCAGGTTCCCCTGGCGCTCCACCGGCCCCGGTGAGATTCCCCGACACGACGCCGACCTATGGCGATATCCTGGACAACACCCAGCCCCAAGCAATCGCGGCTCGGCGCAGCTTGGCAATGGGTCTAGGTCAAGAAAAGACGAATCAGAACGTCAGCAGATGGGCGGCAGATGAGACTGCGGCGAACGCCGAAGCGAAAGCCCAGAAGGCAGTTCGAGACTCCCAGCCATCCTTCATTCAAGACCCGCTGTTTCACATCGTCGACACGATCAGAGACGCCCAAGCTGGGCTTCGACAGATTGGTCCCATAGCGGCCAAAACGGCATGGGATTTGTTGCGCATGGGCGCAGACGCCACGAATGCCAAAGACTTTGCCTCCATTGCGAAAGGGGCCTCCGACAATGGATCAGAAGTAATTCATTCGTTGGATAACCCAAACGGCGATCACAACATTCAGGGCGCTTTTGCCTCGCTTGGAACGGCACTTCTCGGGGCTGGATTTGCTGGAGAGGCGGGCGCGCTGATTCTTGGAAGCGCACAAGCTGGTGGTGACAAATATTCCGAAGCTAGAAATGCTGGATTCAGCACCGGTGATGCAGCTACCGCTGCTGCAACGTATTTCGCATCTGAACTCATCGGTGAAAAGATATCTATGCCAAGCCTTGGGCGCTTGGCATTCAAAGGAATCCTTGCACAAGGATTAGGCCCCAAGGCCGCAGTGCATTCAGCGCTCAAAGAAGGGCTCAAAGAAGGCCTGAAGGAGCAGGGTGGGGAAGGCTTGACGCAGACGATGGAGAGTCTGTACGACAAGTTCGGCCCGGCCGGTGGCAAGCCTAACCTCACGTTCGATGAATACTTGAGCGACATGATCGACGTGGTGAAGCAGACCGCGATCATGACGGCAGTGGCGGGTGGAACCGGGCACATCAGCAAGAAGATGCAGGAGCGCGCCATCCGCATCGGGCTGCAAGACGCGACCGAAGCGCGCGAACATGCCCAACACACCGCGGCGGCGATGGACGAGCAGCAGCTGCGCAACACCTACGATGCCGGCCGCCAGCCGACCGCCTACGAGGTGGCAGCACAGCAAGGCTTCCATGTCGCCCCGCCGCTTTCGACCGATAGCCCAGACAAGCAGCGCAGCAAGACCATTGGCGTTTTCCAGGCGCTGGCCGCGCAGTACGGACTCGACCCGGATGCGGAAGCGCGCGCCGTCGAGACTGCCAAGTCCATGCCAGCGGCCGATGTCGGCCCCTTCCTGGCTCGACTCACAGATGCATTCCAGAAGCGGGGGCTAGTGGCCAGCCCGGTTGGACAGCACGCCACAGCGACCTTGACCGCCGGCCCGATCGAAGACCCGAAAGAAATCGATGCCAAGATCAAGGAACTGGCGAAATCGAACGCTGAAGCAGCTGCTTCACGTGAAACATCCGGCGCGCCGGCCGCACCGGAAGAGGATCTGAGCGGACTCAGTGAACCGAGCGAGCCAGTGCACCCGCAGCAGGACTCCGACCTGACCACCGGTGACGGCCAGCCCTACGGAACCCGCGGCAGCGCTGCTGCGCGCGCCACGCGCGAAGGCGCCGGTGAAGTTGTCAGAGTGCAAGGTGGATGGGTTGTCCGCACCGAGCTGGCGCAGAATGCCGCTGATGAATCCGCACAGCCTGACCTACGCACAGCTCCCGCCGAACCTGCTCCAAGCCCTGCTGGCCGGAGTGGTGAGCCAGGCGGAAGCGAGCCAACTGTGGGACGAGTGGCTGCTGACACCGGAAAACCAGGAGAGAACGCTCCCGGAAAACCTGTGGCCAGCAGCGGAGCGCCTGGACCTGTTCGAGAAAATGCCGAAGCACCGGGAGCAGTAGGCCCGCGCGTCATCGCGCAGATCGGCACGATGCCGAGCAGCGCCCGGCCGCTGGAGCTGCGCTCGAACAAGGACGGCACGCTGACGCCTTGGCATGCCGGGCACGAGGTCGTAGACTTTGAGAGCGGCGACCCGGTGAAGATCCCCGGCAACGCCACCGACGCACAGGCCCTGGATGCCGTGAAGAAGTCGGGCGCCTTCGGCCGGCGCACCAAGTATTTCCAGACCCATGCCACCACCGCGGCCGGGAGCAGCAGTACCGCTTCGAACACAGGAACAGGGGAAACTCCAGGCACTGGCAAGGCCTCAACCCCTGAGGCCAAGCCCACCGGAGCCCCCCATGCCGCTCAAGAAGTCAGCCAGCCCGCAAGCGTTCAAGGCGAACATCAAGACGGAAATCAAGGCCGGCAAGCCCCAGAAGCAGGCAGTGGCGATCGCGTACAGCGTGCAGGAGGCGGCGAAGAAGGTAAGCCCGCCGCCGCGCCGCAAGAAGTAGCCCCGAAGGCTGGCGAGACAGACCAGCCCGCCACCGCCGCCGAAGCGCACGAAGCGCTTCAACGTGGCGAAACTCTGGTGCACCACCGCGGCACCGAGCATGAATCCCGCACGTGGCTGGCTGAAACCAAGGTCGGCGAGAAGGGCCAGACCTGGGTCATCAAGAGCAAGAGCGCTGACAGCCCGGTCACCATCACCAAGGGCCCGGCCGGTCCCGATCGCGCATGGGGCTGGGGTAAGACCGATGCCGCCGCCAAAGCCGTCGAGGGCATGCACTTCGACGAGAAGGCACGCGGCCCGCAAGACAAGCGCGGGCTGCGCGCCGAGGACCGTGCACTGGCCGAGCTGCACAGCAACTCCGAAGACCTGGCCGCGCAGATGGCCAATGACGTGCGCGAAGATGACTTCGACGCCGCCGAGGTGCTGCCCGCGCTGATCGCATGGGCCAAGAAAGCCAACCTGCCGGTTGACACTCTGCGCACCGATGTGCTGCGCCAGCTCGGCACGATGGAGCTGAAAAAGGCCGACCTGAAGAAGCTGACTGCAGCCCTGGAAGTGAAAGCAGAGCCAGCACCGGCGCCAGCCGCCGCCGCGCAGCCGGATTCAGGTGTGAAAGCCATGGGGCCAGAAGGCGACCTGTTCGATACTGGCGAGACCGTTGCGCTCTACAAGAAGACGCGCCGCTTCGCCTCGGGCATGTCGCGTATCAGCGACCTAATCGCCTCGGGCCGCGCGACTGGAGGCCTGGACCTGTCTGGAGTCGGCGTCGATGTCGGCGAGCTCTCTGGCCCGGCCATCGAGGCGCTCGCAACGGCGATCGTGCACCACCATGCCGCGGTGTTTGTCGACTCCGGCGCTTTCGGCGCCTTCCGCCGCGGCCTAAAGGTCGGCCAGTTCAAGGCGATGGACTTCGACGCCATCCTGGCCAAGTACGATGACATCACCAGCGCAATCGACGAGGCGAACAAGGCCGAGGACACCGACTACATCCGGCCCATGCTGGTCATGCCCGATGTCGTCGGCGACCAGCAAGCCTCCCTCGACCTGATCGCCAAGCACCGCGCCTGGATCAAGGCCGAGGCCAAGGCCAACCTGGCGCAGCTCATCATCCCGATCCAGAAGGGCGAGCTGTCGATGGCCGAGGCCTATGCCAAGGTGGTCGAGCTGCTTGGAACGGACAACTTCATCGCCGGCATCCCCTCGAACGAGAAGGCGGTCACTCCCGAAGAGCTGACCCAGTTCCTGCGCGATGCCAAGCCCAAGGCAATCCACATCCTGGGCGCGGCGGCCAAGAAGAACCTGATGCCGCGCCTGCAGAGCGTCATCGAGTCGGGCATTTCAAGGCAAATCGACGTTTCGGCCGACTCTTCGCCGATCCGCAACCAGATCCTGACCGCGGTGAAGAACGGCGCCAAGCGCGGCGATGCGATCGAGGATCACCTCTACGACGAGAACGACCCGGCTGTCGTGCGCGACAAGCGGCGGCAGGCCGAGCTGGACGCCAAGCCGAAGGACCTCACCGACGCCCAGGCCTTCGCCCAGGACTACGCCGCCTTCACCGGCCGCACCGTGACGCGCACCGTGCCGATCGCCGGCACCACGCGCACCGCGAGCCTGAAGTCCGACGCCCGTAAGGCCATGCAGGCGCTCGACACCCGCCTGAAAGCCCTGGAAGAGCTGAAAACCTGCATCGGAGCCCACTCATGAAGCCGATGACTGAAGAGCAGTTGCGCCGGCATGCGCTGGCCACCGGCTCGGAGCTGCACATCGACGGTCGCCCGTTCAACACCGAGCGCGCCCAGGTCGCTCTACCTCGCACCGTGACGCCGGCGCGCGCCGCCGCTGCGCCGCCGCCCCCCGTTCCGCTTAATACTCCTGCAACCGCTGCGCCGGCGCAGTCCTTCAGCCTCGCCGATGTCGAGAAAATGCTCGCAGCCCAGGAAGAGCGGTTCATGCGCCAGCTCGCGACCATGCTCGAGACCATTTCCGGCCTGAAGGAAAGCAGCTCGGATGGCTTGGTTCCCCAGAGCTTCACACCGAAATATGATGCGGATGGCGTAATTACCTTCGTCGGCGTCACTTACGCGAGGATTCAATGAACATCCAGAGAGACCCCAATGCGACCTGGGCCGGCGTGCTCATGGTCATCCGTCCCGACCCCAGCAAGATGCCTGAAGGCGTCGATCCCATGTGCCGCGTGGTCTCCAAGATCGATCCGGCCTTGGGCAACCGCCGCGCGATCGCCGAGCAGTTCCCCTACTCGGCGTTGAAGCACTGGTTCAAGTCCGATGACGGCGACGCCATCGAGGTCTACGCCGAGCTGTCCGGTGGCGACGGCGGGCACCTGGAAATCTACGAGCGCGCGAGCAAGCGCGATTTCTTCACGCACCCCGCACAGAGTTCCTTCCCCGCGCACTGAGCGCTTCCACCCCTCCGGCTCAGTCCGGGTCCATCTAGGAGTTTTCCACCATGCAAATCTACAATGCACGCTTTTCCGGCACGCTCGAAGCCACGCTGCTGATCCCGATCTTCACGATCATCTCGGGCGCCACGCGCTCATTCCTGGTGCTGGAGTACGAAGCGCAAGGCATGGGCACCAGCTCGGGCGCGAACGAGTTCGGCATCTACCGTGTGGGTACGGCAGGTACCACGGGCGGCGGCGCCGTCACTCCGGTCTCCGTCGATGCCAACACCTCGATTCCGGCCTTCACCGGAACAGCCTTCGCCAGCTACTCGACCCAGCCGATCAAGGGCACGCTGCTGAAGAACGTCCCGATCAACGCGAACGGCCAGCGTGTCTTCTGGCGCTGCAACCCGAACCTGAACAACGCACTGGTCGTGCCTGGCGGCAACGTCGCGGCCGGCTCGATCGCGCTGTACACGATCAGCGGCACCTCGGTCGTCACCGGCAACATGCAAATCGCCGAGCTGTAATCCGCAGCGGGGTGGTCCAAACATGGGCCACCCTGTGCCGATTGAAATAGCAGCCTAGATATGGCCGTCACACTCAATGGGACGGCTGCGTCAACGTCGTTTGGCACCGCCACGACTGGTGGTGCAGTCGGTATGCCTGCAGGCATCGTCGCAGGCGAACTTCTCTGTGCCCTGCTCAACAACACTGGTGGATCAGTTTCTACTGGTGCTCCTGCCGGATGGTCACCGGGTGTCACCGAGTCGATAGACGGATTCGGCACAAACGACACTGCGCTCTTCGTTCGGGCTGCAACGGGAACCGAGGGAGCGACGCAAGCCTTCACATGGGCGAGCGGAGAGTGTTCGGCCCTGGTATTCCGCCTGGGCGGCGCAAGCCCAACCACACCGATCAACATTGCAAGCGCTCCAGGCACCGCTACAAGCGGCAGCTTGACTGCAATGACATGCCCCGCGGTATCGACGACTGTCCCGAATACGATGGTCATTCGTTTGTGCGGCGTCGAGCAGGCCGCAACAATGAGCGACCCAGCAGGCCACACGCCTATCGGTTTCACCACTGCGAATGCAGGCGCGAGCGGTGGCGACCCAGCAGTACGTGCGGCATACCAAATGCAGGCCAGCATTGGGACTACTGGAACAGCAGTGTTCGTCACCACCTCAGGCTCGGACCGAGCCTGGATCACCTACACCCTCGCCATTGCCCCCGCAGCTATTGCACAACTGCCCTCCTACACTCAAAGCAGCGACCTCTACTTCTGACCCCCAAAGGAGCCCCACATGGACGGCCAATTTTTCTGCGACCTTCGGGCGCCTTTTATCATCGCAGACGTTCCCGCAGTCACCCTTGCAGCGACCAACAAAGCGCTGTACCCAATCGCGAACTTGCCCGCGATGGGCAAGGATTACTGGTGGGCAGGTAAGAAGGTCAAGATCCGTGCATTCGGTCGTATCACCACCGGCGCGACTCCGGGCAACCTGACATTGGCCCTGCTGTATGGCACTGGTGCCGATGCCAACGGTGTGTCGCTCGCGGCCTCTGCGGCGCAAACTCTGGTGGCCAGTCAGACCAATATCTCTTGGGAGTCCGAGCTCACGATTCACTGCCGCACTCCTGGCGCAACAGGCGGCCTGTTCGTGACAGGCAAGGCGACATTCGAGTCTGCCGTCATCGCTGCGAGAGTGTTCTTGATCCCGGCCTCAGCTCCGGTTGTGTCTGGCGCTGTTGACCTGACCGTCGCGGGCAACGTTCTGAGCCTGCAGGCGCTGCGCTCAGGATCAACCGCAGAAACAATGCAGGTCCATGACTTTGAAGTGATTGCGCTGAACTAGTCGGCGCACGCCGTGAAGGCAATTCGTCCTGGCCCACAGAACCGTGGGCCATTCAAAGGGGTCACGCAGCCATCCAGAAGCGCGCCTCAAGCCGCTGCATTTGAGAGCGAGTGGCAGTGGGACGAAGATCCAGGGCAAACGGTCGTTTCCGATGGCGGCTACCAGCAGTTCAATGAGCCGGATAGACCAGCCGAAGACGGTTGGTACTGGGAAGCTGACGCAAGCGAATTCGACCCCACGATGGAAATTGAGGGGACATGCCAGTACATCTTGGCCGATGCCCCAATCACAGGCGATCTAGCGCAAGAGTCATTCACGGCGGACGATGACTACGAAGATCCGACAACTGATCTTGCGGAGTCTTCCAGTGGCCCAGTGCAGGCCAATGCGCCGCCGTTCGACGCTACCCAGGATGACCCATGGCCATGGGCCACTGACGATGATGTCTCCGACGACTGGCAGCAAGACGCCTACTCGCTCGATGCAGACCCGATCGCCGATGACGCATGGCCATGGTCCATCGAGGACGATGCGGCCGACCTCTGGCCGAGCGATGACACGCTCCCCCCTGATGCTGCCGTTGTGGCCGATCAGGTGCAGGACGATGCGCCCGACTTCCAGGACATCGAAGACGAGCTGTTGCTCGAGAGCGCCCCTGTCGGGGATGACCAGCCATCAGTCGTAGACGACCCCTGGGTCTACGAAGAGTTTGCCGATGAAGCCGACCAAGCCATCGAGCAAAGCGCTCCGGTAGGAGACGACCAGCCGGCACTACCGACCGAGTCATATGACGATCCCGAGCTTGATGACGAGCCTTGGTGGTTTGAGGCTCCGGTACTCGGCGCTGATTCAGTCATCTTGGTGGACCAGCCGACGCAGGATGAACCCGACTTCGCTGAAGGTGTTTCCGATGATGCAGTCGATGAGTCGGCGCCTGTTGGCGCTGACGCTACTGCCGACCAGCCTCAAGCAGATGCATGGGACTGGAGCGATGATGCTGGCGATGATGCTGCCGATGAGTCTTCCTCAGTAGGCGCAGACAGCATCGCTCCACAAAATGGGGCAATCCAAGACGACTGGCTCGACGAAGACCCGACCGAGGACATCCTCGATGAGTCCACCGTAGTCGGCGCGAACACTGCCGCAGTTCAGGACCAGCCCACGCAGGAAGCCTGGTGGGAAGACGAAGCGCTCGAAGACCAGCCCGACGAGTCGGCGCCGGTTGTGGCGGACGCGCTTGATGCTGCAACGC
>Ga0075026_100000107_pt1 | contig 27653 bp, 25 predicted proteins | sample Str012_2_FD_71392 | JGI IMG/M metagenome (GOLD analysis project Ga0075026, IMG submission 71392) | Freshwater sediment microbial communities in response to fracking from Pennsylvania, USA - Straight Creek_MetaG_SC_2012 | ecosystem: Environmental > Aquatic > Freshwater > Creek > Sediment... | reverse complement strand
CTTTTTAATGATTTCAAAAGTCATTTAACTAAATAAATCGCGAAATTTCTTTCCATCTAGCAAGCTACCATATGAAAAAAACAGCCGCCATTCTTTTATTGTTCGCGTTTATTGTATTTACCAGCAGCCAGTGCAAAAAAAGTTCAGATGGCAGCACAACGCCACCCGTAACGCCGCCCGTAACGCCACCGGTTACGCCGGCTACCAATGATGTGGAATTCTGGTTAACCAAAAACGATAAATCGGTTTTATTACAGCAACAAAGCACCACACTTTCTTTTGGAACCGTTGTAAACAGCAACACCAGTATTGAGGCAGATACCACCGTGCAATACCAAACCATTGATGGTTTTGGCTATACGCTTACTGGCGGCAGTGCCCAAGTGATTAACGGTATGGCTGCGGCCGATAAAACCAGTTTGTTGCAGGAGCTGTTTGGTAGCGGATCAGGCGCTATCGGCATCAGTTACCTGCGTATCAGCATTGGTGCTTCAGACTTAAACAGTAACGTTTTTTCTTACGATGATTTACCGGCTTTGCAAACGGATGCCACGCTGGCCAGTTTTAGCCTGGCACCCGATAAAGAAACCGGCACCGGTTTAATTCCCTTACTGAAACTCATTTTAGCCATCAACCCCAATATAAAAATCATTGCAACACCCTGGAGCCCGCCGGTATGGATGAAAGACAATGGCAATTCCAAAGGCGGTGGTTTGCTACCGGCTTACTACAGCGTATATGCGCAGTATTTTGTAAAATATATACAGGCCATGAAAGCCGAAGGGATTACCATTACTGCCATAACACCGCAGAATGAACCCCTCAACCCCGACAACAACCCAAGCATGCAGATGCTGGCAACCCAGGAACGCGATTTCATCAAAAACAACCTGGGGCCCGCTTTCCAGGCCGCCGGCATTACTACAAAAATTGTTGGTTATGATCACAACTGCGACCATCCGGACTACCCGATGACCATTCTTAGTGATGCAGCCGCCAAAGCATTTGTGGATGGATCTGCTTTTCATCTGTATGCCGGAGACATTGCAGCACTGGGCAATGTACACGATGCTTATCCTGACAAAAACCTTTATTTTACTGAGCAATACACGGCATCAACCGGAGACTTTGGGGGCGATTTAAAATGGCACCTTAAAAATGTTATCATTGGATCGATGCGCAACTGGAGCCGCAATGCACTGGAATGGAACCTTGCCAATGATGCCAACTACCAGCCTTATACACCCGGCGGCTGCAATACCTGCAAGGGTGCGCTTACCATTGGCAGCACGGTAACCCGAAATGTAGCCTATTACATTGTTGCACATGCTTCAAAATTTGTACCGGCCGGTTCTGTAAGAATTGGCAGCAATCTTTTCAGCGGCCTGCAAAATGTAGCATTTAAAAGACCCGATGGAAAGAAAGTACTGATTGTGGAAAATGACGGTACTAGCAGCAGCACGTTTAACATAAAGTTCAACAACAAATGGGTGGCTGTAGCGCTGGATGCCGGTGCCGTTGGTACTTTTATCTGGTAAGGGAAGGGCACGCTTTAAACAATGCAGGGATCAATCATTTGAAAAAAATTGCCATGAAAAAAATCATACTATTTGCAAGCGCCGCTGTAATGCTGTCTTTTAGCCCGCCGCCCGGTAAAAAACACAAAGACGCAGCGGGCCGTCATTTTGCCGCAACCAAAAAAATAACGGTTTATACCACTGCAGATAACAGCAATCTTCGGTTAAGCATCACCGATTCATCGCTGCAGTTTACAGATTTCGGGCAACCAAAAGAAACGCAGCCCTGCGTATTTGTAGACCCTTCCAAAACATTTCAAACCATGGTGGGTATTGGTGGGGCGCTTACCGACGCCACGGCCGAAACTTTTGCAAAGCTTCCCAAAGAAAAACAACAAGAGCTGTTGCAGGCATTCTATTCAAGCAAAAAAGGTATTGGCTATACCCTTGCACGCACCAATATCAATAGTTGCGATTTTTCAAGCGACAGCTATACCTATGTTGCAGACAATGACCGGCAATTAAAGACCTTCAATATTGATCACGATCGCAAATACAAAATACCATTGATTAAACAGGCCATTGCAGCAGCGGGTGGCAAACTTTCTTTGTTTGTAAGCCCCTGGAGCCCACCCGCCTGGATGAAAGACAACAACGACATGCTGCACGGTGGCAAACTGAAAGCGGCGTTTGCAGCTGCATGGGCCAATTACTATATCAAATTTATACAGGCCTACGAAAAAGAAAACATCCCGGTATGGGGCTTATCGGTGCAGAATGAGCCCATGGCCACACAAAAATGGGAATCCTGCGTTTTTACCGGCGAAGAAGAAAGGGATTTCATAAAAAATCACCTGGGACCTGCACTGTACAAAAACAATATGGCAGCTAAAAAATTAATTGCCTGGGATCATAACCGCGACCTTATCTACCAGCGTGCAGCTACGGTGCTGAGTGATAAAGAAGCCGCAAAATATGTATGGGGCATTGGTTTTCACTGGTACGAACCCTGGACCGGCGGCACCATGCAGTTTGAAAACCTGAAACGCGTGGCCGAAACATTTCCGGACAAAAATCTAATTTTTACAGAAGGCTGTGCAGAGACGTTTAACCTGCAGAAAATAAACGACTGGTGGCTGGGCGAAAAATATGGCCGCTCTATGATCAATGATTTTAATGCAGGTACTGCCGGCTGGACAGACTGGAATGTTTTTCTGGATGAAACCGGCGGCCCCAACCATGTAGGCAATTTTTGTTTTGCACCCGTGCATGCCGACACAAAAACGGGGCAAATCAGCTATACCAGTGCTTATTACTATATCGGGCAGTTTTCAAAATTTATCCGCCCCGGCGCAAAAAGAATCATCAGTTCTTCCAGCAGAAGTGAATTGCTGACAACGGCATTCATTAATACCGATGGCAAAATAGCCGTAGTGGTAATGAATGACAGCGACAAAGACATTCCCTACCGTTTATGGGTAGCCGGAAAAGCTGTTGAAGTAAAAGGCCTTCCGCATTCTATTGCAACCCTTGTGTTCTGACAGAAGAAGAACGGTGCTGCTGAAAACAACTATATTCAAGTGAATGGTATCAACCGGCCTGTTTGCCTGTTGTCAGAGGGTGGCAGAAATTTTTACAGATTTTGCCGGAGCATCCATCAGGCCAAATTGCTTTGCCCATGCACAAAAAGCCAGTGAGCGAAACAAGAGGTTATTGTATGGTATTTTGTTATTGTGGTAAGCGGTGTGCAGCTCTGCTATTTGCGGCGAAAAAATAGCCGGGAAATGATCAATACAATCCCTGAATTCTTTATTGATAATCTCATAATTGTGTTTAAACAGGGCTTCATCCGGGCCGGGGAAACCCAGTTTGGAATGCCTGTTGTAAATCTGTGGCGGCAATACATCTTTCAGCGATTCACGCAAAATGGCTTTGGTAGCGCCTTTCCTGATGATGAAATTGTCTGGTAAATCCAGGCAATATTCAACAAGCCTGTGATCAAGAAAAGGCAATCTTGATTCAATAGAATTCATCATTGAATTTCTGTCTTCAGAAAGCAATTGATGGGGCAGGCTGTAATTTTTGATGGCATCCTTCGATAATTCATTCAGCGAAGCATACCTGGAAATATCAAATACCTCCTGGCTGATTTGATTGTGCTGATTGATCCATTTGGCGTTGAGACAGCTGTTGGCAACAGCCTGGTTTTGTTCGTATATCTTCTTTTTAAAATGTGGCAGCCCCAAACCAAATATTACGAACGACAAAAATGACTCTTTGATGGATTGATTTTGTTTTACAGCATTGTCTTTTACTGCACCTGCAAACCCCAGCCACCGGCCCCTTTTTAGCAATGCCCGCAAATTTAAAGCGGTAAATTCACCGTATCCGCCCAGGTATTCATCTGCTCCCTGGCCGCTAAGCATTATCCTGATCTTACTGGCAGCGGCATTTTCAAACACTTTGTATTCAGAAAAAAAACTGCCGCTTAGTATTGGCTGGTCCTGGTGGTAAACAATTTTTTTGAGCAGATCATTTTCTATCAGCTCATGAATATTGGGGTAATTCTTATGATTCGCAAATTTATAATGCATAACTGCATTATTGATATATTCAATCTCATTATAACCATGCTGCGTATAACAGGAAGAAAAAGTTGTAAGCGTATTATTTATTTTTTCAGAAACACCCACAATTGAAGTACTGTCGAGACCGCCCGACAAACAGGCGCCTACCTGCAATTTTGATTCTCCGTGCAGCATGATGCTTTCAGTAAAAAGATCATTAAATACGGATAAGGCCTCTTTAAAAGAAGTGGGCCCGGTTTTCTTTACTGTATTGAGATCGTACCACTTTTCAACAGAAAACGTATGCGCTTGCAAGTTATATGTGAGGTTATGACCCGCGGGTAAAAAATGCACATCTTCAAAAAAAGATTCGTCAACACTTTCAATTTTTGAATGGTATAAAAAATTAAACGCCGTTTTTTGGTTGATGCGTGGTGTAAACTCGGCAAATGCAGTGAGTTGTTTGATTTCTGACCCCAACAACATTTTGTTGTTCAGCCGGGTGTAAAACATGGGCTTTATGCCAAACCGATCCCTGCTGCAAAAGAGTAAATTTTTCCGGGTATCATAAAGAACAAAAGACCACATGCCGGTAAAATGCTGAAGACATTCAGGGCCCCATTTGTCATAGGCGGCCATGATTACCTCTGTATCACTCATGGTATGAAATGCGTAACCAGTTTTCCGCAATGTTTCTCTTAATTCCCTGAAGTTGTAGATTTCGCCATTGTGAATGATCACATAGTGCAGGTAAGCCATCGGTTGCCTTCCCTGGGCACTAAAGTCAGTAATTTTCAGCATCCTGTGGCCAAGGGCAAAATGATCCCCAAAATAATAGCCTTCGCCATCCGGGCCACGATGCCTTATCAGGTCGTTCATGCCCCTGATAGCAGTTTCATGAACCTGCTTGTTTTTAGGATCTATAATTACGCTAATACCGCACATGCAATAGAGGATGGTTATTGTTCTTCGTCAACTATTTCGGAGACCGGCATGGTTCTGAAATAGTTGTCAGTTAGTAACACCAAGGGTAAATATAAATATAATTTGTTTGTTTTAAGTGGAAACACTTATTAAAAACAGTGTTTACGCTTATTTTAGATCGAAGTCAATAAAGACGGCTTCGCTTTGGGGATGCGATTGGCAGGTGAGTATAGCGCCACTTTTTATTTCATCGGGTTCAAGTGCATAATTGCTGTCCATAAAAATTTCTCCGGATACCAGTTTTGCACGGCAGGTAGCGCAAACGCCGCCCTTACAGGCAAATGGCAGATCGGCCCCTAGTTGCAGGGCTGCATCCAGAATGGGCAGGCCATTGTAAGACAGGTTAAAGTCAATTGTAATTCCGTCTAACTTTATGGTAACCCTGCTTATTTTATCCGGAGCCGTATTTTTTTCCGCGCTGACAGAAACCAGCGTGGTCGCCTGTTTTTGTACGGGCACGCCAAACAATTCAAAATGGATTTTACTATTGGCAATACCGTGTTGGGATAAAAAATCTTTTACTTCAAAAATCATCGCTTCGGGACCGCATAAAAAAAACGCATCGCAGCTGTTTATATCAACCAGGTGTTTAAAGATGAGGGTGCATTTTGCTGTATCAATCCTGCCCTGGTTCAGCACCGCATCTGTTTTTTCGCGGCTGAAAATATGCTGTACACTAAAGCGGTTGATGAATTCATTTTTGAGGGCATCCAGCAGCTCTTTAAAAATAATAGAAGTCCTGTTTTTATTGCCGTAAACCAATGTAAAGCTGCTGGCCGGTTCTGTAAGCAGCGTGGTTTTAATGATAGACAATATGGGGGTGATGCCACTGCCCGCTGCAAATGCCATATAGTGTTTTGTATGGCTGGCATCCAGCGCTGTAAAAAAATTACCGGTTGGCGGCAACACCTCAATAACGCTGCCCTGTTTTAAATACTGGCTGGCCCAGGCAGAAAACCTTCCGCCGGTTACTTTTTTGATGGCAATGCGCAATTCATGGTCCAGCGGGCTGCTGCAGATAGAATAAGATCTGCGCAATTCTTCGCCTTCTACAATGGCTTTAAGGGTTATGTTCTGCCCTTGTGTAAACGCAAATGCTGTTAATAAATGAGCTGGAATATCAAATGCAACTGAAATACAATCAGCTGTTTCGCGGCGGATTTCTTTTATGGTAAGCGGGTGAAAATGCGTAGCCACGGCTTATTTGTTTTGCAGGCCGCCAATCAGGATGGCAATCATGTTTTCTTCCAGCACTTCTCCGCTGATTTTTTGCTTGCTGCGGTGCCAGCTTTCAATGCCACTTACTGCGTGCAACATAATCAGCACCGCTGTGGGTGCATCAATTTTTTTGATTTCATTTTTGCGGATGCCATCTTCAATAATAGAGGCAATGCGCTGGCGGTACACCCTGCGCTGGGTTTGTATGTTGGAAAGATAAGGATCCGTCAGGTGTTTCCATTCACGATCGCTTACATATACTTCCTCGTAATGGTGCACCATTTGCTGTATATGAAATCGCAAAACCGCTTCAATTTTTTTAATGGCGGGGATGTCTTCCGCATCCACCTTATCAATATGGCTCATGAACTTGTTGGCCACTTTAAAACACAGCTCCTGCAGTATCTCGGCCTTTGAACTGATGTGGTTGTAAAGGCTGGCGGCTTCCACACCCACCTGCTCGGCCAGGTCGCGCATAGAAGTAGCGCTGAACCCACGTTCCCGGAAAAGGCGGGCCGCTGTTTCAATGATGGTTTCCTTGCGGGTACTGTTCTTCCGCTGCCTTATTTTAGCCATAATAAAAACTTAGGGTGCAAAATTAGTACTAACCGGGTAACAAATGTTCGTTACGGCAATCTATTCAGTCGCTTTTTCTTTTCTGCTCATTGAAATAGCAGCTAAAAAGCCGTAGGTTTGCGCCGGTTTTTTGGCCAACCAATGCATCGGTTGCAATCGCTGCCTGTATGATACTACCGAAACAAATCATTCATTAATTAAATAAATAATATGTCTTTAATCGCAGTAGGTACCATGGCTTTTGATGCCATTGAAACTCCATTTGGTAAAACCGATAAAATTGTTGGCGGCTCCGCCACTTATGTAGCCTATGCAGCCAGCTATTTTGTAAAACCGGTTCAGCAGGTATCTATTGTGGGCTACGATTTTCCGCAAGAAGAAATGGATGAAATGAAACGCCGCGGCATACAGCTGGAAGGCGTTGAAATTATTCCCGACAAAAAATCTTTTTTCTGGAGTGGAAAATACCACCTGGACATGAATAGCCGCGATACCCTGGTGACTGATTTAAACGTGTTGCTCGATTTCAACCCAAAAATTCCGGCCGCTTACCAGGGCGCTGAATTTGTAATGCTGGGAAACCTGGACCCCGTTATCCAGAAACAGGTGATTGAGCAGTTGAAACCAAGGCCCAAACTGATTGTAATGGACACCATGAATTTCTGGATGGACATTAAGATGCCTGAACTGCTGGAAACCCTGCAAATGGTAGATGTATTGCTGGTAAATGACAGCGAAGCAAGACAATTGAGTGGCGAATTCTCCATTGTAAAAGCAGCCAAAAAGATACTGACCATGGGCCCCAAATACCTGATCATTAAAAAAGGGGAGCATGGCGCCCTGCTCTTTCATAAAAACGAAGTATTTTTTGCACCCGCCCTGCCATTGGAAGAAGTGTTTGACCCCACCGGTGCCGGCGATACCTTTGCCGGCGGCTTTGTTGGATGGCTGGCCAAAACAAATGATATCTCTTTTACCAATATGAAAACGGCCATTATTGTAGGTTCCGCGCTGGCCTCTTATTGCGTAGAAAAATTTGGCCCGGATCGTTTAAAAGAAATCAGCAAAGCAGATATCGACAAACGCATCCAGGAATTTGTAGACCTCGTAAGCTTCGAAATAGAATTGGGTTAACCGCTTATCGCGTTCATTATTTGCTCATCAAATAAAGTATTGCAGCGCATAAACTTTCATTATTTTCATGCCTTACCAAACTAAGGCATATGAAAAAAACCTGCTACACCACAGCTTGCTTGTTGCTTGCTGTGGTTTTTTATTCCTGCCAGACCGCTACGAACAATACTACCGCGGCAGCAGGCAAAAACCCCTCTTTTATTGATACCAGCACCATGGACCCATCCATAAAGCCGGGCGATAATTTCTTTAGCTATGTAAATGGGGGATGGATCAAAAAAACAAGCATTCTGCCTACCGAAAGCAGTGCCGGTGCCGGCCTCGACATGTACAACCGCACCAAAGAACATATCCACTCCATTCTTGACAGCCTTTCCAGCGGTAGTTTTGCCGCCGGAACTGCAGAACAGAAAGTGGGTGACTTTTATGCCTCCGGAATGGACTCGGCCACGATTGATAAATTGGGTTACGATCCGCTTAAACCCACCCTTCAAACAATTGATGCCATTAAAGATGCAAAAGGCGTAATGCAATTTGTAGCAGCACAAACCCTGGAAGGCAACAATATATTGGTAGCAGTGGGCATTGGCCCCGATGCCAAAAACAGTGCCGTCAACATCGCTTCTGCCAGCCAGTTTGGCCTTGGATTGCCCGACAGGGACTATTATTTTAAAACTGATCCTGCTACATTGGGCGTGGTAAAAGCATACCAAACATACGTTCAGAAGATTTTCATGCTGAGCGGCGATGACAGCGCAAATGCCGCAAAAAAAATGAACGCTGTTTACAATCTTGAAAAAGAAATGGCCTCCAGCCACCGCATCAGTGAAGAACTGCGCGACCCGCAAAAGAACTACAATAAAATGACCCTGAAGGAACTTGACAAAAAAATGCCGGGCATTGGATGGTCTTCATTTTTTGCAGGCATTGGTTTTAAAACAGATTCGGCCGATATTGGTCAGCCCGCCTATTATGTAAAGCTGAACAGCCTCCTGCAATCAACGCCGATGGATACCTGGAAAGCCTACCTGCGTTTTCATTCGCTGGATGATGCGGCCAGCGCCCTGAGCAGCAATTTTGTAAATGCAAAATTCGATTATGGCAGATCATTGTCGGGCCGCACAAAAATAAAACCCCGCTGGGAAAGAATCTACCAGGCAACAGACGATAACCTGGGCGATGCGCTGGGCGAATTGTATGTAAAAAAATATTTTACGGCCGATGCCAAGGCGAGAATGCTGGTACTGGTGAACAACCTGCAGCTGGCTTTTGAAGCAAGAATAAAAAAACTTGACTGGATGAGCGACAGCATCAAAAAAGTATCCGTTGACAAACTGCATGCATTCATTAAAAAAATTGGTTACCCCGATAAATGGAGGGATTACAGTAAAGTAACCATCGACAAAGGCAAATACTATGATAACCTGGTCTCCTGCGCCAAAAATGAATACCAGTACCAACTTAGCAAACTGGGCAAGCCGGTAGATAAAACCGAATGGGGCATGACAGCGCCTACCATCAATGCGTATTACAACCCGCTTTTCAATGAAATTGTTTTTCCCGCGGGTATCTTACAAACGCCGTATTTCAACCCTGATGCCGATGATGCCATTAATTATGGTGGCATTGGTATGGTGATAGGCCATGAAATGACCCATGGGTTTGATGATGAAGGCTCTCAGTTTGACAAGGAGGGCAACCTTAAAACATGGTGGAATAAAGAGGATATTGAAAAATTTAAATCCCGCACAACGCTGGTGATTGGCCAGTACAACAAATTTACAGTGCTGGATACACTGCATATAAATGGAAAATTAACCAACGGAGAAAACATTGCCGACATGGGCGGCATCAGCATCGCCTACGATGCATTTAAAATGACAAAGCAGGGACAGGATACAGCAAAAATAGATGGCCTTACACCTGATCAGCGTTTCTTTCTTTCTTTTGCAGGCGGCTGGCGCAGCAAGTACAAGGATGAAACCGTGCGTCAGCGAATCAATATTGATCCGCATTCTCCGGCTATGTATCGCGTAAACGGACCATTGATGCATTTCACCCCATTTTATGCGGCATTTGGAATAAAAGAGGGCGACAAAATGTTTGTAGCCGAAAAGGACAGGATTAAGATTTGGTGATAGATGCGTAATAAAGAATACCTGGTGTAAATGCCGGTACATGTGGTATGTACGGGCATTTACATTTTTTGTCTGTTGCCGGAACTAATGTCACCCCTTCGGGATTCTGATTAATTGGGATAATCATTTCTATCGCAATGCCATCCCTTCGGGATTATGCTATTAGTATTCAAAATTATGCCCAATGAAATCTTAAGTGATGGCATTGGTATACAAACAATTTCAAAGTAGATATGAAATTGAGATACGCTCAATTGAAACAGCGCCCGTTCAGATAATGATAATTCATTCGGATATACCAATTCCAATCCTGAAGGGATGACATTAATGTAGAACCGGTTCAACGCATCAATAAACCCCATAGGGGTGACATTAGAAATCATCAATCATAAAATTTAAACAAATATTTTTCATCATAAACCACCTTAAAAATTTTCAGAAAGGAGTTGTATTCCTGCCGGAAATTTTGTTTTTGATGATGTTGTTTTTGATTTTTAATGTACTCAATCACTTTACCATAATTTGATTCTGAATAAGAAAATGCTCCATAGCCCTCCTGTCAGCTGAATTTTTTGGGTACCCAAGCTTTCTCATTAATAAAATTGGTGGAATTATTTTTAATATCCCAGACCAAATCAGCAATGGCCATAGAAGGCTTTAACCCAACCAATATATGGATATGATCCGGCATGCCATTTACCGCCAGGGGTTTTTCTGCTTTACCGCTAACTGTTCCGGCAATGTATTTGTACAATTCTTCCTCGAATGAAGGCTATACCAGGTTTTGCCTTCCTTTAACGGAAAAGACAATCTGAATATAGATTTGCGAAAATGTTCCAGGCATATTATTGCGATTAATGGATGAATGAAATTATTAAGCACCCCACTGATCCTGCATTACAAGCGCCGCGCCAGGGTAACTGCCTGCTTAAAGCGTTTTGTTTTCCCTTGCAGGTTAAATATTTCAGAATAGATAACGTAGATGCCTATGGGTAGTTTGGCCGCTTTTTCATCCAGCCCATCCCAGCGGAAATAGCCCTGCAAACCACACAATGCATTGTGGGTTAAATAACGGACCGGCCGGCCGCCGGCATCAAAAATGCTGATATTGCAAACATAACCCGGCTCCGGAAACTGGTAATGAATGGTAAGAAAATCATCAAAGCCATCGTTGTCGGGAGAAAATACAGATGGCGTTGCATTCATCTCTCCCGGCAGTGTAGCAGCGCTTTTAAATTGTGAATTCTGATAGCCGGGTGTGCCATAGCCCGCAGTGCTGGCAGCCGAATGCCAGTTGGCCGCATCCTGTGCAGGCTTGTTGTAATCGATTCTTTCCAGCGCCACGCCCTCATCGTTGTTCAATAGTTTAAATTGCCAGTGCTCATCATAATTTACTTCGTCAATGACCAGTCCTTGTGCATTTAGCAGTAACACATCTCCTTTATCGTTGGGCATTGAGGGCATCGTGGATACAACGGCAAAAGCAAAAGGATCTTTGGCCAGGTATTGTTTTTTTACCGCGGCAGCATAGCCCGTTACTGTCATATATTCTCCCGGAAACAGCAAACGGTTGTCTGTGCTGATTTGTGTTACCGGGCCAATGGCACCAATGGCTGAGCGGTTGGCGATATAACAATCTTTTAAATCAATAATGGAGTTGCTGCGGTTGTACAATTCAACATAATCAGCACCGTCGGGTTTTGGATTGAACAATATTTCATTGATAGCAAGATCCAATGCGCCGGCCGTAACTGCTCGTCCAAATTTTGTGCTGCGATAGTTACCGATGCCATTCCCCGCACAATCTGTAACAGCATTTACAGTAACGGTATACACTTTATTGGATGCCAGTATGGATGTAGTATGCAATACCACTTTATCAAATACCGGTGCAATTGCAATCACCGCTTGCGGGTTTCCAATATTATCGCTGATGGCATAGCTGGCAGAAACTGCTGCGTGGACACTGTCCAGTGGTTCATTAAATACCAGCACAATACTCATACTGTCGGCTGCATATGCATGCAACAAAACTGGTGGTTCCGCATCCTGATTAACTGCGTTGACGGCGTTTCGCCTGCCGGGTGTACCACCTCTTGCATCAGTACTGGCTGTCCAGTTGCTATAGCCACTGCAGGGGTTTTTTGTATCTATCATTTCAAGCGTCCAACCACCCTGGCTTTTTACGGCATTCTGGTACCAGTCTGTATTGTAATGAACGGCATGAATTGTTTTTCCTTCTTTCGAACGAAGGTACAACTGGTCTTCATCGTTGTTTAATGAGGGGAAACTGCTTACCCCGATGGTTGTTGCGAAAGCACTGAAAGCCGCAACATTACTGCTGGCACATACAATAACAAAGCTATCGGGCTGCAAAATAAAATTACCTGCAATGGTAGCAAAGCTGCTGGCATCACCAATACGCCAGCCATTCAGGTTTACAGGTTGCAGCGATACATTTTTCAATTCAATAAACTCCGCATTGGGAAGACCAACTGCTGGTGCGGGGTCGGCCATGATCTCATCTATCACCACATCATAGGGGTTGGCAGTCTGCGCTCTAACGCCACATGCAAGCAGCAACAGAACAATCGTTAGTTTAGTCTTCATGAATAAGGTTTACGGAAAGTTATCACAGAAATAAAAGGAAGGGAATTTTTATTTCAAATATTTTTTGGTTTAATAACATGGCTGTATTACTTTTGGCCTCGTGAAAAAAATAACTACAACTACAAAGCGCATAAAGAAACATTCCGCAACGGGAGGTTTTTGATCGTTTTGTATGTTACAAGATATTCAGGGCCCCCGGTACATCGGGGGCTTTTTTATTATATCACCTAAAAAAACAGAAAAAACACGGTACAAACCGTTACAACTGGTTGCTAAAAAAACAATTATGAAACAATTAAAAGTTGCAGTAGTAGGCGCTACCGGCCTGGTAGGCACCAAAATGTTACAAGTATTGGCGGAACGCAATTTCCCCGTCAGTGATTTGCTACCCGTGGCGTCAGAAAAATCTGTGGGCAAGGAAGTAAGCTTCAAGGGAAAAACATACAAGGTAGTAAGCATGACGGACGCTATTGCAGCTAAACCCGATGTCGCCATCTTCTCAGCCGGTGGCAGTACTTCGCTGGAATGGGCTCCTAAATTTGCCGCAGCAGGTATTACTGTTATTGATAATTCATCTGCCTGGAGAATGGACCCCAGCAAGCCCCTGGTAGTACCCGAAATAAATGCTGACATCTTAACTGCCGCCGATAAAATTATTGCTAACCCCAATTGCTCCACCATACAAATGGTTGTGGCATTAAACCCATTGCATAAAAAATACAATATAGAACGCATTGTAGTGTCTACTTACCAAAGTGTAACCGGCACCGGCGTTAAAGCTGTTACACAATTAATGAATGAGCGCAAAGGCATCCAGGGAGAAATGGCGTATAAATATCCCATCGATCTGAATGTGATTCCGCAGATTGATGTGTTTACAGAAAATGGTTACACCAAAGAAGAAATGAAGATGGTGAAAGAAACCAAAAAAATCCTGCGAGATGACAGTATCCGGGTAACAGCCACCACGGTGCGCATTCCGGTAATGGGCGGACACAGTGAATCGGTGAATGTAGAGTTCAGCAATGATTTTGATTTGGATGAAATAAAAGCCATCCTGAAAGCGGCGCCTGGTGTGGTGGTGGTAGACGATCTGGCCAACCAGCAATACCCCATGCCCATGGATGCACATGAAAAAGACGACGTATTTGTTGGCCGCTTAAGAAGAGATGAATCGCAACCCAAGACATTGAACATGTGGATTGTGAGCGATAACCTGCGCAAAGGCGCCGCCACCAACGCAGTGCAGATAGCAGAATACCTGAATGGCAAAGGAATTTTTTAGGCCAAGCGTAAAAAAGAGTAAAAGGGAGATTGCCGCAACTGCGCAAATGATAATTTTAAAACTACAAGCCCCGGTGCATGAAATATGTGCCGGGGTTTGTATTAATGAACACACACAATAATAAATTAAACACGACATTGTATTTACCTGTTGAGAAAGACTTGTGCCGGCCAAGCATGATTTTATATTTCGGCCAATAACCACCACATGATAAAGCAGAAAACAACTACCCCTGCAGCAATTAGCAACAATACCCGGTAAAAATTTTTCTTTGCTTTTATCCTCGTAATACAGAAACCAACAATAAATGTAATTACAATGGCGAGTATCAATGCGATACCAGCGATTGGTCCAAAATCATCAAGTAAAATAAAATTACAGTTTAACATGGCAGCTTATAACAAATTAAAAATCAATTTGGCCATCAACAGTATTGTTCTTTCACTGTTTTCTACGCTCCTCTATCTGTAAAAAACGAATGCCCCGATGTAGAAACATCGGGACATCTTGGTTAAGGCTCTGATTAGTAGCTATTTTAAAACCGCTATTTGCGGACGTTTTTGCTGTATCAAAGATAATTGCTCAGCACAACTATTCCAACTGCGGAACATACCCTAAAGCGGGTATTTTTCTTACAATGTTTCCAGCTTTTTCAATTCATTGCCTACAAATTGCATCAGCTGATTGATGTTGTCGCCACCAAAATTAAATGTAAGTCCGGCCGCTTCATACAGTTTTGGCAGTGTAGCAGTACCACCCAGGCTCAGAGCTTTGGAATAATTGTCCAATGCAGCTTCTTTGTCTTGTTTAAATTGCTTCCACAAACCGATGGCGCCCAATTGTGCAATGCCATATTCAATATAATAAAAAGGCACTTCAAACAGGTGCAACTGGCGCTGCCAGCTGGTGCTGCGGTAATTTTCCAGTCCGCTAAAGTCTATCACTTTGCTGGAGAATTCGTTAAGAATTTCCGTCCAGCGCACAGCTCGTTCTTCCAGCGTATGTGCAGGGTTTTCATATACCCAGTGTTGAAACTTGTCGATGGTTGCTACCCAGGGAAAGATCGTAATAACACGTTCCAACTGGTGCTCCTTTGCGCGTTTCAGTTCATCCTTGCTGTCAAAATAAACATCCCAGTAATCCATGCTGAAAAGCTCCATGGCCATACTGGCCACTTCGGCAATCTCCATGGGGTATTCTTTAAATGAGCTTAGTTCAAGCGGGTGTGCCAAAAAAGAATGAACGGCATGGCCGCCTTCGTGTACCATGGTGGTTACATCGCTCATTTGCCCGGCAGCATTCATAAAAATAAATGGGGCGCCGGTTTCAGCAAGCGGGCAATTGTAACCGCCGGGTGCCTTTCCTTTTCGGCTTTCCAGGTCAAACCGGTGCATTTCATTCATTTTGCGCAGGCATTCTGCAAAAAAAGGTCTTATCTTATCAAAGCAGGCAATGCTCTTTTGCAACAGTTCATCGCTGGTTTTAAAAGGACGCAAAGGCGCTGTTCCTTCCGGTTCTGCTTCAAGGTCCCAGGGGCGAAGTGTATCAACACCCAGCTTCTTCTTTTTGGCTTCGTAAATTTTATCGGCCAGTGGCAGTATGTATTTTTTTACTGAATCATGAAACTGGAAACAATCTTCCTTGCTGTAATCGAACCGGCCCAGGTCGGCAAATTTGTAATCGCGGTAATTGGCAAAACCTGCATTTTTGCCCACTTCCTGGCGTTTTTCTATCAGCTGGCTGTACAGTGTATTCAATGCATCTTTATCGGCAATTCTTCTTTCGTTTATTTTGCGGTACACGGTTTCGCGAAGCTTGCGGTCGTGGCTTTCCAGGAATTTAGCCGCCTGTTGCAGGGTGTATTCCTGGCCTTCTGCTTCAATGGTCATTTTGCCCGAGATAACACCAAACTGCTGCCCCATAACGCTGAGTTCAGAAAGAATGGGTATATTGATTTCCCTGAAAAGATCGATGCTTTTCTTTACGCCACGCAGGTAAGTATAGTAGCGTTTCTGATCCAGCTCGGCAGTGTATTTGCAATCGATCAGCTTTCTGTTAATCTTATCGGCAAATGGCTGCAGCCTGGGCTGAATCTGTGTAACAAAAAATACAAAAGCTTCTTCCAGTGTTTTGTTTTCTGTATCGCAGGTCATTTTTATTTGACGCCAACAAGCATCTTCACTCAGTACGGCTTCTATTTCGCTGGCATCTTGCAGCCATTGTTCCAGGTCGGCTTTTGAGTTGAGCGGCCGGTCGAGTAACTGCTGAAAATAAGGTTCCAGCGCCTCCCAATTGGTAACGGTAAAATCTTTGGGTAAAAATTTACGGGGAAGAGGTTTAATATCCGCACTTGCTTTTATCATAAGATTGTCTGTTTTAAAAAACAACAGGCTACCGCTTCAGGTTCATGGGTGAAGCCTTACTGCTGTAGCCTGTGCTATAAATGTTTGCTTGTTATTTCTTTTTAGGAGCCGCTTTTTTCTTCGGTGCTTCTTCGGCAGGCTTCTCTTTGGCTGCTTTTGGCGCTGCTGCCTTAGTGGCTTTTGCCGCTGCTTTTACCGGCTTTTCAACTTCCTCTTCTTTCTTTTTGGGGGCCGCTTTCTTTTTGGGCGCTTCTTCTGCTGCTGGCTCTTCTTTGACAGCCGCTTTTGCAGGTTTAGCGGCTGGTTTTTCTTTGGCCGGGGCGACTTTCTTTTCTTCTACAACGGCTTCAAGGGCTTCTTCTTCTGCCGGTGGCTCAGACAGTTTAATTTCTATATCGCTTTTTTGAAGAATTTCGAACCACTTAATAATTTTCTTCATGTCGCTGGTATACACCCTTTCAAAATCCAGGTCGGGGTATGCCGTTTCAAAGTATTTTTTTATAGCTGCATTGTCCTTTGTATCGGGCAAAGCCGCCTTTGTTTTTTGCATCGATTGCAAAATATCCACCAGGTTTACATTGTCTCTTACAGTATAAATTTCTATACTTTCCAGGTGAGAAAAATTATGAATACGGCTGGATACAAACTTGGTTGATTTATCGTCCAGTGAACGTACAATAGCGCCGTCATTCTTGCTGCTGATAAGCTCGTGCAGGCCAGGCAAACCAGAAACGGCTATAATTTTACTATACTCCATACAATTAATTATTGTTTTTTAAAGGACGTGCAAGATACAGGAAAACCTCAATTAAACCACGGAGCCACAGCGGCACAAAGGGTTCACACAGAAAATTATTTTACGACGAATTCATGCCAGGAAATAGGGCTACTTGTAAAAACCTCCGTGTTTCCTGGTGCCCCCGGGCCTCCGTGGTTCAGAGAAGGGCTAGCCCTCTGTAAAAACCCCCTTAAACTTAAAAAAGGTTGTTTCTGTGTAAAATAGCCGGGAAGTGACATTGATATCGCCCGATGCCAGCACAGTATAGTTGGTTTCTACATGTATTGTATTGTTTTTGCCGGGGTCTATTACAGATAAGAACTTTAAATCCAGCCCGGTATGCAGGCGCAGTGACCTGCTGGTAGCGGTTTCCAGCAATTCTTTCACCATTTGCATCATGCATACGCCCGGCACCACCGGCTGCCCGGGAAAATGGCCCTTAAATATTTCGTGGTTGGGGTTTATTTGTAAAACGGCCTCTATTTTACCGGCCTCCACAGCAGCGCTCATTACCGTATAAAAATCACCTGCTAAAATCATTGCTCCAGTTTTTTTAAACCAATGGTAAAATTAAAATTTTGATGGCTGATGCCGATGCTGTCCGGAATGCCATCCCGGTAGTCCTGCATCAGTACAGTTACCACCGGCTTTCTTTGGGAAGCCCTTTCCAGCCGCAGCAGCCGCTGGCAGCTGCTGTCTGTAATATAATAATTATTGCCTTTCTCTTGTGGAAATCCATAATAAATCAACCCGTCCTTTTTTAGTACGAATGCCTTGTCCATGGCAAGATGCTGCATCAATACAATTTCAAAGTCTTTGCGCAGGGTGATTAGCACGGCGGCTTTGTCCATTTGCGGCAATATATAATGCACTTTAAAAACACCGGCTTCAGAAAATTCAAGATCAAAATATTTAAAGCCCATTTCGTTGGAGAAGACCAGCCTGGTACTGCTGTCGGGCATTGTTTTCAGCAGCAAGAGCCCACTGAGGTGTTTGCCTGTTACATCTACTTTCGTATTGTACAGGGCTTTTGTAAAATGGGGTTTAAACTGCAGCAAGCAGTTGGGGTTTGCCGGCGTTTGCTTTGCGCCACTGTACACACTGCGGCAGGCAACCATAAAAAACAGGCAGCTACTTAATAGCAAATAATGCATCCGCAATGCTGGCATTCATTTCTTTGTTGGTGAAACTGATAATGGTGTTATCGCCCGACTGTTCATACATTTCCAGCCGGTTGACCGAATAATCTTTTTTAGACAGTACAATAGTAATGTTCTTAAAATAATCCTTCATGCCCTTTGCAACCGGCGACAATTCTACCAGGTATGCCTGTGCGCTTTCAAAAACGGCCACTTTAAAATCAGGATTGTTCAGGGCCGTTCCCTGCACACAGTCTACCATCATGCGGTTGATCTGCTGAAAGAGCTTATTGGATTTGGTAGATATTTTATTTTCCTTCTGCCCGTCTTTTACAAACACATTGTTTTTATTGATGATAACCAGGTATTGAAAAGGCTGGTGGTATTCCATCCGTACCAGGTTGTCTTTTTTAAACCAGAATTTACCCTTCGACGAGATTTTTTCCGAAAGCATACTGAGGGTTTTCTCCTGCAAAAAATCAGCCTTAATGGCCTGCGTTTGCCTGCTGGCCGCAGCAAACTGTTCTTTAAATGAAGCCATATCTGCCACCGGTTTATAGCCTGCATATTGTGCATGCAGTGCTGCAGAAAAGCCCAGGCACAATAAAAAAAACAGACTACGCATAAGCTTCCACATTTAATAACTTATCAATCCGTACCAGTTCATAGCCCTTATTCCGTACCAATTCAATCAACTGCGGCAATATGGCCAGCGTGGTTTTGCTGGTATCGTGCAATAAAACAATGGCGCCGGGCTGCAGCTGGCGACTGATCTTGTTCAGCAATTTTTGTTCATCCTTTATTACGGTGTCCATGCTTCTGATGTTCCAGCCAACGGCGGTAAACCCAGCCTGCCGCATCACTGTTTTCATATTGGGTGTGGTAACACCGTAGGGCGGTCTGAACAGTTTTGGACTAAGACCAATCACAGCCCGCACCGTTTCATTCATCTGTTGTACATCGGCCAGCATCTTTCTGGCAGAAAAAAGATCGAACCAAAAATGATGGGAGTAACTATGGTTGCCGATAAGATGTCCTTCCTCATTCAATTGCTTCAGCAGGTTTTCATTGCCCGCGATGTTTTTGCCAATACAAAAAAACACGGCAGGTACATTATACGCTTTCAGTACCGCTAATATTCCTGAAGTACTGTCTGTGGCAGGTCCGTCATCGAAGCTAATGGCAATTTGTTTTGCCTGCGTATTTGCACGGCACAAAACTTTCATAAAAAAATTACTGCCCACATAGTAAGACCCATAGAAAAGCACCAGCGAATACAGCCACAGCATCAACACATATAAATACCAGGCTATATGGTAGCGGGTGGCCAGTGCACCCAGCAGCAGGGCCAGTATGATAAAGACAATATTGGTTTTTTTAAAATTCAGCATGCGCCTACCAGCATTAAAGAATGGTGAATATTCTGGTAATGATTATAGATAAGAACGCGTTTTATTTTTGGAGGGGTGGGCTTACCCAGTACCGCCGGAACGCTGCCTTCTTTTATAATATTGATGGCCATCCACAATGCAAAAGCGGTACTGGTAGGATATTCGCCACAAAGAAATTTATAATTAACGCAGGTAGTATTTTTAAAAAGGCTGTTGCTGAGTGCAAAATAAACAGCGTCCTCTTTTTCAATATTGTTATTGCCCAGGATTATCAAATCAATTTCCTCCACACTAATTGACTGTGCCAGCAGAAAATTTTTCACCTGCTGTTCTGCTTCTTCAATACCTGCTGGTTTATAAAAAGTATGCAATGCATCCAGTGTTGCATAATCTTGTTCCGAATGCTCATTACTCAACAAAAAGAAAGCCGCACCTTCCCCGGCAATAGTGCCCTTTGAAAAGAATTGATAAAGCGCCAGGTTGTTACTGTCTGTTTCCCTTTTGTACAAACCAAACCTGCTCAATATGGCATGGCTGTACGCTGTTATTTCATCCGCCGCGCCTGCAAGAACTGTTTTTGCCGCATTTTCTTCCAGCAACATGATGGCATCCAGCAAGGCGCTTTCAAAAGAGAAACCGCGGTGTACAAATGTATTGTTGTAATTATGGCATTGCAGCAGCAGCGCTATTTGTGCAGCAATGGTATTGTGGGTAGATTGTATAAAAGCGGTGGGCGTTAGCATTTCTTCATTTTGCTCCACCATTTTTTTCAGGAAGATACCCGTATCGTCCAGGCAACCATAGGCTGTACCCATTACAATAGCATCGGGATTTGTAAAACCCGCAGCAGTGCCGGATTCCTGCAAACACTCCATGGCCGCTGCCGTACCCATTTTTATAATGCGGCTCATACGGCGGATAAACTTTGCATCGATGTATTTAAGATAATCCGGTTCTGTGCAGCGCAGCTGGTTGCCGGTTTGTATAACCGGGTCCTGCAGCAAAGCGCCTTTGCCGAAAGTTCTTTGGGGTGATATATTGCCGGTGGCACGGATAAATGTTTTCATCTTACAACTTTGAAAAAATTAAAGATGAACAATTACCTCCAAAACCAAATGAGTTGCTGAGTACATGATCAACCGCCACATTTTTTTGAAAGATTCTTTCGGGTACAAACGGCAATGCCTGCATGGGTGTTTGCAAACGCAGGTTGGGATAAATAATACCCTGTTTGATGGCAAGTGCCGAAAACACTGCTTCAATACCGCCGCTTGCACCGAGTGTGTGGCCGGTGAATGCTTTGGTAGAACTCATTTTTGGATAAGGTGGGTTAAACAAACGCCGGATGGCGGTGCCTTCAGAAATATCATTGTTGAATGTGCCGGTACCATGCAAATTAATATAGCTGATGTCTTTTGTTTGCAGGCCGCTGAGTGCCAGTGCGCCCTTCATGGCGGCATAAGAACCGGCACCCTCAGGCGATGAAGCAGTTTGGTGATGTGCATCATTGGCATTGGCATAACCGCTGAGTTTGCAATACAATTTGTTGCTGATGCCGGCTGCTACTTTTTCTGATACCAGTACAATGTAACCGGCACCCTCGCCTAAATTCAGTCCGCGGCGGTTTTCATCAAAAGGCATGCACCATTCTTTGTCGAGTATCTGCAGCGTATTAAAACCATTGAGTGTAAATTTTGTGAGTGCATCTGCGCCACCGGCCACAACCACATCCAGCATGCCGTGCTTAATCATCCTGGCACCAAAGAAAATGCTGTTGGCGCTGGAAGAGCAGGCCGTGCTGATAGTGCTTACGTAATTTTTAATTCCCAGCCCGTCGGCCACCAGTTCTGTTACGGCGCCGCATTCGTGGTTCACCACATCTTTTAAGCGGCCACTTTTATTGTCTTTTAAAAATGCCGCAAAAAAATTTTCTGTTTTATCCATGCCTCCCACAGAGTTGGCAGAAATAAAACCAGTGCGCAAATGGCCAGCGTTGGAAATACCGGCATCCTGCCAGGCTTCATTTGCAGCCAGCATAGAGAGCAGCGCCGTGCGGCTGGCATTGGGCGAAAGCCCCGTTTGGGCGGCCAGCTCATCGTTGCCAAGTTTTACTTCGGCAACAGGTAAATTGTTCTTGTGGATAGTGTTCAGTAAAGTGATGGGGCCAATGCCGGCTTCCCCGTTTTCAAGCGATTGCAGGCAGCTTTTTGCATTGTTGCCAATTGCGGAAACAACACCCACCCCTGCCACATAAACTGCTGCGCTTTTTGTATACATTGTACTTACTATGCCTGATGGCTTTTGATATAATCTGCCATGGTTCTTACACTCTGGAAAACTTTGGGACCATCCTCTGCATTGTTGAGTTTAATATTGTACTGCTGCTGCAATAATACAATCAGTTCAAGTGCATCAATAGAATCAAGGCCCAGGCCCTCTACAAACAAAGGCTGATCATCGCCAATCTCTTCCGGCTTTATGTGCTGCAGGTTTAATTGTTCAACAATCTGTCTTTTCAAATCCATCATTAGCTTATCCATGTGTTGTCTGATAAATGTGATAAATATTTTCTTCTGTAAATAGTATTGAGCGTTCGTTTTCTTTCTTTTCAGTTAAATACAGGGTTGCGTTGTAATCATTGTCCAGCAGCTCCACCCATCCGCAGATACAGGCTTCCATTGCGCCGGTTTCAAATAAATGATGCACATACTGCTGTATAAATGCTGCATTGAATGCTTCAAAAATAAAAAAATCATTCTCTCCTTTAAACTGGTGCCGGATGCATATTTCGCCCATTACTATATTCGGCAAGGTATATACAAACAAGGCAGGACTTGCCATTGTTTTTACCGTATCATAATACCGGATGTCTGTATCCAGGCTGCTGTTTTTATTGCACAGCAGCAGCCCCATGTCTTCGGGCTTGTACTTTGTTTTGTCAAACGAGCCCTCCAGTAAAACCTCTGAGGCCATCCAGCCCAGTTTAGCCAAACCATCCATCTTGTAAAACCGCGGGTAATTAACCGCCAGGTACTGGTAAACAGCCACCAAAAAATCCTGAACCTTTGTTCCTTTCTGTTCAAATATTTGTTTGCCATTTTTTACTACAACATTATCTGCAATAGTGCAACTGGCGGTGATATATACGTTCTCAGTCAAAATGAAATATAATTAAGCATTCAGCGCATTAAATTTATCACGCGTACCAATGGTCTTTGCCAGTTTTGTTACGGATGCTTTTCCGTTCTTTACAAAATCATTGTTCAAATCCCACACATAACCCGCCAGTACCGAACAGATTTTATTTTTTATTTCCTGCACGGGGTTATCGGCAAAGAAAATCGTATCCAGTGTGCCATCGTACCAGGCTTCCACATAATCGCGGAAGGTATTTACACCCTGCATAACCGGCTCCATGTATTCTTTTTCCCAGTCAATGTTTTCGCCTTTTAGTTTGCGAATCACCAAATGAGCGGCCGTTTGGCTTGATACAGTAGCCAGCGTAACGCCCGAAGAAAAAATGGGATCCAAAAATTCCGTTACATTGCCCGTGAGTACAAAACCTTCTCCATAAAATTTATCGGTAGTGGTAGACCATGATTCCAGCACTTTTGTTTCAAACATAAATTCCACGTTTTTAAAACGCCCGGCCAGGTAAGGCTCCGAAGCAATCAATGCACGCAACTGCGTCTCGTTATCGCCATCCAGTTTTTTAAAAAATTCGGGATGACCAACAAAGCCCAGTGACGTAATGCCGTTCGAAAACGGAATGATCCAAACCCAAACGCCCGGTGCATGTACCACTATGGTAATGCGGTTGGGTTCATCATCCATGGAGCGTTTAAGATCATTGGTGTGTACAAACAAGGCTTTGCGTGGCGGCTGGGTAGACGGCCTGTCAAGGTTAAAAAGTTTTGGAATTACCCTGCCATACCCGCTGCCATCTATGATAAACCGGGCCGCAATTTTTGTTTGGCTGCCCTGCTTGTCTTCTATGGTGGTTACAGAATCGGATCCGTTGAATTCAATACCGGTTACCGTGGTTTCATAACAGACAGGCACACCCATTTTTTCTACCGTGTCTGCCAGTGTTTTGTCAAACTCACCCCGCGGCACCTGCCAGGTCCAGTTCCAGCCAGCTGTAAACTGGTCTGCAAAAAAATAATCGCAGACTTTTCCATTCTTCACAAACTTGGCCCCATACTTTTCCTGGAAGCCTTTTTCTTTCACCGCTTCCACAAAACCCGCTTCTGTAAGGGCTTCCATGCAACGCGGCAACAGGCTTTCGCCAATTACAAACCTGGGGAAGGTTAGCTTTTCAACAATCTTAACACTGTAACCTGCTTTTTTTACAATGGCAGCAGCCACGGTTCCGGAAGGTCCGGCACCGATAACCAATACGTCTACTTTTTCTGTATTCATGTGATAAGTATAAATCGTTTATTGCGTAATTGCATCTGCGATGCTGTTTTACACGCGGATCAAAAGGTCTTTCATGAATTCATCACAAAAAATTTCCAAACAAATCCCCTGAATCTTTTATATCCGCATCGTCCCGGAATTTTTTAGAATGTGCGGTAAGGCGCATTCCTACAACTTTCTCTTTTTACATTTCAGCAATGTTTGGCTCAGGCCAATATTGTCTGTTTGCTCTGCTATGTCAAAACCTGCTTCGTGCACACAAGCTAAAAAAGTTTCGGCACTGTACATCTGGCTATTTCCATTGGCCAAGGCTGTAAAATACAGCGATGTCTGGTGTAAGCAAAATGCAGCTACTTCAAATCTTTGCTTGTCCCAGAAAGGTTCCAGTATAAACACACAACCGTCATCCGTAATTGCATCGCGGCATCTTTTTAAGATAGACACAATTTCTGCTTCTGAAAAACAATCCAGGAACTGGCTCATCCAAACCGCATCAAAGCCCGCAGGAAATTTCACCGTTTCATCCAGCAGGTTTACCGGAGAAAATGAAATGCGGTCCGCCAAACCCAGATCAGCCACTTTTTTCTTTGCCACATTCAGCTGACCGGGCAAATCCATGATCGTTACATGTATATCTTGTGAAAACTTAGTGGATGCGATGGCCCATTTGCCCGTATTGCCGCCCACATCCAGCAATTTCTTTATGCCATTCTTATACACTTTTGGCAACACCAGTGGAAATGCATTGTCCGAAAAAAAATGATCAAAACTAAACCAGCTTTTTTGTACCTGCTCGGGCAATTGCGACAATCCCTCATAAATGGTCGTCCACTCTCCAAATTCTTTTAAGCCTGCAGGCTTACCAGTTTCGATGCTTTTATCCAGCGCAAAAAGGCCTTTATAATTTACGTCGTGTACAAAATCCATATTAATCCGGGTGAGCGGATCGTGCAATATAAAATGCCCGGTTCTGGCAAGTGTGTATTGATGATCATTTACCAGTATCAATCCCATGCTTAAGCCCGATTCTAGCAATACACGCACGCCATACAGCGGCAGGTTTACTTTTTCTACGATTGCCGCAATGCTGATGCCTTTTTGCCCGCTGGCCTCTATCTCCGTTAAGATGCCCGAATTACGGAGTACCCTTGCCGCCTGAAAAATGACCGGCCCAAAGGCAATCCATTGGGCAGTTTCCTTGGCTTCAAAAGCAGATTTCTTATCCTTACTAAAAAAATTCATCAGCAATTATTATTTGACCGAACGTTTATTGAACTGTTTTACTGAATACCAGTGCTGCATTGCAGCCGCCAAAACCCGAGGCTGTTTTAAGGCAGTTCCCGGTATCAATTTCCATGGTTGTTTTACACACATTTACCGGCATTGAAACACCTGTTTGCTGAAATCCCCTGGTGCCTATCATTTTATTTTGCTGTAAAGAACGAATGGCAATAACGGATTCTACAATACCCGCAGCGCCCAAGGTATGGCCGTAATATCCTTTTAAACTGTTCAGCGGAATGTCTTCCATTGCTGCCAGTGAAAATGCTTTTGCCTCCATCTCATCGTTGTAAACGGTAGCCGTTCCGTGTGCAGAAATAAAACCGATATCGCTGGCTGAAACATTTGCCTGTTTCATGGCTTTGCCGATGGCTATGCAAAGTTCCTGCCCGCTGCGGCTGGGACCGGAAATGTGGTTGGCATCATTAGTAATAGCGCCACCGGTAAGCTTTACAGCTGCGTTATGTATGGAAGCCGATAGTATGATAGTAGCGGCCGCTTCTCCCAGATTAATGCCATTGCGTGCAGCATCAAAAGGCCTGCAGGGTTGCGCACTGATGGCCTGGAAAGACTGAAAGCCGGATAATATAAACGAAGTAATAATATCTGCCCCCGCAACAACCGCCTGTTTATAACGGCCGGTTTCCAGCAGGCGTTTTCCAGTAAGCAAGGCCGTTAGTCCGCTGATGCAGGCATTGCTGATCACAACCGGCGTGTTGGCCAATTTAAAAAAACGGGCAATTTTTCTGGCAGATGTATACAAACCGATGTCTTCTTTTACCGAATGGCTGACCGGGTTTGTCTCCAGCAGCGATACATTTCCTTTTGTACTGGAAATGATTAAAACGGTTTCGGGCGATGAAATATCGATACCGGTATTTTGCAAGGCGTTGCTGATGGAAAGCAGCAACAATAGCTCAAACTTTGTGTAGCCCGGCGCTTGTACAGTTATGTTGCCTTCAGCCAGTGTATCATCTTCCAGCAGGGAGGCATAAAATGGCACCGCCGAAATGCCCGGCATTGCATGCTGTTTTACACCGGTCTGGTTATTGACAAGGGCATGAAAGTTGGATGCCGCAGTATTACCAACGGGAGAAATAATATTGTCTGCAACCACATACACATCTTTCATCATTGCTTATTAAATGGGAACATGCGCTTTTTTCCATGCCTCAAAAAATGGCGGGTTGGTTAATTGCAACAGGGATTTTTCCTTGTCTAAAAAAACCTGTACAGAACTGCCTTTTGCCACCAGTATGTTGTTTGCCTTGTTGTAAATAATATAGTGAAAAACAATTTTGGCCGCTTCGCAGGGCATGTATTTTGTTTCCACAATCATGGTATCACCATAACGCAGGCTTAGTTTGTAATCGCAGGCTACACTTACAATCGGCACTACATAACCCTGTTTGTAAAAATCGAGGTAACGAAGGCTGTGTGTATTGCCAAACGCTTCCCTGCCATCTTCAAAATAACGGATATAATGCCCGTGCCATACAATACCCAGCGGATCGGCTTCATTAAATCGTACAGGTATTTCTGTTCTTTCTGTCAGGAATTTTTTCATGCGCTGGTTGTTCATTCAAACGAAATACCGGAACCTTTTTTATTGGTATTTAGCCTTCCATTGTTTGTACTTATCGCCTTCTATATCATCCAGTAATTTTTTTATGGAAGTAGCCCAGTAATTACGGAACCCGAAAGACATACCGGTCTTTTCTTCCATACGTTCTGTAAGCAGCACTTTTTTGGCTTTCATATCTATAAAGGTTACCCATATGGCGGCAGATTTGGCAGATTTACTCATGGCTTCCATTACAAACAGGATGCCGATGCCTTTTTTATCGCCAAAATCAAATCCTTTTACCAGTGTGCTGATGTCGTCTTCCTTTAACCGGTGATAATCGCTGGTATTGGTAGATTTTATTTTTTCTGCATCTGCTTTCAGGTTTCTTTTGGCAACAAAACCAAGATCGTGGTCAACATTGCTTTTGTGAAATGCGCTGTTAAGATCAAATTTTTTTATTTCTGTAACCACCAGGTCATTGATGCCAGCATACTGCCTGTCGCGGATATCCATTTCATTGGCGGTTGCGTCATCAATCAGTTTTGCCTGGGTAAAATCTATACCCAGATAGAGTGCACTCACTTCGCTTGAGTTAAAAAACTCTTTAAGGGTTTGCGCACTGGCGGTTTGTGAAAAAAATAAAATTGCAATTAAAGACATGCTGAAACCGGCTTTTACAATAC
>Ga0075026_100000106_pt1 | contig 27846 bp, 21 predicted proteins | sample Str012_2_FD_71392 | JGI IMG/M metagenome (GOLD analysis project Ga0075026, IMG submission 71392) | Freshwater sediment microbial communities in response to fracking from Pennsylvania, USA - Straight Creek_MetaG_SC_2012 | ecosystem: Environmental > Aquatic > Freshwater > Creek > Sediment... | reverse complement strand
GGTATGGGAGCGGGTGAGATAGTGTGGTAATTTTGAATTAGCTATTAATTATTAAATTATTAAACTTCCTTGTACTCAGTACCCCGGCTCGCTGCAAAATACATCCGTTATTATACAACGGCTTCCAATGGAAGAGGCCATGGCATTCATTCTCCTTTTGTTTTTAATTTTATTACCCGCGTGTTAAACAACAAAAAAAAGTTTGCGGCTTTTGAAAAGATTGAACAAAAGCGGCAGCAGCTTTTAAAAGACAGCCGGGTGCTTTCGGTTGAAGATTTTGGCGCGGGTTCAGCACAGGGCAGTCAAAAAAAACGTGCGGTTGCAGCCATCGCAAAAAATGCGGCGAAATCAAAAAAACTGGGACAACTGTTGTTTCGCATTGCAAATTATTACCAGCCGGCCTGCATACTGGAACTGGGTACATCGCTCGGTCTTTCTGCAGCTTATCTTGCCAGTGGCCATCCCGCCGCAGACCTTTTAACGCTGGAAGGTGCTGAAGCCATCGCAACAGTAGCCAGAGAAAATTTTACAGATCTCGGCATTCATAACATAGAAATCGTAACGGGCAATTTTGACAACACCTTGCCCGTTGTTTTAAAACATACCAGGGAGATTGATCTGGCCTTCATTGATGGCAATCACCGTAGAGTGCCCACCCTTCGTTATTTTGAAGAATTGTTGCAGCAAATAAACCGCCCCGGCATTTTAATTTTTGATGATATACACTGGAGCAGTGAAATGGAAGAAGCCTGGGATGAAATAAAAAAGCACCCGGCTGTAATGCTGACCATCGACCTGTTTTTTATTGGCCTGGTGTTTTTTAGCAAAGATTTTAAAGTGAAACAGCATTTTGTAATCCGGTTTTAATACGGGCTTCCCGGACGAACCATCCCGGGGCTATAGTGAGAGTCCGTAGCACAGTAACTTTAAACCATTAAACTTTGAACCCGGGATAGGGATCCTAAGAAAAACTTGCTATCTTACTGGCAGAACAATATACTATGACAATTGGAGTTTTGCAGGAACCAGCATTTGAAACACGCGTATCATTATTGCCAGAAGCAGCAGCAGCACTTACTAAAAAAGGAATTACCGTTTGCATTGAAACCGGTGCAGGTCTAAAAGCCTCCGCTTCGGATGATGATTACAGTAAAGCAGGGGCCCTGGTTAAATCCGCAACCGAAATTGTAAGTACAGCGGAAATTATCTGTTGTATTCATTCACCCGCTTCTTCATTACAAATTCCCGCTTCCAAAATTCTCATAGGTGTTTACCAGCCGCTTTTTAATGCACAGCAAATGCAGCAATGGGCAGCCGGCGGCATTACCAGTTTCAGTCTCGACATGCTGCCGCGTACTACCCGTGCACAAAGCATGGACGTGCTGAGCAGCCAGGCCAATATTGCAGGTTACAAAGCCGTTTTGCATGCAGCCGGCATATTCCCCAGGTATTTTCCCATGTTTATGACAGCAGCCGGAAGCATTCCACCGGCCAAAGTACTGATACTTGGCGCGGGTGTGGCAGGGCTGCAGGCCATTGCAACTGCACGCCGCCTTGGCGCAGTAGTGGAAGTGTTTGATACCAGGCCGGCGGTAAAAGAAGAAGTGATGAGCCTGGGTGCAAAGTTTGTGGAAGTGGAAGGTGCTGCTGATGCCAGCAATGCCGGCGGTTATGCAGTAGAACAGCCGGCAGAATTCTTGCAAAAACAAAAAGCAAAGATTGCAGAGAGTATTGCCAAAGCAGATGTGGTTATCACTACTGCGCAAATACCCGGAAAAACCGCGCCGGTACTGGTTACCACGGCAATGATAGAAGCCATGCGCAAGGGCTCGGTAATCATTGATATGGCGGCTGCCACCGGCGGCAATACAGAACAAACAAAAAACAATGAAACCATACAATACAATGGGGTTACCATTGTAGGCGATTCAGCGCTGCCTGCTTCCATGCCATCCGATGCCAGTAAACTGTACGGAAAGAATGTACAAAACTTTTTACAGCTGATTACCGGCAAAGAGGGTCAGCTAAACCTCAATTGGGAGGATGACCTGGTGAAGGGAAGTTGCATCACCCACGGCGGAGAAGTGATGAATGAAAGAGTGAAAGCTTTAATTGCATAATGTGACAAATTTAGAAATAGAGGAATTCAAAATACATCATTTAAAATTTGCAATATGCTGGAATGGATACATGCCCATGAACAAATGATCTACATTGTTGTGCTGATGGTTTTTTTGGGAATTGAAGTGATAGGCCGCGTGCCAAGTGTATTGCACACACCACTGATGAGCGGCGCCAATGCCATACATGGTGTGGTCATCATCGGGGCCATTATTGTGATGGGCAAGGCCGAAGGAGATAATTACGTGGCGTTGATCCTGGGTTTTCTGGCAGTGATACTGGGCACACTGAATGTAGTGGGGGGATTTGTAGTGACGGACAGAATGCTGGAAATGTTTAAGAAGAAGAAATCCTGACTATAATTTATAGGATGAAAAGATTGTAAGAAGGCTTTTGTTCTTTTGCTGTCTTTCGCAAAAGTTTTTTATTTAAAATATTATGGAGATAAATATCCTCAGCATCTGCTACCTCATTGCTTCCATCACTTTTATATTGGGGCTGAAAATGCTTTCTAACCCTGCGGCGGCAAGAAAGGGAAATTTAATTGCAGCGGGGGGAATGACCATTGCAATTGCAGCCACTATTTTTTTATACAAGGACGACGAAGGCAAGGCTTTGCACAATTACGGGTGGATATTTGCCGCGCTGGTAATTGGTGGCGTGGTGGGCACCATCGCCGCCAAAAAAGTGAAGATGACAGCCATGCCCGAAATGGTAAGTTTGTTTAATGGAATGGGAGGCGCTTGTGCGATGTTGATTTCTATTGTTGAATTCAGGCATATTGTAAGGGCTTTTAATGAACTTTCCGCCGGAGGTGAGTTTGTTTCATCAGTAATTAACATTAGCAATCCTTCGGGTCTCAAAAGCCTCCTATTGATAATTTTGATTGGGTTGGTTATTGGGTCTATTTCTTTCGCAGGTAGTATGATTGCCTGGGGCAAATTGAATGGCAAAGTAAAAGATAAGAGTTTTACTGGTCAGCATATTTTCAATATCATATTGCTTTTGATAGTTATTGGCCTGGCTGCGTATTTAATTGGATGGTTGCCGGTAAATATGCAAATTGTTTTCTTTTTAATTCTCGCCTTGTCGCTGCTGTACGGTGTTTTCTTTGTGCTGCCCATCGGCGGCGCAGATATGCCGGTAGTAATCTCTTTGCTCAATTCTTTTACCGGTGTAGCGGCAGCCTGTGGTGGTTTTCTATACAACAACAAAGCCATGCTCACAGGTGGTATATTGGTTGGTGCGGCGGGTACCCTGTTGACCATACTGATGTGCAAGGCCATGAACCGTTCGCTTACCAATGTTTTAATAGGCTCATTTGGCGCCAAAGCGGTGGCTGGTCCGGCGGGTTCAAAAGAACAGGGTGCCTATAAAGAAATTAGTTTGAGCGATACCGCTATGCTGATGAGTTATGCCAAGAAAGTGATGATTGTTCCCGGTTATGGATTGGCGGTAGCACAAGCACAGCACGTTTGTCACGAACTGGAAAAAATGCTGGAAGAAAAAGGCGTGGAGGTAAAATACGCCATTCATCCGGTGGCGGGCCGCATGCCGGGCCACATGAATGTATTGCTGGCAGAAGCCGATGTGAGCTATGATAAACTGATGGAAATGGAACAAGCCAATGAAGAATTTTCCACTACAGATGTTGTATTGATTCTGGGCGCCAATGATGTGGTAAACCCTGCGGCCAAAACAGATCCGGCTTCGCCGATATATGGTATGCCCATACTGGATGTGGAGCTGGCCAAAAACTGTATTGTCAACAAACGCAGTATGAAACCCGGTTATGCCGGTATTGAAAACGATCTTTTCTTTCGCCCCAAAACTTCCATGTTGTTTGGTGATGCCAAAAAAGTGTTGCAGGATTTGATTGCGGAGATCAAAGCCGTTTAGCCTTTACCTTTACAAAAAATTTATTGAAACTCCCGCTTCCCTTATTGCAGTCTTTACAAAATCTTCCGGGGTTTGATGAAACCGGATTTAACGCAGTGCATGAAAGCGGTGAGCAGGTAACGTCTGTTCGTTTCAATCCGGCGAAGGCCATAATAAACGGCAGCGAACTGATAAAAAAAAATAACGAATTGTCCGGAGTAGTGCCCTCTCACCACTTACCCCTTACCACTCGAATTCCCTGGTCTTCTCAAGGCTATTATCTTTCTGTCCGCCCTTCTTTTACTTTCGATCCGCTTTTTCATGCAGGCATGTATTATGTACAGGAAGCTTCCAGTATGTTTTTAGAGCAGGCACTCAGGCAAACAGTGGATTTGCAGCAACCACTGCGGGTATTGGATCTCTGCGCAGCGCCGGGTGGTAAGTCAACTTTAATGCAGTCTTTGATCAGTAAAGAAAGTTTACTCGTCTGCAATGAAGTGATTAAATCGCGGGCGGCAGTGCTGGAAGAGAATATGGTAAAATGGGGATCGGCCAATGTAGTTATTACCAATAATGATCCGGCGCATTTTGCCCGGCTCGAAAATTATTTTGATGTGATTGTGATTGACGCCCCCTGTAGCGGCAGCGGATTGTTCAGACGCGATCCGGATGCTGTCAATGAATGGAGCGAAAACAATGTGCAGCTGTGCAGCCAGCGCCAGCAGCGGATTATAGCCGATGTATGGCCCGCACTTAAACAGGATGGGATACTCATTTATTCCACTTGTTCTTATTCTGCAGCAGAAGATGAAGCTATACTCGACTGGATGCAGGAAGGGTTAAACGTAAAAAGTGTAAGGTTAAGGGTTGACGATGAATGGCGGATCGTTGAAACGGAATCAGAAAAACACAAAATGCAGGGCTATCGTTTTTATCCGGATAAAGTAAAAGGAGAAGGTTTTTTTATTGCTGCCATGCAGAAAAAAGACGGAGCCGCTTTTGCGGGAATCAGATCAAATAAAAGCAAAACTGAGAAGTTAAACAAAGCAGATGAGGGTATTGTAAGAGAATGGCTGCGCAACGACGCGGATTTTGTTTTATTTAAACAAAAAGATGAACTCATTGCTTTGCCATCCTGTTTTGAAAATGATATCCCTGTTTTGCAATCGGCCCTTTACATAAAAAGAGCGGGTGTTACCGTGGGTAAGCTGGCCGGTAAAGATTTAATACCCGATCACCAGCTGGCAATGAGTACAATTCTCCGGCAAGGTATCACACAACTGGATGTTAGCAGGCAGGATGCCATTCAGTATTTAAGAAGGGAGGCGCTGCAGGCAGAAACGCCGTACCGTGGATGGGCCCTGGTTTGTTATGAAGGCCAGCAACTGGGATGGATTAAAATATTGCCCAATCGTTTCAACAATTATTACCCAAAAGAATGGCGCATTCTGAAACAACCCGCATAAATAACTGCGTTTGCAGCGGCAGACAGCTCATTCAGCAGCAGATTTGCTGTATTTTGGCTTTAATTTTACCAAAAATGGGTAAAAAATTTTCATATTTGCAAAGCAGAAATATAAAAAACAGCGATGAAAAATAAATGGTTAGTGATGGCTTTATTGGTACTCTCCGTGCAATGGTGTTTGGCGCAGAACGGTGATTTGCAGGTGCAGGGTGCATCCCCCAATTTATACCTGCTGCATACCGTAGAGGCGAAAGAAAACTGGTACAGCGTTGGCCGTATTTATAATATCAGCCCCAAACAACTGGCACCCTATAACGCTTTAAGTATTGATAAACCATTGTCCATTGGACAGGTTTTGAAAGTGCCGCTGGTGGCAGAAAATTTTTCGCAGGATGGAACCAAAGAAGCAGACGAAGTTTTTGTACCCGTTCATCATACCATACAGGACAAAGAATGGTTGTACCGTGTGAGTGTTAATTATAACAAAGTGCCCGTGGAGAACATTGAGAAATGGAACAACATAAAAAAGGAACAGGCCAAAGCGGGTTTAACGATTGTAATAGGTTTCCTGAAAGTAAAAACAGGCCAATCAGCACTCGCTTCCAACGGTACATCACGCATTGCACGAACCAACGCGGTGTCTGTAAATATACCCGATGAAAAAAAGCCCGAAACCAATGAACCCAAAAAACCGGCACCACTTCCGGTTGTTACAGACAATGCAGATCCCACACTGGTAAGAAACAATGCCAGTAAAACAGAAACCAAACCAATGGTGAGCAACCCCGTTGTGACCAATACAACAACAGCCAGCAATCCTGTGCTTACCAGTAACACGGTAAAGGACAACAGGGGCAGTTATTTTAAGACGCAGTATGAAGAAACGGGTAAATCCATCAGTGGCAACGCGGGCATTTTTAAAAGCACAAGCGGCTGGAGCGATGGTAAATTCTATGCACTGGTCAACAATGTAGCCGTGGGTACCATTATCCGGGTCAATAACCCCGTTACTGGTAAAGCCATCTTTGCAAAAGTACTGGGCAACCTCCCCGATATGAAAGAAAGCCTTGGCCTCATAACCAGGTTAAGCGATGCGGCGGCGGCTGAAATGGACGCCAATGGCGCAAAGTTCAGTGTAGAGATCAGGTATTGATATATTGCAGATAAGTGAAGCCCGCTTTTTTGATTTGATTATTTTTCTTCCACTCAGCATATTACTGCGGCGCATAGCCGCAGTTTTTTTTGATGGGCTCAGGTGTTTTTTTCCGGCAGCAACCGGGTGTTTCCCCTACTCACAGAATGAAATTGTGTATACGAATTGTTTACATCAATTACGAATATGAATGAGTAATATATTTTTCTATAGTCATGCGACTCATGTATTTATAAAATCAGCTACATATAAACAACTGTCTAAAAGCACGAAAACAGACCGGCAAAAAATTAGTAATTCCACTCACAACAATTGAAGGCCAATTTCGATTATAGCAATAGCTTTGCAAACTGCAACAGGCGGGATAGTGATTGGTAAACGATGAACAATTTGTGTAATGGCTGCAACCAAACGGGATAATTGTTGCAAACATGGCATCTTCAATATTCATTCATTATTATGAAAAGAATCAGAAACATTCATCCGGGAGAAATTCTCAGTAAAGAATTTTTGCACCCGATGCACATTTCGCGGTATCAGCTGGCCAGGAATGCGGGCATCCGTTTAACCACCATTTCTTCCATTATAAAAGGAAGACAACGCATCAATACAGCTACTGCCAATAAACTTTCTGGCTATTTCGGCAATACCCCCAGGTTCTGGCTTGAGCTGCAGCAGGATTTTGATCTGAATAGAAGAATGCGCAGCTAACAAGAATACAAGTCCGCTAAAACCTGTAACCTCTTAAAAATTCATCGATCAGCATTTTCTTTTTTCCTTCCAGCTGAATGGATGTTACGTGCAGGTAACCATCGGCTGCCGCAAATTTTAACCATGATTTATTATCGGTCAGGTATTCGCCGGGTGGTACCGATGGCGGGGTGATTTCTGTATTGCTGGTATAAATTTTCAACATTTTATCTTTTAGAAAAGTATAGGCCGCCGGAAAAGGGGAAAGTCCGCGGATGAGGTTATGGATATCCTGAACCGGTTTGTGCCAGTCTATTTTGCAGGTCTCTGTAAATATCTTGGGAGCGTGTTTGAGTACTGATTGCTCCGTACCCGTTAGTAAAGCTTGTGGTTTTTCCTCCAGTGTTCCGTTTGCCAGACCCTGCAGGGTTTTTACCAGCAAATATGCACCAATGGTTTTCATTTTGTCGTGCACATCGCCAGCTGTTTCGTTTTCGCCAATGGAAAAACTTTCTTGCAATAAAATATTGCCGGTATCAATGGCATGTTGCAGTTTAAATGTGGTAACGCCGGTTTCTTTTTCTCCGTTGATGACAGCCCAGTTGATTGGGGCCGCACCACGGTATTGCGGCAGCAAGGATCCATGCAGATTGATGGTGCCCATGGCCGGCATACTCCACACCATTTCGGGCAGCATGCGGAATGCCACCACTACTTGTATGCCGGCTTTCAATGCTTTCAGTTCCTCAATAAATGCAGGGTCTTTTAGTTTCTCTGGCTGTAGCACATGCAGGCCTTTTTCAACGGCATATTTTTTAACGGCGCTTTCTGTAAGTTTCATACCACGGCCGGCGGGTTTGTCGGGTGCGGTTACTACACCCACTACATTAAACCCTGCTTTTACCAATGCGTCCAGCGATGCTACTGCAAATTCGGGAGTGCCCATAAAAACCAGTCTGCCAATGCCCGGAGCGGCCTGCTTATCAACATTCATACTGTAAAAATAAGTGATCAGCCGCTGAAGCAGAACAAACTATAAAACAGTAGCGCACCGGGTGATAAATGGCCCTGGAACCGCCTTTTTATTTTGCAAAACCTTCATAAATTTTTGATGGAAAATGTGAAACATTGCCTTATTTTCGGGCCTTAAATCATCTTTATTTTATCCCTTTCATTCTCTTTGCTTCAACCGCTGAAGTGTTCTGCACGGGGTGGATTTGAAAGAGGTGATGCTTAACAACAACTAAAAAAAATCAGTTTATGCAATCAGTGAAAAGCGGCGATACAGTAAAAGTTCATTACCATGGTCGTCTTACAGATGGAACAACATTTGACAGCAGCGAAGGACGTGAGCCATTGGAATTTGAAGTGGGCAGCGGAATGGTGATAAAAGGTTTTGATGACGGGGTTACCGGCATGAAAGTAGGCGATAAGAAAACAATCAATATACCTGTTGACGATGCTTACGGACCCGTAAACGAAGGAATGCTGGTTGAATTTCCAAGAACCAATTTCCCTCCGGAAATGGTGCCGGAAATAGGCATGCAGTTAAACATGACCAGTGGCGACGGTCAGGTGATACCGGTAGTGATTACAGACGTAAAAGACGATATCGTTTCACTGGATGCCAATCACCCGCTGGCTGGTGAAGACCTGGTGTTTGACCTGGAGCTGGTGGAAATAGTAGCCGCAAAATCATTGATTATAATGCCATAAAGAAATTGAGCTATATTGTTGAAGAGTTCATGGATGTGTACGGAGGTACAAATGCCATGAACTCTTTTTTGTTTTAATACGGTAAGCAGAACAGATCACACTTGCCTGGCTTCGGTAAGGGCCGCTGGTATTGGGGCAAATTTCTTTTGGTATATCCACCCAAAAACAAGAATGGCCAGCAGCATAAGGCAGGTGGCTATTAGTGATCCTTCAAATCCAAATTTTCCACCCGTTAATAATTCACTGCCATGAATTTCGTGCTGCAGCATGCTTTTTAAGGGCGTACCGCTTACTTCATATCCCAGCACAGGCCCCTGGAAAAAATTCCATGTAAAATGCAGCATGATGCTGAACCATAGATTTTTTGTGTACACATAGTTGAGGCCGAGCAAGATGCCGGCCAGCAATATGTTGACGGCACCCACAATGGAAAAATCAGGGTTTACAATATGGGCAATCGTAAACATCAATGCAGAAACCAGCAATGCCGGCCATTTGCCGAGTGAATCAAGCAGGTTGTTCAGGATATAGCCCCGGAAAACCAGCTCCTCATAAAAAGCCACAATCACCATCAGCCCAAACCCGATAAACAAATCGTTGCCATTAAAAGCAATGTCAGTCCATTGCAGGTTTTTGGTAAAATACAAAATACAGGTGCCCGCACACAGCATAAAAACACCCAGGAAAAAACCAGTTCCCGCATGTGCGCCATTATTGGTAAAAACAAAACCCATGCTTTCAAAACTGCGGCGGTCTACCAGTTTCCTGAACAGCCAAACCAGGCCGAAAGAAATAGCGGCATTGGCAATAAAGCCCAGGTAAAACAGCTGATTGCTGCCGCCACTTTTAGCGGTCGCTGCCGGTGTTTTTGGCAGCAGCAAATAAATGACAACGCCTGCGGCCAGTACAACTACAAAGAATAAAAAAAGAAAGATAATGGCCCTCAGCCAGCCGTATGGAATCAATGGTTTATTATTGCGTTCTGGTTTCATTGCTGTTAATTTGCGTTATTATTTTTTTACCACAGCGTCAGTCGGTGGTCATGCACAAAGGCTGAAGCGGTTTTCACCTTCGCTGGCCATTATTTTGTAAACGATTGTGGTATTGCATTTTTTAAAGTTAATTAAAAGACAGTAAAGGGGAATGCCGTAGTGGCGAAATTTATCCGGTTCCTCCTTGTTAACCTCCTATAACTCCGTGGTAAAAATAGGCCACTGATAGAAACTAAAACTGAAATGATGTTTGATAATTATGCATACACGGCTACAGAAAGGCTGATGCGCTATGTGCAGGTAGATACCCAGAGCGATCCCGGCTCAGACAGCTTTCCTTCCACCGAAAAGCAAAAAAATTTAAGCCGCATACTGGTAAAAGAATTGCATGAACTGGGCATCGCAGATGCACACGTGGATGAATTTGGCTACGTGTACGGCAGCATTTTATCCAATAGCAATAAACAGGTTCCGGTTATTTGTTTTTGTGCTCATGTAGATACCGCACCAGATTGCAGCGGGGCAGGCGTGAAGCCCCTCTTGCATAAAAACTATGACGGTGCAGATATGCTGTTGCCCGATGATACCACACAAATCATCTCCGCCAAAGAACATCCATATTTAAAAGAAAAAATTGGCGAAGACATTATCACGGCATCGGGCAATACATTACTGGGAGCCGATGACAAAGCAGGCCTGGCAGTAATCATGGATTTTGTGAACTACCTGCAGCAGCACCCGGAAATAAAACATGGCACCATAAAAATATTGTTTACGCCCGATGAAGAAGTGGGCCGCGGTGTCGACAAACTGGACATCAAAAAACTGGGGGCCGATTTTGCGTATACCCTTGATGGTGGTGAACGGGGTAGCATTGAAGATGAAAATTTTTCGGCTGATGGCGTTACGGTTACTTTTTTGGGCGTCAGTGCACACCCGGGTTCGGCCAAAGACAAACTGGTGAATGCATTAAAAGTAGCCGCTTGTTTTATTGATTCCCTGCCAAAAGATGAACTGTCGCCCGAAACAACAGATGACCGTTACGGATTTGTGCATCCCCTGCACATCGATGGCATTGCAGAAAAAGTAACAGTAAGGTTTATCATCCGCGATTTTGTGACGGCTAAACTGGAAGCCTACGAAAATTATTTGCGCGATAAAATGGAAACGGCGCTGCTGCAATTTCCTGGTGCAAGGGCGGAGTTTGTGGTAAAAGAACAATACCGCAATATGAAAGAAATTTTAAATCAGCATCCGCAGGTGGTGGCGCATGCACGTGAAGCGATGCAGCGGGCCGGCATACAACCCATCACCACCGGCATACGCGGCGGTACGGATGGTTCCCGTTTGTCTTTTATGGGATTGCCTTGTCCCAATATTTTTACGGGAGAAATGGCCCTGCATGGCAAGCACGAATATGTGAGTGTGCAGGACATGCAAAAAAGCATGCAAACGCTGTTGCATTTAGCAATGATTTGGGAAGAAAAGAGTGCTTAATTTATAATTTTTTGGTTGACAGTCACCGGACAAGCGGCCATTAAAATGTTGTATCTGCCAAAATTATATTCAGGCACAGCATCATCCGGCTAAAAACCGGGTACAAAAAACTGAATACTTAATTCTGAATAATTTCCTAGATCAGTTCTGCCAGTTTGTTTACTACCGTATCTATTTCTTCTTTACGGGTATCTTTTGAAAAAGAAAAACGTACGGCAATCCGGTTGGGATTGTTGTTGATGGCGCGGATGACATGCGAGCCCTGGTCGGCGCCGCTGGTACAGGCGCTGCCACCCGATGCGCAGATATTGTTGATGTCGAGGTTGAACAAAATCATTTCAGATTTTTCTGTTTTTGGAAACGATACATTGAGCACCGTGTACAAACTTCTGCCAAAACTATCGCCGTTAAAGGCAACATCTTTGATGTGTTTTGTCAATTGTTCTGCCATGTAATTCTTAATGGCCAGTATAGCAGCACTGTGTTCATCGAAATGCATGGTAGCCAGTTCAAGAGCTTTTGCAAAACCAACAATGCCGTATAAATTTTCTGTGCCAGCCCGCATATTGCGTTCCTGGCTGCCACCTTGTATGTAGGGCTTAATGCTTACATTTTCGTTGATGTATAAAATGCCCACGCCTTTTGGCCCGTTAAACTTGTGCGCTGCGCCGGTGATAAAATGAACGGCTGTATTTCTTAAATCGAAAGGGTAGTGGCCAACAGTCTGCACTGTATCTGAATGAAAAATGGCATTGTATTTTTTGCAGAGATTGCCCACCGCTTGTATGTCGAGCAGGTTACCAATTTCGTTGTTGGCATGCATTAAAGTCACCAGGCATTTCTCTTTGCTTTCGGCCAGCAGCTTTTCCAGGTTTTCCATATCAACATGGCCATTGGGCAGTAGTTTTACAAAGCTGAGGCTGGCTTCCCCGCGGTGCTTTAAATTTTCTACGGTATGCAGGGTAGCATGGTGTTCAATGGGAGAGGTGATGATGTGTTTGCAGCCCAGGTCGCGCACAGCGGCATTAATAGCCGTATTGCTGCTCTCGGTGCCGCCCGAGGTGAAAAAGATTTCGGCAGGATGCGCTTTCAAAATTTTTGCCACGCTTTTGCGGGCCGTTTCAATGGCCAGCCGGCCTTCTCTTCCGTAAGAATAAATAGAAGAGGGGTTGCCAAATTTTTCGGTCAGGTAGGGCATCATGGCTTCCAAAACAATGGGATCCAGTGCGGTGGTGGCGGCGTTGTCTAAGTATATCCTTTGCATGGTAATCAGCTGTGTGCATTGATCTGTGAGCTACGAGCCAACAGCCAATGCATTTGAGCGGCAAAGATAAGAAGAAGGAGCGTGAGTCGTAACACGTCGACCGGGAGGCCTGAAAAACAACATACGATCAGTAATGTAAATTATAAACTGCACATAGCGCATCGCTAAAAGCCAGCGGCCTTCCTCACATAAACTCTTTGATGTCCTGCATCAGCCTTAAGGCAATGTTGTTGGCCGTGGTTTCAAAATTACTTTCTGCATAGATGCGTATAATGGGCTCTGTATTGGAAGTACGGAGGTGTACCCAATCATTATCAAATTCGATTTTTAAACCGTCTTCGGTATTAACGGGCTGCTTTTTATACTTGGTCTGTATTTTTTCAAAAATCGCCGGTACGTTAATGCCTTTTTCCAGCTCAATCTTATTTTTGGAAATAAAATAATCCGGGTAGCGAGCCCTGAATGATTTGATACCGTTTTTATGCTGTGCCAGCGCACTGAGAAAAAGTCCGATGCCAATCAGCGCATCGCGGCCATAATGCAGATCCGGAACAATAATACCCCCATTGCCTTCGCCACCAATTTCTGCATTCACTTCTTTCATTTTCTTTACCACGTTTACTTCGCCAACGGCAGACGGATAATATTCGCCGCCATGTTTTACGGTAATGTCTTTTAATGCCTTGGTAGAAGACATATTGGAAACGGAATTGCCTTTTCTTTTACTGAGCACATAATCAGCAACGGCCACCAGTGTATATTCTTCGCCAAACATGCTGCCATCTTCGCAAACAAAACAAAGCCGGTCTACATCCGGATCGGTAGCAATGCCAAAAGAAGCGTGTTGTTTTTTTACTTCAGAACTCAATGCAGAAAGGTTTTCTGGCAGGGGTTCGGGGTTGTGTGCAAACTTGCCGTTTATTTCGCCGTTCAGTACAATCACATCTTCTACGCCCAGCGCTTTTAGCAGCGGTGGTAAAAACAAGGCGCCGGTAGAATTGATAACGTCTACCACTACCCTGTAATTTTTTAGTTTTATCAGGTCCACATCCACCAAAGGATAATTTACCACGGCATCAATGTGTTTCTGCAGGGTATGTGTATTCTTGAGACACTGGCCCATTTTGTCGACTGCTGCAAAAATAAAATCGCCTTTGGAAGCCAGTTGCAAAATGGCCGCGCCATCTTCTGCGCTGATGAATTCGCCGTCTTTATTCAGGAGTTTTAACGCATTCCATTCTTTGGGGTTGTGGCTGGCGGTAATGATGATGCCGCCATCAGCATTTTCCCAGGTCACGGCCAGTTCCACGGTGGGTGTGGTAGACAGGCCCAGGTCAACCACGTTGATGCCCAGCGCCAGCAAGGTATTGATGACAAGGCTACTCACCATGTCTCCGCTGATGCGTCCATCGCGGCCGATGACTACTTTTTTTCCGTTGTGTTGTTTTGAAAGCCAGGTGCCGTAAGCAGCGGCAAATTTTACGATATCCGGAGGCGTTAAATTTTCATTGCTGTAGCCGCCGATAGTTCCGCGAATGCCTGATATGCTCTTGATTAATGCCACCGTTTAATAAGGTTTACTTGTACTGCGAAAATAAGGGTTTAAAGAGAATGGGGAAGTGGCTAGTCAAAGATTTGGAAGAAACTTATTCGGATAAAGATATAGCAATAATTTTTTATTTTCTGTACCACAAAACGGTAGTTCATCCTCAAATTATTCACATTTATCGGGCGCCAAAAAGCCGTATTACGTGTTTCCCCGCTACATTTGATGAAATTTCAGGTATGGCAGTTTCCGCTGAATGGTTTAAAGAATGGTTTAACACTGATTATTATCACCAATTGTATTTCAACCGCAATGAAGCCGAGGCCAGCGCATTCATTGACAAACTGCTGAGCCGGCTGCAATTGCCGGCAGGAGCACTGCTGACAGACATTGCCTGCGGCCGCGGAAGGCATTCAAAAATGCTGGCTGGTCATGGCTTTGATGTAACCGGGATTGATCTTTCCCCGGAAAATATCTCTTTTGCGCATCGTTATGAAACCGAAAAACTGCATTTCTACCAGCACGATATGAGATTGCCTTTCTGGATAAATTATTTTGACGGTGCATTTAATTTCTTCACCAGTTTTGGCTATTTCAGAACTGAGCGGGAGCACTACAATGCCATCAGAACCATTGCACAATCTTTAAAGCCCGGCGGCATACTGGTGCTGGATTACTTAAACGTGCATTATGCAGAAGACCATTTTATCAGTCATGCAGAAAGGCAGATCGATGCTGTTCACTACGATCTTACCAAATGGCAGGATGAAACACATTTCTATAAAAAAATTCTGATCACCGATCCTGCGCAGCCAGCACCGCTTTCGTTTACAGAGAAAGTTGCCAAATTTTCGCTGGGCGATTTTAACGACATGTTTGCATTTCATCACCTGCAGGTACAGGAAGTATTTGGCGATTACACCCTCGGCAGCTATGATGTCAAAAAATCGCCCCGTATGGTATTGTTGGCAAAGAAGACGCGGTGATTGGCTGATTGGTAGTCCACCGCCGGAGCCGAAAAAAGACCGCCAATGCTTTTACGGCAAACCCATTGCAAAAACTAAAAATCGTTTTTCAGACTTCCTTTCAAATTAATTTACGGGTAAGGACCAGCGCTTCGGGTGTCAGAGTTTTTTCTTGTTGTGCAGCAGCATATACCTTGCTGTTTCGTACAACGCTTCTGTGTTGGCGCGGTTGACTACAGTTAGCGAATCTTTGTGGCTGGTATTGGGCGGCGCTGCAAAATCGGCCCATACCATTTTTTCCTGGCTGCCCTGCTGGTTGCGGGTATAATACCAGGCGCCATTGATCACCCCAATGTCTTTGTTATTGGCATCGTAGATAAAAGCCAGGTTGCTTTTGCCACTGTCGGTGGCAAATTGTTTTACCAGGTCGCGGCCCAAACTGGTATTGGTATAGCTGATTTGTGCAAGACCAGCCAGCGTGGGCAATACATCTACCTGCGATGCCACACAATGCAATCTGCGGGGCGATAACAGTTTGGGAGCATAAAACAACAGCGGCACATGGTTACGCGTAAGGCCATCATCGCTCCAGGCCGGCGGAAACATATTGCCGGCATTGCCGTTGATGCCATGATCACCCACAAACATAAAAATGGTATTGTCGAAATATTTTTCTTTTTTGGCGGCTTCAATAAAATGCTGGTAACAGAAATCGGTAAACCGGAAGGCGTTCAGTTCTTCGTTGTTGTCGAACCCGTATTTTTTTAAACTGTCGGAAGGCAGGCTTATTTTTTTAAACTCTTTCAAATCTTCTTCGGGTATGGTATAGGGCCGGTGGTTATCGGCAGTTTGTATTACCGCAAAAAATGGTTTTGTCTGTTGCTTTAAAACATTGTTCGATTCTTTGAATAAATCCCTGTCGCTGATACCCCATACATCTACCGTAGAAGCTTTGTAATCCTTGTCTTCATAAATGTGCAGGTCTTTGATATTATTGGTGAGCAGGCCCCTTATATTGGCCCAGCTGGTACTGCCACCCAGGAAATAAAATTTTTCGTAGCCATTAAAATCGTTAATGATGGTATGCTGGTCTACCATAGAAGGATTGCGGCTGGCCGTCTTCGTTAGTTCCACATCCTGCACACCGGTAATGCTGGCCCAAACGCCCCGCGCCGTGCCAAAAGAAGGGGTAAAACAATTGTCGAAAAATAAACCCTGTTTGGCCAGCTCATTAAAATACGGCGTGGTGTTCAGCGGGTTGCCCCACATGGAGCTTTTATAGGCGCTGAACGATTCGCAGATGACCATTACAATATTGGGTGGCTGAAAAACAGCATCGCTTTTTGGAGGCGCAATGGTTCTTGCAAAGCTCAGTGAAGTGGAATCGGGATGGTTTACGCCCAGGTAGGCGGCCACCAGTGGGTACTCTTTTTTTACTTTTGCCAAATCGAAGGTAGAAGATCGGAAGCTCAATGAGCTGAAGAAAGACTGAAAAGGATTCAGGGCAAGATTGGCCTGGAAATCATTTCCCAGGTCAAATGCATCACTCCAGCGCAGCGGGTACTGGCCCACTCTTCCAAAAATACCCAGGGCACACAACAAGAAAACAAAAATGCCCAGAACAATTCTTTTTGATTTGCTGCCGGTGTAAGCAGTTTTTGCAATGCTTTTGTAAAATTTTTTCAGGATCCAAAATAAAATAAAGAATACCAGTAGCATACCCAGCAGTATCCGCAATACCGGGTAAGTCTGCCAGACCATGGTGCCCGAAATTTTTGCATCTGCTAAAAAACCCAGGGCACTGGCATTAAGGCGCTGCAGCAGGTAGCGAAAATGGAGGAAGTCGAAAACATATAAAATAATAACAGTTACCAGGAACAAGCCAACGATGGAAAGACTGACTGTTTTGCCTGTTTTGCGGGCAAAAGGGTGGAGGGAAGGGATGGAGCCAGCTATCAGCAGGAGCAGGCAAACCACGCCCACTTCACGGGCATCAAAACGAAAGCCCAGCCAGAAGGATTTTAGCATGTCTGCCGCATGAGAACCGGGCGGGGCAAAATAATTAAATGCGGCTACCCTAAGTACAAACATGAGTAGAAAAAAGAACAACGCTACTACAATTATCCAGCGGAGGATGCGGGGAATGCTTTGCATAATGATTTAAATCTGCTGCAAAATACTTTAAAATCAACACTCAACTTTACTGATTACTTTTGCAGCATGTTTTTTTTACAAACTACCGCCGCCTGGTTTTCAGGAATAGAGCCAGCCGACAGGAAGTTATTCTTCCTGGTCAACAACCGCATGGCCAATAATTTCTTTGACACTGTAATGCCGTTTCTGCGGGAATCATCCGTTTGGGTGCCCCTGTATTTGTTCCTGCTGGTGTTTGCACTTGTAAATTTTGGGAAACGTGCCTGGTGGTGGATTTTGTTTGCGGTATGTACAGCAGCCATCTGCGACCTGGTCAGCAGCCGCCTCATCAAAGATCATATTTTCCGGCTTCGGCCCTGCAACAATCCCGATATGGCTGCCTATATCAGGGTATTGGTAAATTACAGACCGCAAAGTTCCAGTTTTACGTCATCGCATGCTACCAACCATTTTGGAATGGCCATGTTTATTGTAATGACCCTCAAAACTTTCACCGGCCGCTGGGTAAACCTGTTTTTTCTATGGGCCGCCATGATTTGTTTTGCACAGGTGTATGTGGGTGTGCATTATCCGTTTGATGTAGTAAGCGGCGCCCTGCTGGGCTGCCTGCTGGGTTATATTATTGCGTTATTTTTCAATAATTACGCAGGATTAGTTAGTTTACAAAATAAAAGCGCCTGATGACCGATGTATTTATACTTCTCGCCCTTATTTTTTTAAATGGTTTATTTGTGATGTCTGAAATTGCGCTGGTCTCGGCCAGGAAATCGAGGCTGGAAAACCTGGCCACCAAAGGCGACGCACATGCAAGAACGGCACTCGATCTCGCCAATAACCCGGATCTTTTTTTGTCGGCAGCACAAATCGGCATTACACTTATTGCCATTTTAACGGGTGTTTACTCCGGCGAGCGGTTTGGCGTTTACCTGAAACCGGTAGTAGAAAAATTTGATGTTTTTAAACCCTATGCTGGTACCATTTCCACCACCATCATTGTTATTATTGTTACTTTTCTTTCCATCATATTTGGTGAACTGATTCCCAAACGCCTGGGTTTGCAAAAAGCAGAACGGATAGCCCGGCTGGTGGCCAGGCCCATGATCTTTTTTGCCACCCTTACCCATCCCATTGTTTGGCTACTGAACAGAACCAGCAATATTTTTTTTAAAATATTCAACCTTAAATCAACCAAAGACGAGTCGGTAACAGAAGATGAGATCAAAGCCATCATCAGTGAAGGAACAGAACAGGGCACCATTGATGAAGCAGAACAGGAAATTATAGAACGCGTTTTTCACCTGGGCGATCGCAATATCACTTCGCTGATGACACACCGCAGCGATATTACCTGGTTTGAACTGAATGACAATGAAGATGCCATTCGTGATAAGATTGACAAGGAGCCGCATTCCGTATACCCTATTTGCGATGGTGATATCGATAATATAAAAGGCATTGTTTCCATCAAAGATTTGTATGTAACCAGCGATGATACGCCTTTTAAAGACATCATGAAACCGGCTTTGTTTGTGCCTGAAAACAACAGTGCCTACCAGGTGCTGGAGAAATTTAAGGAACTGCGTGCCCATTGTTGTTTTGTGGTAGACGAGTATGGCAGCATGCTGGGCCTTATTACACTCAACGATATACTGGAAGCCATTGTGGGCGATATACCCGAACCCAATATGCCCGACTATGAAATCACGGAAAGAGAAGATGGTTCTTTCCTGGTAGACGGACAGATACCGTTTTATGATTTTCTGACCCGGTTTGAAAAAACCGAATGGATGAACGAGGGCGAGCACGATTTTGATACCCTGGCCGGGTTTATTCTGCACGAACTGGAACACATTCCGCATACCGGCGAAAAACTTACCTGGCGCATTTTTGATTTTGAGATCATCGATATGGACGCCCAGCGCATCGATAAAGTGCTGGTAAAAATAAAAACCGAGTCCAGGGAAGGAAAAACAGAAGAAAATTAGCAGCACTCGCTTCGATTGACGCATTATCCCGCAACAATCCCCTTATTAACGTTTCCCTAATACTTAGCCACCGTTCTGGTACGGTGTTTGAAAAACCCCGCCTGATAGTTTTATTTTAGTTATTGTACGGTGTTTTGCATGGCAAAAACACGTACGCACTATTGTAAAAACACGATTCGTTAACATCTGCCGGGTGCACAGAAAATAATATGCATTACCGGCCGTTTTATTTAAAATCCACTCCTCATGAAAACTATTACCCGTTTTACACTTTCAGTTTGTGCAGCTGCGGTTATACTGGCAGGTTGCAAAAAAGACAATAGCCTGTCGGCAGCCCAGCTGGCAGACAGCCTTCCCGAAACAGCGCCAGCAGTGCAAACCGCTGTTAATGCCAATGTTTCTGCCAGGATTGGCGGCTTTTACAAAGCAATGCCGGCCCGTTATGATTCAACGACAAAAAAATACCCCCTGCTTGTTTTTCTGCATGGGGTAGGAGAGACCGGCAATGGTACCACCGACTTGTCACGGTTACTAGTAAACGCAGTTCCGAAATTGTTAAATAGCAAAATTTTTCCTGCACAGTTTACGGTAAACGGTCAGAATTTTTCCTTTATTGTTATCAACCCGCAGTTTAAAGAATGGCCACAACCCGCCGATGTAAATGCGATGATTGATTATGCTGTAGCCAATTACCGTGTAGACCAATCGAGAATCTATGTGGCAGGACTTAGCATGGGCGGCGGCAATACCTGGGATTATGGTGTGGCTTATGCCAGCCGTGTGGCAGCCATCGTGCCCATTTGTGGTGCTTCCTGGCCCAGCAAAGAGCAACTGGGTAATATTGCAAAAGCCAACCTGCCGGTTTGGGCTTTTCACAACAACGATGATGGAACAGTGGGTGTAAATACCACCATCAGCAATGTAGACAATATCAATTCATTCAACCCGGCCATCCTGGCCAAAAAGACCATTTGGCCAAGCGGTGGTCACGATGCATGGACCAGGGCCACCAACCCTGCCACCAAAGAATGCGATGGAAAGAACATGTATGAGTGGATGCTGCAGTATACAAGGGACATCAAGAATTAAGCGAACTATGAAAAAAACATAAAATCCCCTGGCCCTGGCCGGGGATTTTTTTGCGGCGCCCATTCTGTCAGCCTTGTTTTATGGTTGTGCCGGATAAAACATAAATGGCTAATTTGCGGCTGGGTTGCTCCGTATCAATGGCCGCAGGCTGTTACCGGGCCCCTTGCGTGTAACAAATGACTGTAATTGTTTAAAGCGGAGTTTGCCGTCTAATACTAAACAAATTAATAAAACCGTTTAAAAGGCGGCATTGAAACAAAATGCCCATACAAACCCCTATGGCTGCGGAAAGTAAAAAAAACAGGTACGAAGAACTGGATGCATTAAGAGGGGTTGCCAGCTTAATGGTCGTTTTTTTCCATTTCACACTTTTCCGGCCGGAAGCCAAAGTGGGATTTATTTTAGGCACCACCGGTGTGGATCTCTTTTTCATCATCAGCGGGTTTGTTATTTTCATGAGCCTGAATAAGATTTCCAGCAGCACAGATTTTATCATCAACCGCGTTAGCAGGCTCTACCCAACGTACTGGACCTGCGTTACATTTACGTTTATTATCCTAATCATCGATAATTTTTACAAACTAGGGGCCGCTGCAAACATACCCTGGTGGCATTACCTGGCCAATATGACCATGTTTCAGTATTATTTGCGGGTGCCCGATCTGGATGGGCCTTACTGGACCATGATTACAGAAATGCTTTTTTACATTGGTATTTTGTTCCTGTATCATTTTAAATGGCTGAAGCATTTAAATAAAATTGGCCTGGCACTTTGTATAGCAACAGCCATTGCCGCTCAATTCCAGTATTTTATTCCGGTCATCAAAGCCATACCGTTGCTGCAGTTTATCCCCTTGTTTTTTGCGGGAACTATATTCTATAAAATCTACACCATCAAAGCAAATCACCTGGCCGATTACGGTATACTGGCTGTCTGTTTTGTTTGCCAGATCTTTTTGTTTTATGTGGCCGGCCGTTCAAAATGGTTTATCAGCCAAACACAGTATATTATCATGTTGTCGGTATTTTTCAGCATCTTTATTTTGTTTGTCAATCACCGGCTGCAATTCATCGTTAACCGTGTAACGCTTTTTTTAGGCAGGATTTCTTTTGCCCTGTACCTGATACACCAGAATATCTCCGTCAATTACCTGATACCTTTTCTTACCGGAAAATTGCACATGAATTTCTGGCTGGCGTCTATTGGGGTAGCATTACCCCTGGTGCTGTTACTGGCTTCGGCCATTACTTTTTATGTTGAAGCGCCGCTGGGCAAAAAAATGAAAGAAAAACTTCGCCAGAAATTTGCTTACAAAGGCGAACCCGTTGTTGCCAGGTCTTTGGCCGCTGATAAACGGTAATGTGCTTCTTAACCTGCTGCAAAGCCGGTTTTCTCTGCTTACATTTGCGGGTATGATTGATTTTATCAGGCGTTTTAAAATGACTTATGTGGTATATAATTTTTTCCACCGGAAAGAATTGCTTCACAATTCGTTGCTGTATAAAAAATACGGCCTGAAAAAGAAATATTTTTCTTCCATTTCAAGCAAAGATTTTCGCAATGCTCCTGTTACAGGTTCTTTACCGGCAGCAAACGCTGCGCTCAGCAATACGGCGCTGTACCAGGCCAGCAGTACCCAAAACCAGGAAAGTATCCTGTCTTATGCAGCCAATGGGTTCCTGGTACTAAGAAACTATTTAACAACGCTGCAAGCAGATGCCCTGAACGCAGAAGTGGAGCGGTTGGTAAAATCCGGAACCGTAAAACCAGGGCATCGCAATAAAATTATGTTTGCCATTCACCATTCTGCATTGCTCCGCAGTATTGACGAAGAAAAAAAACTAAAGGATTTTTTAGCTGTGCTGATGGAGGGCGAACCGGTACTTTTTCAGAGCATCAATTTTGTAATGGGCAGCGAACAACATACGCATTCGGATTCCATCCACATGACTACCTACCCGCAAGGTGGTTTGCTGGGTGTTTGGATTGCGCTGGATGATATTAATGAAAACAATGGTCCCCTGCATTATTATCCGGGCAGCCACCTGCTGCCGTACTACCTCAATTCCGACTATGACAATGAAGGCTCTGCCTGTTTGCTGGGAAATAAATCATACGATGCCTACGAAGCCATGATTGCCGCAAAAATTGAAGAAAAAGGCATTCAGAAAAAAATATTTACTGCCCGCAAAGGCGATTTGCTGGTATGGCATGCCAACCTGTTTCACGGGGGAGAGCCACACTCCGATAAAAACCTTACCCGGAAAAGTATGGTACTGCATTATTTTAAAAAGGATGCAATCTGCTACCACGAAATAACACAAAGGCCTGCACTGATTAAAATGCAGTAAAAGCAGTTATTGGTCTGCGTTAGAAGTGCCCGGTTTAAAAACTGGCATTGCAGTGGCGTAATTTGACTACGTAATTACCCGCTTAAAGCAGGCGTGTTTCTTCTGTATCCGGCCCTGAATTTCATGAAAATCACCATTTACCCATATTGTATTTGGGAATTATTTTCCATTAAAGGGAAGGAATCAACTTGTTTTCTGTTACAGGCTGCTGAACAGCAATAAAATGTATTCTGGCATTGCAATTGAATACAATGAAGGAGGAAAAATCCGACCGAATGAAACTACAACCAGTAATCCGTAAACCGCTGTTCGCAATTTTACTATCGGCCTTTTTTGTACCGTTTACCGTTGCTGCCCAGTCAACTGGCGCCAGCACAAGCACACAAACGGTTAATTCAAATTCTACCCAAACAATTTATTCCAATGTTGCCATGGGCAAAACTGCCACTGCTTCGTCTGCCGATGATCCGGGGCGTGTGGCGAAGTACGCCATTGATGGCAGTATGAACAGCCGCTTTTCCAGTAGCTATACCGACAATGAATGGTTGTCTGTAGACCTTGGCAAAGCCTATTTGCTGAACTTTGTAATATTAACCTGGGAAAAATCTTATGGAAAAGATTTTAATATCCTGTTTTCAAACAATGGCACATTTACCGATTTATACACAGACAGCATCCAGGTCAGGAACCATGTTTTAACCAATAACAGCGTGGCGGGAGTAGATTCGCTGCATCTTAAATCGGGTACTGTAGCCCGTTATGTAAGAATGCAGGGCATACACCGTTCAACAGTATATGGTTATTCCTTGTGGGAAATGCAGGTGATGGGTACTACGTCAACTGCCGGATTATTTCCTGTTTCAATTACAGGATTTTCGGCAGCTGTTCAAAACAATACCAGCCTGCTTGAATGGAATACCATTACAGAATACAACAATGCCGGTTTCTCCATAGAACGCAGCAGCGATGCGATTAATTTTACAACCATCGGCTGGATAAATGCGCGGAATGCCGGTACGGTGACGACGCATTATTCTTTTACCGACAGGCAGGCTTCGGGCGGCAGAAATTATTACAGGCTGAAACAAACCTGGCTGGATGGTAAAACAGGTTACTCACCTGTAATAGCCATCAATCTTGCCGGAGACAATGTAGTGAATACCTACCCCGTGCCTGTTAAAGATCACCTGGTGGTTGAATACAGGGGCTTGCCCGGAGAAAGTATCAGCGTTGTGCTTTTTAACACCGCAGGATTGCCGGTGTACAGCAGCAAAATGCAGGTGCAGGGTGGTCAGCAAACGATGGTTATCAACAGAACTTCAGGTATGCAACCCGGGCAATACTACCTGATGGTAACTGCCCCCGACAATAAAAAATATGCTGAAAAGATAGTTTTGCAATAAGACAGCAGGCAAATAATTAAAGGGATGCTTACACGCGTCCCTTTTTTATTTTCATACATTCTTCCGCTGCAGGCGTGTATATTTTAATTTACTTTTAATGAAGCATCACAGAGCAGGTTCCGTTGGCGAAGCCCGGTTCGCATATTTTCTTTCTGCGCCATTCCTGTAAAACACCTGCACGGTAGTTGCGATAAAAATAAATATGCCGGTTTGTGTCTGTTCTGATTAAATTGCAACAGGTTTTTACTCCCTTAAAACTATCATCATGTCCCCTCTGTTCAAATTTCAAAAAATTGCGCTTGCATTTTTTATTTTACAGGTTTTATACCTGCAGGGCTTCGGGCAAACGCACTGGCCCAAAGAAATTGCTGCAGCAGATGGCAGCAGGATTACCGTGTACGAACCACAGCCGGAGCAATATACGGGCAGCAGTATGTATGCACGTGCGGCGGTATCCATTGTTAAAAAAAATGGAGACGAGCCCGTTTTTGGCGTAATGTGGTTCAACGCAACCATGGAAGAAGACGGCCGATTTTCTACAATCAAAGGCGTAACCGTTGCACAGTCTAAATTTGCCGACAATGATGAAGACAGCAAATCACTTTTAAAAAATGCGTTTGAACAGGAGATACCTTTACAACGCATACAGTTTGAAGCAAGCCGGCTGAAAACCCTTTCTGCAAGCGAAAAAGAAGAAAGCGGAGCAGATCTTAAGAATGAAGCACCGGCAATCCTTTACCGCAACAAGCCAACCACACTGATAGTACTGGATGGAGAACCGGTAGAGCAACAGGACGATGATCTTAAAATGACCCGGGTAGTAAATTCGCCCTACCTGATTGTGAAAAACCCTGATGATAAAAAATATTACTTGTATGGCGGCAGTTTCTGGTACAGTTCTGCCAGGGTAAAAGACGGCTGGGTAAATGTAAAAAGCCTTCCTGCCAGGATTAGATCGGTAGATGCAGTAATGAAGGAAGAAGCCAAAAAAGATACAACGCAGAAAGATGAAAAATTTACAACGCCAACTGAAATACTGGTGAGCACGGTGCCGGCAGAACTGATTCAGACAGAAGGCACAGCAGCTTACCAGGCGGTAGAAGGCTCCACGTTATTGTATGTGAGCAATTCGCTCGATGAAATTTTTAAAGATGTGGAGAGCCAGAAAAATTATATCCTGATTGCAGGGAGATGGTATATGGGTACTTCATTAAATGGTCCGTGGCAATACATAGCCGCAGATGCATTGCCCGCAGCATTTGGCAATATACCAGCCGGTTCCGAAAAAGATGGTGTACTGGCCAGTGTAGCCGGAACTGATGAAGCCAACGAGGCGCTGGTAGATGCAAGGGTTCCACAAACGGCCAGGGTTAACCGCAGTACAGCCACGTGCGAGGTGAGTTATGACGGCGACCCGCGGTTTGTACCCATTGAAAATACCAATTTGTCATTGGCAGAAAACAGCAGCCTTACGGTGATGCTGGCGCCCAACAACCAGTATTATGCGCTGGAAAACGGCGTTTGGTTTATCGGCAGCAATCCTTCAGGGCCCTGGCAGGTTGCCAATGAACGCCCGTCGGATGTAGAAAAAATACCGGTCAGCAATGCTGCCTACAATGCACGGTATGTATACGTTTATCAAACCACGCCGGAATTTGTGTACGTTGGTTATACGCCGGGTTATATGGGCAATTATATTTGCCGTAATACAATTGTATGGGGAACCGGCTGGCATTACAGGCCCTGGTATGGCCGGCGTTACTGGCCCCGTCCCTTCACCTGGGGTTTTGGAATGCATTACAATCCCTGGGCAGGCTGGAGCATCAGCTTTGGACTGGGCTTTAATAATTCGTGGTATCGTTACCGCAATCAGCATGTTTGGGGTTGCGGATGGTTTGGCCCGCCCATGTACAGGCCGCCTTACCGCCCCTGGGGATGGAATGGTGGTTACTATGGCAACAGGTCCAATTATAACAGGCCCATCGTGCGGCCCAATGTTAGCTACAACCGACCGCAAAATTGGAACAATCCCCCGCAATACCGTCCACAAAGGCCTACTAATATATATGAAAGAAGGAGAGACGGGGTTATCACCCGTGATTTAGTTCAGAGACCGGTGAGCCGGCCCAATCCTAATGATAACAACCGGCCCGGAAGACCTGGAGATAACAACAATCGCCCGGTGACCCGGCCCATGCCCGGCAACGATAACAGCCAGACCATTGTAAGGCCAATACCAGGCGATAATAACAATGGTCGCCCAATTACCCGGCCAGCTCCCGGCGATAATAACAATGGCCGGCCCATTACGCGGCCAATAAACCCCGGAAATGATAACAACAGACCCATAAGCCGGCCCGCACCCGGAGACAATAGCACCCGGCCCATAACAAGGCCTTTACCGGGCGACAATAACCGACCCATTACAAGACCTATACCATCGCCCCCCGTAGAAAGCAACCGCCCGGTAACGAGACCCGTGCCCCAACCCGGCGATAATAACCGTCCTGCGCCCAGGCCTGTTACAAGGCCCATGCCGCAGCCAGCAACCAACCGGCCTGCGCAGAGCCCTCCCGTAAACAGGCCGGTGCGGCAGCCAGAAAACAATCAAAACCGGCCGGCAACAAAACCACCCGGCGGCGACCGGAAAAGGGATAATAATTAAGGAAGCCAACAAACAGAACAGCAAACCCGGAACTACTATTCCGGGTTTGCTGTTTTAAAATAAGTACTGCAAGAATTGGCCGTAAGCAGGTACTAGCGGGTCCACTTTTCCAGCTCATCGGCTACTTTGCGGTCATTGCTAAGGCGGGGCACTTTGTTTTGTCCGCCCAGTTTACCAATGCTTTTCATGTATTCAATGAAGCCGTTTTTCTGTACCGGTTTTATCTGCAATTGTTTTAAAATATTGCCGGTTATCAGATCATCATAATAGATATTTTTTTGGCGAAGGTTATTGTCAACCTTTTCTGCAAATTCATTCAGGCTTTTGGGCGGGTTTTCAAATTCAACATACCATTCGTGAAAGCTTTTACCATTACCCTGCTGTATCATAGGGGCTACAGTAAACTCAGTAATGCTTACATTTTCTTCTTCTGCCGCTTTCATCAAACTGTATTCTACTTCCTCACCAATTACATGTTCGCCAAAAGCGGATATAAAGTGTTTGGTGCGGCCGGTCACCACAATCCGGTACGGATCAACAGACAAAAATTTCACGGTATCGCCCAGGTTATAGCTCCACAACCCGGCATTGTTGTTTATCAGCATCGCGTAATTCTCGCCCACTTTTACTTCTTTCAAAGAGAGTCGGGCAGGGTTTTCATTCAGGATTTCAGCAGCCGGAACAAACTCAAAGAAAATGCCGCTGTTTGTATTCAGTAACAAGCCTTCTTTTTCCTGCGAATCCTGGAAGGCAAAAAAGCCTTCGGAAGCCGGAAAGGTTTCAATGTTGTCTATTTTTTTACCAACGCTGCCGAACAATTTGGCCTTGTACGGTTCAAAATTAACGCCGCCATGTACCAGCAGAGAGAGGTTGGGAAATATTTCTTTGATGGATTTGCCGGTGACTTGCAT